>ENA-ORSI01000857-ORSI01000857.1-human-gut-metagenome-genome-assembly--contig:-NODE-857-length-29903-cov-2.610527_pt1 | contig 29903 bp, 22 predicted proteins | sample MGYA00242187_ERZ509154 | MGnify/ENA primary metagenome ERZ509154 (study PRJEB26280, sample SAMEA2338627) | human gut metagenome | biome: human gut; feature: human-associated habitat; material: faeces...
AATCGCAATCGAGCATCGTCGCCAAGCTCATCACGCGCGGCCTGCCGCTGGGAGAACGGGTCACACTCTTCTCACAAGGAGCTTCCAACAAAAACATCATGCTCATGCTCTGGATTTTTATCCTGGCCGGAGCTTTTGCTCAGTCAGCACAAGCGATGGGAGCTGTGGACGCGGCCGTAAACCTCACGCTCCAGCTCCTTCCTGACCAACTGCTGCTGGCAGGCATTTTTCTAGCCGCCTGCTTCATCTCCATCTCCGTCGGCACATCCGTGGGAACCATCGTCGCCTTAGCACCCGTCGCTATCGGACTCGCTGAGGAAACTGACGTGGAACTTCCATTCATGGTAGCCATCGTGGTGGGCGGTGCCTTTTTCGGAGACAACTTGTCTTTCATCTCTGACACCACCATCGCATCCACACAGTCGCTTGGATGCAAAATGCGTGAGAAGTTTGAAGTAAACAGCCGTATTGTGATGCCAGCCGCCATTCTTGTATTCCTGTTCTATATCGTCGAGGGGTATCGCGTGCAAGCTCCCAGCGAACTGCCCACAGTGGAGTGGATTAAGGTCATCCCTTATGTCATCGTGCTCGTGACAGCCATCATGGGAGTCAACGTCATGCTCGTGCTCCTGCTGGGCATCCTGTCGACAGGAATCATCGGGATGGCAAACGGCAGTCTGGGATTTCTTGACTGGTTCGGAGCGATGGGAAAAGGCATCGGCGGCATGAGTGAACTCATCATCATCACCCTGCTTGCCGGAGGCATGCTGGAAATCATCCGTTACAACGGCGGTATCGAATACATTATCCAAAAACTGACCCAACACGTCAACAACAAACGAGGTGCAGAATTAGCCATCGCAGCATTGGTGAGCATCACAAACTGCTGCACGGCAAACAACACGATAGCCCTCATCATGTCCGGCCCCATAGCTAAAGACATTGCCAATCGTTTTGGTGTCGATCCCCGGAAGAGCGCCAGTCTGCTTGACACGTTCTCCTGTCTGGTGCAAGGAGTCATCCCCTACGGAGCACAGTTGCTCATGGCAGCTCAGCTGTCAGCACTCTCTCCGCTAGACATCATCCGCTATCTGTACTATCCGTTTTGCATGGGAGCAATAGCGTTGCTATGCATCTTCGTCCGCTATCCCAGAAAATATTCCTGAAAAGTACATGAAACCCCATACGCTTGCCGCACTTCGCAAGATGCTTTCCAAAAGGCTCACCGAAGAAGACCTGTTTGAAATCACCTTCCACACGCAGGGCATCGAAGACAATCCCGCCAAACAGGCCCTCTATAGTCTGCTGTTCAACGAAGACAAACGGGTGTCGAACAATGCTGCATGGGTGTTCACACACTTCGACCTTCACAGCAATCAGTGGCTCTATCCTCGCCAGCATGAACTGACGGATGAAGTCATGAGAACTCCCGACGACACCAAACGCCGGCTACTGCTGACCATCCTGCTGCGCCAACCGTTCCATCCGGCAGACATCCGCACCGACTTCCTCGACTTCTGCCTGAAGCACATGCTGCTCACAAGCGAACCGACTGCCGTAAGAGTCCTCTGCATGAAACTGGCATACGAACAGTGCAAATTCTTTCCCGACTTGCTCACCGAGCTTCGCGCGGGGCTGGAAATCATGGAACCTGCCCTGCTGCCCGCTGCACTGAAAACGGCCCGCAGGAATTTACTGAAAAAACTATAAAGCATCTCGCGACGCAAGCTATCCCCGCTCCCTGCCACCATGTCTTACAACAAACTTATAGATTGTAAGTAAACGCAGACTTTTTCAGCAGCCTCACAAAACATGTGTTCCTACAAAGTAAATGCGGGCGAATAGACTCTCACGACGCGTCGTCCACCTGCGTAATGCGAAGCAACACGTAGGGAGTCAGCGGCAAGCGTATCTTGCGGTGCTTCACATCATAGAGACGGTAGTCGTTCACCGGGCCGGTCTCCATGATGTCAGGCCAGGGCGTGACAGTCATGTTCCACGTGTCGATGATTTCTACCCGAAACTTCGTACCAGGCTTCAACGATGGATAGGCAGCATTCTTGGCCGGAAGGTTGAACATCCAAGCATCCTGCATTGTCTTGCCAAAATAGACCAGGTAACATCCGTTGCCGGCAGTAGCCGTCTGGACGTCACGACTGACGTCGGCCATCTGCAAAGGACCGGGAAGGCTCTCGAGAATCTGCCGCGTAAAGGAGATGCGCTTCCATGATTCGCCGCGCCACGGTCCGCCTTTCGCCCAGAAAATGGTATCGGACTCTTCATGAAACTTATAGCATTCGCCATGCGTCACGTACACACCGCACAGCAATCCCTGCCACATGCGGTGAAGCATCTCCTGTCCGCTCAAGCGTCCCCAGCGGCTTGTGAGATTTCCTTCGTAGCACACCTCGTCCAGCACCACCGGCTTGCGATAAACATTATAAAGTATCGAGGCGCGCCCGGCCTCTTCCACCGGAGCTTCATCCTGGATGCTGGTGTGCGTGAGTTCGTCCATCCAACAAGGGAAGTAAGTTGCTGTACTGCCATGTATGGAACAGAGATGTCCGTAAGGGTCTGCTGCACGGACTGCACGGATGAGCGTTATCCAGTCGGCCTCCGTCTTGGACTTCACGTAGTCATACTCATTGGCAAGCGACCACCACACGTTTCTGAAAGAAGAAAGCCGCGCACAGACATAACGGACATAAGCCACGTTGGTCTCCATCGGGAGACTATCAAATCCCCAGCGGCCTTTGTCATAAGGATGAAAAAGGATAAGATCAGCCTCAATACCAAGCGCATCCAAGGCATCGATTTGCCTCTCCAAATGGCGGAAGAACGCGGGGTCGAAGCGTGAGACGTCGAACGTCCGCGTCCCGTCCGGGCCTTCTTTCACCGGGAAAGGATACATCTCCGGCTCTTCCTTACAGAGGGCGTAGTTCTTGGGGAAGACACACATGCGCAACTTGTTGAAGCGCGCGGCTTCCAGTGAGGTCAAGGTCTGCTGCTGAACGTCGGCAGGCATGTGAATCCACGCATAGGCCGTGGTGCCCACCGGCCAATAGGGAGTGCCGTCGGCATAGCGGAAAGCGTGCGTTCCCCTCACGCCGACGGGACCGTGGTTGGTCATCGCGGCAACACAGCGCAGCGAGCCTGTCCGTCCGGCCAGGGCGGGCACGTTGCTCTCCGTGCGGTAGCGCCATTCGCCGGGTGCGGTAGGCATGAAACGCAACACGTAACGTCCGTCACCATCATAAAAACCCGTCTATGCGTAAAGTGTCAGTAGTGTCCGTACGCCAGAAGGCGGCCTTCAGCTGCACATCGGTGAAAGGATTACCCTCCGATGGGCCTTTGAACGTCTGCTCAAACCGTCCCCACGTTCCACTTCTGCCTGAGCCAGCGCGACAGAGGGCACGGCAGACACAAGAGTCATTAAGGAAACGGCGATTTGTAATCTGATGTTTTTCATTTTGTATTGATATTATGTTAGCAAATAGTTTCATTTTCATTGGTAAGTCCGACGGCGCGTCACTCCACAATGCTTCTCACCTCCCCTTTGGCCATGCGCGTCACAAGACGGTCACCGGATGAAAGTGTCGTAGCATCCGTCACGGCATGGCCATCTTTCAACGTAATACTATATCCACGTGCCAGCAATTTATCCGGTGAAAGACTGTCCACACGCTGTTCCCAGAGTTGCAAACGATGCTGTTCTCGTTCCAGAGCTGTACGCACCACCAAAGGAAAATGTTGTACCCACTGTTCCAATCGATAATGTTCTCGTTGCAAACCAGTCACTAGCGTCATCTGCATCCGATGACAATAGGTGTCGAGCTGTTGTTTCTCATATTCCAGCACCCAACGGACAGCCTGACATATACGTCCTCCGCTATTTTCAACCACTGCAGCCGACTCATGTACACGGGCAATGAGGTATTCAGCCGCGGCTGTGGGCGTTTTCACCCGCGTGTGTGCCACAGCATCTATCACCGTGTCATCGCGCTCATGTCCTATGCCGGTAATAATCGGCAAAGGGAACTGGGCACAGTTGGCAGCCAACAGATAAGAATCAAAATTTGACAAATCAGAAGTCGCGCCTCCTCCGCGGATAATGACCACCACGTCCCAGACCTCAGCATGAGAATAAATGCGATTCAATGCACCTATAATGCTTTCCTCCACCCGCTCTCCCTGCATCATAGCCGGGAACAGGCGAGGATAAAAAACATATCCGTACGGATTTCCGGCTAACTGATTGCAAAAATCACCATATCCGGCTGCCGTGGCTGAAGAAATCACAGCAATACGTTGCGGCAATAGCGGCATCTCCAGCTCCTTGTTCAGCGTCAGGACGCCTTCCTCCTCCAGCTTTGCCAGAATCTCACGCCGACGACGAGCCATGTCTCCCAACGTATAGGATGGATCAATATCGAGGATAGTCAGCGAATAACCATACAGCTCATGAAAACCCACCGTCACTTTCACCAGCACCTTGAGTCCAGACACGAAAGCCTGGCCCGTTTCTTGCTCAAAATAAGGCTTCAGCAAACGATAGACTTGATTCCAAATCATGGCACGCGCCCTGGCTATCAGGTTATTTCCCCGCGCATCCTTCTCTATCAGTTCCAGATAGCAATGCCCCGTGGCATTGCTGCGCACGTCACTCAGCTCCGCTTGCACCCAGTATTCTTCCGGAAACGCATGCTCCAGCCGGCTACGCACAAGGTTGTTCAGTTCATACAGTGAAAGCGCATCCATCAGTTGCCAGCATTTAGATAAGCATTCCAGAAATCAGGTATCCCGTAGCCGAAGATGTTGTCCGGGTTGGCATAGCGGTCTCCTGCCCGACGCACAGCTTCAATAACATCCTTGGCCGTCCATTGCGGACAAGCCTGCCACAGACAGGCCACAGCCCCGCACAAGACAGGAGCAGAGAACGATGTGCCATTGGCCGAACCTACCCGCCCATCAGAACGAATCACAGCAGCCGCTCCTCCACGAGCCATCACGTCGGGCTTCACCCGTCCGTCAGAAGTGTACCCCACCGAAGAAAAATTCGCATTCTTCCGATCGGCATTCACAGCACCCACTGTCAGCACATTGGCTGCATCTGCTGGCGGCGTGATTTTTTTCCACTGTTTATCACCTGAATTTCCTGCGCTGCATACGATGACCATCCCCTTGTCGGCAGCCATCGAAGCTGTCACCGACATCAGCGAAGTGCGCCCGTCCAAGTCACAATAGCGATAGTTCTTGCTTGTATCATCGAAAGCATAATAGCCCAACGATGTGTTGATGACATCCACACCCACACTATCGGCATACTCCACGGCTTGCGCCCAATAGTCTTCTTCGGCCAGACATTCACAGTCCGGATCTTCCGTGCAGAAAAGCCAATAAGATGCCTCCGGTGCCGTCCCCACCATCGTGTAAGGTTGGTTGGCCGCCATGCAGGAAAGGACGCTCATCCCATGGTCCAACTCGGCATAAACATCCCATCCCGGATGCACAAAGTTGTATGTTCCCTCGATTTTCACATGCCTCAGTAGAGGGATGGCATCGGCATTGAGAAATCCGCCGTCAATCACGGCCACCGTAATGCCCTGTCCACGGAAACCAGCCTTGTGCAGCTCGTCGACAGCTATCATCTCCACCTGGTTTTGCGCTGCTCCGTAATAAGCTTTGTAAGTCTGTTTGACTGGATTTATCCATTCCTTCCGACGGGTGTCGCGCGGAGGAATGCTGTCAGGTGAAGTCCATACTTTCAATGTCTCGGCCACGAAAGGAAGTTCCCTCACCCGGGCAATGCGGGTGGTGTCGTCTGTCTCCACCAATGCGGTATTGTTCCAACGGCTGGTACCCACCACTTTCACTCCTGCATCTGCAATCTGTTTTAAATAGACTGACGAGACGGGCAAGTCTGTGGAATCGACCGGCAACTTTTGACGTGCACGCCGCTCCAGTGCTTTGGGAGAAAGAAACTGTTCCGGATGGGCAAGAGAATATGCTGTCATCTGTTTATCTGTCAGAGACACACGATAACGATAAAGGGGATTGCCTGCATAAAGCATGCTGGAAAACAAACTGCTTGCCAGCAAGACTAATATATATTTTCTCATACAGATGGTGATTGTTCGACATACATTCCAATTCCACGTTGGGAAGCGATCAAGGCACCGCCGACAACACGACGTCCCGCATAGAACACGGCAGACTGTCCGGGTGTGATGGATGATGCTTCGCTCTGAAAGTGCACAAGTGCACGACCATCCTCCAAGAGGCGCACATCACAAGGTATCGGTTTGCTGCGATAGCGAATACGCACACTCAAGCCCTCTTCGCGAAAGAAACGTCCCGCATCGACGGCACGAAGCTGTTCGACCAGCATATAGCCAGCACGCAGTTGGTCTGCATCGCCCAACATGACGGTGTTTTTCTCTGGATTCAATTTCAACACGTATGCAGGTTTGCCGAGTGCGATGTCCAGTCCTTTACGCTGTCCGATGGTGTAGTAGGCAAAGCCTTTATGCATTCCGAGCGGGACACCTGCCGCATTGACAAACTTGCCTGCCCCGATGCGTTCGTCCAAGTCGGGGACCATCTGGCGCAGAAAATCGCGATAGTCACCATCGACGAAACACACCTCCATGCTCTCGCCTTCCTTCGACTTCGCCTCGAAGCCTTTCTCCTGAAGATAGGCACGCACGGATACCTTCGTATAAGTGCCTAACGGAAAGAGGCAACGACGGAAAACATCCTCATCTACGCGCCAGAGAAAATAGGACTGGTCCTTCTTCTCGTCGTCGCCGGCCACGACGTAGACATGGCCGTCCACCTCCTCCAGGCGGGAATAATGCCCGGTGGCAATGTGGGCACACTCCAGACGGTCGGCCCACTCCGTCAGCACACGAAACTTGAAAAGCGGATTGCAGAGCGCACACGGATTGGGCGTACGGCCATGCATATATTCATCGATAAAATTCTGTATGATAATCCGGCGAAAACCTTCACGCTCATCAGCCACATAATGTTTGATTCCCAGGCGATCGGCCAAGCGCTTCGCTTCGAGCACATAGTCAGGAAATTCCTGCTCCGGCGTGGAAAACTTCGTGGGCGAATCCCATGTGCGCATCGTCAACCCGACAACCTCATATCCTTGTTCTTGCAGCATCATGCAGGTGGCCGTGCTGTCTATGCCCCCGCTCATGCCTACTAATACCTTCTTATGGTTCATTTTCATAATGACATTACCTGTTGTGAACGGCAAAGATAGAACATTTCCCTTCACAGTCCACTGTTAAACAATTCTATTTTTCGGCAAAGAATAAGAAAGCATACAAATGAAAAGCCCTACCTTTGCACGCTAATTATTTTTTATCATTATGACGACACAGAAAGGAACAGCTACAGAACTCGGCACACTGCCTATCCGCAAGTTATTGATGCAATACTCCATCCCGGCCATTATCGCCATGACGGCCGCCTCGCTGTATAACATGATTGACAGCATATACATCGGGCAGGGTGTGGGCGCACTCGCCATATCAGGCCTAGCCCTTACTTTTCCTTTGATGAACCTGGCCGCAGCGTTCGGCTCACTCGTGGGAGTGGGAGCCGCCACGCTAATATCTGTCCGTCTGGGACAAAAGGATTACGACACGGCCAAGGACATCCTGGGCAATGTCGTGCTGCTGAATCTCATCATCGGCCTTGCCTTCGGATTCATCACCCTGATTTTCCTCGACCCCATCCTCTACTTCTTCGGCGCCAGCGAGGCTACCATCGGCTATGCACGCGACTTCATGCGTGTCATCCTGCTGGGCAATGTCATCACCCACATGTATCTGGGACTGAACTCTGTGCTCCGCGCAGCCGGACATCCGAAGAAAGCCATGATGGCCACCATCAACACGGTGCTCTTCAACGTCGTCCTTGCGCCCATCTTCATCTATCTCTTCAAGTGGGGCATTGAAGGCGCGGCCCTGGCCACGGTCATGTCCCAAGCCATCTCACTTGTGCGGCAAATCCACATCTTGAGCAATAAGGAAGAACTTATCCACCTCCAGAAAGGTATCTACAAATTCAAACGGACCATTGTCAACAACATCATCGCCATCGGCATGTCACCCTTCCTGATGAACCTGGCAGCCTGCTTCATCGTCATCCTCATCAACAAGGGACTGACCGAATACGGCGGCGACTACCACATCGGCGCATACGGCATTGCCAACCGTATCGGATTTTTCTTCGTGATGATTGTGATGGGACTCAACCAAGGCATGCAGCCAATCGCCGGATACAACTTCGGCGCACAACAATTCGAACGCGTCACACGGGTTCTGAAACTGACCATCTACAGTGCCACATGTGTCACCGTCGCAGGTTTCCTCATCGGCGAACTTTGCCCGCATCTCGTAGCCTCAGCTTTCACGACAGATGCTCAGATGATTGACCTCGCGGCCCACGGTATGCGCATCCTCGTCATGTGTTTCCCCATCATCGGATTCCAGATGGTGGCCACCAACTTTTTCCAGAGTCTGGGCATGGCAAAAAAAGCCATCTTCCTGTCACTCACACGCCAGTTGCTTTTCCTGTTGCCTTGTCTGCTCATCTTGCCCCAATGGTTTGGCGTCGACGGTGTATGGTTCAGCATGCCGACATCAGACCTGCTCGCCTCCATCGTAGCTGCATGGATGCTCTGGCGACAGTTCCGCATTTTTAAACGGATGAAGGAAGCGGCTGAAATTACAGCATAAAATTTTTTAATGAATACACCAGCACAGCATACCATTGACAGTCTTCAGAAGACTATCAACGATCGTTGGCAGCACTTCGAGGCCCCTCGGAATGATGAAAACGATCGTTGACAGCACTTCGAGGCCCGTCGGAATGATGAAAACGATCGTTGGCAGCATTTCGAGGCCCGTCGGAATGATGAAAATGATCGTTGGCAGCATTTCGAGGGCCGTCAGCATGCCGCCAACGATCGTTGCCCCTAATTACAGGCACCCTTTCGTCGACGGAAGGGTGTAATTGTAGATGTCGCGGCAGACGGCCATCTTCAGTGCGCGTGCCAGTGTCTTGAAAACGTCTTCGATTTTGTGGTGCTCGTTGTCGCCCTCGGCGCGGATGTTCAGGTTCATGCGTGCAGCGTCGCTGAGCGACTTAAAAAAGTGGAAAAATATCTCCGTCGGCACGTCGCCGATGCGCTCACGACGGAACGTGACGTCCCACACGAGCCACGGGCGGCCTCCGAAGTCGAGCGCGACCTGGCACAAGCAGTCGTCCATCGGCAGACAGTAGCCGTAGCGTTCGATGCCGCGCTTGTCGCCCAAAGCCTCCAGCAGACACTCGCCCAAAGCCAGCGCAGTGTCCTCCACGGTGTGGTGTTCGTCGACATGCAGGTCACCTTTCACCTTGATGGTCAGGTCCATGCTTCCATGTTTCCCGATTTGCTCCAGCATGTGGTCAAAAAAGCCCAACCCGGTATCAATGTCGCACAGCCCACGGCCGTCGACGTTGAGCGAAATATACACATCGGTCTCCTTCGTCACGCGGTGGACGATAGCCTTACGCTCACCGGCGAAAAGGAAGTCTGCTATGCGGTCCCAGTCGGTCGTGGCTAATGCGCAGACTCCGTCCAGTTCGGGCGAAAGGCCCTCGCAACCGTCGTGAAGCCAAATGGCGCGGCAACCGAGATTGGCAGCCAGCTCGACATCAGTCATGCGGTCGCCGATGACGAAGCTACCCGACAGGTCGTAGTCGCCCGTCAAATAGTCTGTAAGCATCGCCGTGCCGGGTTTGCGTGTCGGCAAGTTGTCTTCCGGATAGCTGCGGTCAATAAATACACGGTCGAAAGTGATTCCCTCACCGGCCAACGTCTTCATCACGAAATCATGTACGGGCCAAAAAGTGTCCTCCGGAAATGCGGACGTACCAAGACCGTCCTGATTGGTCACCATGACAAACTCGAAATCGAGCTTGCGGCGGATGAAAGCGAGGTTACGCATGACACCGGGATAGAACTCCAGCTTCTCAAACGCATCAAGCTGGTAATCCACAGGTGGCTCGATGACCAACGTGCCGTCGCGGTCGATAAACAATACTTTCTTTTTCTTCATCGTCGTTTCTTAGTTTTAGTTCATTTTTCTCAATGCATTCAGCAGCGCGTCGTTCTCCCCGGGCGTGCCGATGGTGACGCGCAGGCAGCCGTCGCATAGCGCGACATGCGAACGGTTGCGCACGATGATGCCCTGGCTGACCAACGCGGCGTATATGCCATCAGCATCAGTCATACGCGCCAGGAAGAAATTGGCATCAGTCGGAAAGACTCCCCGACAACAAGGCAACGCCCGAAACGCATCCATCACGCGCCCACGCTCAGCCAGCAGGATGGAGACCCACTGCTCCACGTCAGCCGCCGAACGCCGGAGCATGTCGAGGGCCTCGCGCTGGGTGAGCAGATTGACATTGTAAGGGTATTTGATTTTGTTGAATATGCGGATAATGTCCGGCGCGGCAAAAGCCATGCCCAGTCGGATACCGGCACAACCCCACGCCTTGGAGAAGGTCTGTAGGACGATGAGACGGGGATAAGCCGCCAGCTCGCCCAACAAGGACGGACGGGAAGAAAAGTCGATATAGGCCTCATCGACGATGACCAGCCCGTCGAAGCGACAGAGGAGTGTCTCGATTTCCTCCCGCCGGAGACTGTTTCCCGTAGGATTGTTTGGCGAGCAGAGAAACATCGCCTTCGTCCGTCCGTCAGCCGCACGCAGCATGTCGTCCGCGCGGAAGTCGTAAGCATCGTCGAGGCGCACTTTACGGTAACCCACCCCATTAATGTCGGCACAGACCTCGTACATGCCATACGTCGGTTCGATGGCCACGACATTATCCACACGAGGCTCGCAGAAAGCACGATAGACCAGATCGATGGCTTCATCGCTGCCGTTGCCCAGGAAGATACATTCGGGGGAGACTCCCTTCACCTCCGCCAAGCGTGCTTTCAGTTCTGTCTGAAGCGGATCAGGATAGCGGTTGTAAGGATAGTTGTAAGGATTTTCATTGGCATCGAGAAAGACTGATGCCTGCTTTCCTTTGTATTCATCACGCGCCGAGGAATAAGGCTTCAGCCGCAGGATGTTCGGGCGTGTCAGTTCGTCAAGTGTTCTCATTGCCTGTCCTGTTTTAATGAATTAAGCCGCAAGGTGACGGCGTTACGGTGTGCATCGAGTCGTTCGCCGGAAGCCAACTGTTCGATGGCCGGACCGATGTGGCGTATGCCCTCGGGGGCAATCTCCTGAAAAGTAATTTTACGCACGAAGCTGTCCAGGTTCACACCGCTGTAAGCCCGGGCATAACCGCTCGTGGGCAGAGTATGGTTCGTGCCTGAAGCATAATCCCCGGCACTCTCAGGCGTATATGCTCCCAGAAAGACAGACCCTGCATTGACCACGCGGTCGGCCAGCGTCGCATAGTCGCGTGTCTCAATGATGAGATGTTCGGGAGCATAGTCGTTGACCAGGTCGACTGCTTCGTCCATCGTGTGCAGCAATATCAGTTTGCTGTGTGACAACGAGCTGGCAGCCAATTCCCGACGGGGAAGCAATGCCAGTTGACGTTCCACTTCAGCTTGCACACGCTCCACCAGCGTCGCGGAGGTGGTGACCAGCAACACCTGGCTGTCAGCCCCGTGTTCGGCCTGCGACAGGAGGTCGGCAGCGACAAAAGCGGGGTCAGCCCACTCGTCGGCCAGCACGGCCACTTCCGACGGACCTGCGGGCATGTCGATGGCTACATCGTGGAGCGACACCTGCTGTTTGGCCGCCATGACATACTGGTTGCCCGGACCAAATATCTTATAGACGCGAGGGACAGTCTCCGTGCCGTAGGCCATCGCACCGATGGCTTGTACGCCTCCGGCCTTATACACTCGGCTGACACCGGCCAGCCGAGCGGCATAGAGGATGGCAGGATGCACCTTACCTTGCTTGTCGGGCGGCGTGCAGAGCACCACTTCGCGACAACCTGCCAGGCGTGCAGGAACAGCCAACATCAGCACGGTGGAAAACAAGGGCGCCGTCCCGCCCGGAACATACAGCCCCACCCGCTCGATGGGCACAGCCTTCTGCCAGCAGACGACACCGGGCGACGTTTGCACCCGCCGGCCTTCAAAACGCTGGGAAGCGTGGAAAGTGGCGATGTTGCGCTCGGCCAGGCTTAGGGCTTCCTTCAAGGCTTCGGGCACCAACGCTTCCGCTTCGTCCATCTCCTCGGAAGAGACCTGCAACGAAGACAGGCTCACGTGGTCAAAACGCTTTTCAAACTCCAACACGGCAGCATCGCCGCGGGCTTTCACACAAGAGAGGATTTCATTGACTGCCGACTGCAAGGCGGTCAAGTCAGCGTGCGGACGTTCCAACAGGACGCTCCACTCCGCACGTTCGGGATAACGAATCACTTTCATAGGCTTCACAATATCATTTTCTCAATGGGGAGCACCAGGATGCCTTCCGCGCCAAGCGACTTCAACTTCCCGATAATCTCCCAGAAACAACGTTCATCGAGCACCGTGTGGACAGAGCTCCATCCCTCCTGCGCCAGTGGCATCACCGTCGGACTTTTCATGCCGGGAAGCACAGCGACGATGTCTTGCAGGCGTTCGTTGGGCGCGTTCATCAGCACATAGCGTTTGTCCTCCGCGCTCTTCACGGCCTCAATGCGGAAGAGAAGCTGGCGCAGGATGTCCTGCTTCTCCTCGCTCAGTCCGCGGTGGGCGATGAGCAGGGCTTCCGACTGCATCACGGTCTCCACTTCCTTCAGATTGTTGCTTATCAGCGTCGAACCGGAGCTGACGATGTCGAAGATGGCTTGTGCCAGCCCGATGCCCGGGGCAATCTCCACCGAACCGTTGATGACATGGATGTCGGCCTGCACGCCGTTGCGCTCCATGAAGTCGGACAAGATGCGGGGATAAGACGTCGCAATGCGCTTGCCGTCAAACCACGACACACCCGTGTAATCGTCTTCACATTCCTTGGGAATGGCCAACGACAGGCGACACTTGCTGAAACCCAGCCGCCGCACGACGTCAGCCTCCTCGCGACGCTCCATAAACTCATTTTCTCCCACAATGCCCGCATCAGCGACGCCGCTGGCCACGGTCTGCGGGATGTCATCGTCGCGCAGGAAAAGGACTTCCACAGGGAAGCCGGTGGCCTGCACGAGAAGGGTTCGTTTAGATGTACTCAGTCTGATGCCTGCTTCCTGGAGCAGGGACATCGTGTCGTCAAACAGACGACCTTTCGATTGAATTGCAATGCGTAACATATTCTTTTCTGTTAGGGTTCTTTACATTTTTGACAATAACAAAGGAGGCCTGCCTCCCGGCAAGCCTCCTTCTACCATGTATAAGTACAATCTTGTATCACGCATAGCATCACAGCCTACCGAATTGACTCGTCAGGACTATGATGATGATGGTATGCCATAAATTGTATCATGTTTAATCTAAAATTCCGTTATGGCCGCTAATGTAGCGCATTCACTTCATACATGCAAGAATTTTCCACAAAAATCTTACTTACAAGGCATGTTTTGGATAGATATGCAGGCACAATGCGTTCATTCCTCCCCTTCAAGCCGGCACGCATGAAAGCCCATCTCTGCCGCCTTCTCCTTGGGAAACGTGAAATAGGTGCAGACGGCTTGCGTGCAGAGCACGCCGGCTTCGCTGTACAACCCGGCCTCCAGCGTCACGAGGTTGCGCCTCACTTCCCGGACACGGGCACGCAGCGTGAGATGGCTGTCGTTGGTCGACACAGGCTTCAGGTAGCGCGTCTCCATCTTCGACGTGACGCCCGTCGTCTGAAGCTTGCGGAACACCGTCCAGCCGCATATCTCGTCGAGCAGGACGGCCTGTATGCCGCCGTGGAGCATGTCTATCCATCCTTGGAATTGCGGCTGCGGATGCCAGATGCTCACCACCTCGTCGCCGTCTTCATAAAACTCCATCCGCAAACCGGATGCATTGTCCGGTGCACATCCGAAACACTTGTATCCGGCCTTGTGCAACCAGGGATTCTGAATCTTCTTCATAGTCATACGTGTATAGATTTAGCTGCGACAAAGTTAAAAACTTAATCGCATATCTTCGTATCTTTGCCTGCTAACATCTCTAAAGAAACAAATACGATGGAACAACTTTACAATTTCCACAAAAATGCCCCGGCCGGCTACGCACACTGCTTCCGGACCGACTGCACCTCGGCCGCAACGTGCCTGCGCGCACTGGCCGGACACGACCTGGGCGAAGACGTCCCGACCGTCTGCGCCGTCAATCCGAAACTGGCTGACCCGGCGGGGAGTGGCAAGTGCCCCTTCTTCCGAGAAGCCAAGACGGTGTCCGTCGCCTATGGCTTCATGCACGCACTGTCAATGGTTCCCTCGGGACAAATAGCCTCCGTACGTGCCGCCATCAGCCGACTGGGCTGCGATCGCATGTATTACTTCCTCCGACGGGGTGAAAAGCCCATGTTTCCCGACAAACAGAAACAGATAGCCGACATCCTGGCTGCACACGGCGCGCCAACCCCCGTAAAGTTCGACCGATACGAGCAGCAAATCGACTGGAGAATTTAACCCCAATCAGTCATTTGCACGTTTGTTCAAGCTCTTTGGCCGCTTTGGGTTTAAAGGACAGACTGTTCCGTTGCACGAAAATCGCATCTGCTTGTGCAATCTATCGCAATATGGAATGCAAAACTTTGTATCACCTATTACAATACTTTGTATTACCTATTGCAATGCTTTGTATTACTGATTGCAATGCTTTGCATTCAGACTGCAGTACTTTGCATTCAGATTGCAGAAACTTGCATTCAGACTGCAGGACCTTGCATTCAGACTGCAAGGCTCCGCATTGCCATTGCAAAATCAGGCGACCGGGCTGCGACGGCAGCGACCAAGCCAAAGGCTTGCCGGACAGAGCTTGCCGGAGCACAGACGGCCTGCACGGTCTTTGACACACGAATGTCCTGATATATGACATAAAAACATTAACTTTGCCTCCACATAAGCCTATGACCATGCACACACGCTTCCTCACCCTCAGCACCCTCCTGCTCGTCCTCCTGACAGCTTGCACAGGCCGACGCACGACGGCCGACACCCAAGCGGAGACCGACCTGCCGGCCATCTGCCAGCGCGACACGCTCGTCTCCCTGACGCTCTACAGCTCGACATCCTATTTTCTCTATCGCGGCGAGCCGATGGGCTTCCAGTATGAACTATGCCGGCAGTTTGCCGATTCGCTGGGCGTGGAGTTGGTGATGAAAGTGGCCGCCAGCCCGGAGGAACTTATCCGCCGCCTGCAAGCCGGCGAAGGAGACCTCATCGCCTACAATCTCAATGTCACGAACCAGCGGCGCGACAGCCTGCTTTTCTGTGGCGAGGAGACACTCAGCCACCAAGTGCTCGTGCAACGGACCGGACGCGGCGTGCTGAAAGACGTCACCGACCTGCCGGGCAAGGACGTCTATGTCAAGCCCGACCGCTACCTTCAACGGCTGACTCATCTGAACAACGAGCTGGGAGGAGGCATACGCATCCATGCCGTCGAGGCCGACAGCATCTCGGAGGAAGACCTCATCGAGCAGGTGGCACGGGGTGAAATCGACTACACGGTGTGCGACAACGAAGTGGCACGGGTGAACAAGACCTATTTCACCAACCTTGACATACGGGTCAACATCAGCTTCGCCCAACGTTCCTCATGGGCCGTGCGCCGCGACGAACCGCTGCTGGCCGAAGCCGCCACGGAGTGGTTCAAGCGCAACAAGACATCCAAAGCCTACGCAGCCAGCGCACGACGCTATTTCGAGCAGACGAAACGCGTCGCCCACGCTTCCATCCTCTCCGTGAAGGACGGACGCATCTCACGCTTCGACGACCTGTTCCGCAAATATGCCGCGCACATCGGGTGGGACTGGCGGCTGCTGGCCTCGCTGGCCTACGCCGAGTCGAACTTCGACCCGACAGTGGTCTCCTGGGCCGGCGCACGCGGACTGATGCAACTCATGCCCCGCACGGCCCGCGCGATGGGCGTCCCTGAAGGCAAGGAAGACGACCCGGAGGAAAGCGTCAAGGCAGCAGTGAACTACATCGGGCGACTCGACAAGAGCTTTTCCTCCATCACGGACACGGAGGAGCGTGCCAACTTCATCCTGGCTTCCTACAATGCAGGCGAAGGCCACGTCAAGGACGCCATCGCACTCGCTGCCAAGTATGGCGCCGACCCCACACGCTGGAAAGGGAATGTGGAAAAATACCTGAAGCTGAAGAGCCACGAACGTTACTTCAACGACCCCGTGTGCCGCAACGGCTATTTCCGCGGGGAAGAAACTTGCAGCTTCGTGGCCGACATCCGCAGCCGCTACCATTTTTACAAAGAAAAAATCAAGCACTAAACATGAACGGAAACGAACTATTCGAAGAAATCATCTATTACCACACATCCGACCTCTCCATCCGCGAACGCTATGTCCGCCTCTATGCGCTGCTCGACCGCCTGTGCAAGCAGCTCACGGCCGATTCGGCAGCCGACTTCTCCAACCTCTTCTCCCGCCTGCACTTCCTGTGCCGTCGGCAGGACATCCCGGCCAAGGCCATCGAAGTGTTCCGTATCCACGGTCGCCAGGCTCAGCAACGCCGCCCTTTTCCTCTCACGGCAGAAGATTATGCTTACGACCTGAAGGCTCTGTGCGAGACGGCAAGCCGCCTGCTGGCCTCTCCCATCCCGCCGCGCCTGCTCCGTGACCTGCCCCGACTGTGGCGCGCGCTCCCGACAGCCTCCTACCAGAGTGAAGAGCGCAAGCGGATGCGCGTCGTCGTCACACGCTGGGACGCAGACTTCATCTACGTCTACGACGAAGCCTATCCGAGCGACGAACCGTTTCCGGTCATTTGTCCGGAAGAATTCGCCTCGCTCCGCAGCCTGCTGTCGGAAGGCGCACAGCTCAATCTCCTCTCCGTGCGCAGTGACGAAGCCGGCGTGTTGCTGCCCGAAGTCATCGTGTTCGAACCGGACTATCTGGTCGACATCAGTGCCCTTGCCGCCTGCTACACGAACTACGGCCACAGCCCGCTGCAATACCTCGTCAACAAGCTGACGCCACGCGAGACGACTTTCCACACACTGCTGGGAAACGCCGCCAACCAGTTTCTCGACGACTGCGTGAACGAGCGGCCCGACGCGCCCGCCACCTTCGCCAACTCCATCCAAAAAGCTTTCCGCCTGAACGTCATGGAATACTGCACCTGCCCCGACATCGACCAGGACTATTTCACCCGCGCCACCATGCAGTTCAACCACATACACCGCACGGTGGAGCAGTCATTCGTCACGCGCGATTGCCACATCGACAAAAACCGCGCCGTGCTCGAGCCGTCCTTCCTCTGCGAATGCCTGGGCTTGCAAGGCCGCATGGACCTGCTGCAAAGCGACGGACGAAACCTCATCGAACTGAAATCGGGCAAGGCTGAAGAATGGGGCGGAGAGCAACGCTCCAAAGAGAGCCACGCCCTGCAGATGGCACTCTACAAGGAAGTGCTCCACTACAACCTGGATGTCCCACGCGAAGAAGTGCACTCCTTCCTCTTCTATTCACTCTACCCGAAACTGTTTCTCGAACGCAGCTCGAAAGCACAGATACAACGGGCCATCGACCTCAGAAACCGTATCGTGGGCAACGAACTACTCATCAAACACGGACATGCGGCAGACGTTATGGCCCAACTCACGCCAGACAATCTGAACGAGCGAGACGATACATCCAAACTCTGGACGCAATGGCAACGCCCCCGACTGGAACAACTGCTCGCTCCCTTCCGCCGTATGAACGACACCGAAGCGGCCTACTACCTCCACTTCCTTACGTTTGTCACCAAAGAACAGTTTCTCTCCAAGACGGGTGATGCCCGTCCCGACTCGTCACGCGGCTTCTCCGACCTGTGGAATGCCGACCTCGCCGACAAGCAAGCCAGCGGAAACATCCTGACAGACCTGCACATTATTTATATAGACGACAATGACGGTATCGAAAGCCTCACCCTCTCCGTCCCCGACTACGATGAAGGCTTCCTGCCCAACTTCCGCCAAGGGGACATCGTGTTGCTCTACGAACGCAACACGGACGATGACAATGCAACCAACCGACAAGTGTTCCGAGGCAACATCGAGTCCATCACAGACCATGAAATCGTGTTCAAACTCCGACATAAGCAACGCAACAAGCAAGTGTTCGACCTCCACGGCAACTATGCACTGGAACATGACTTCATGGACAGCTCGTACAACAACCTCTACCAAGGACTCTACACCTTCCTGACAGCTCCCGAAGCCCGCAAACAGCTCATCCTGGGTCTACGTGAACCGCACACCGACACGACACGGACACTCAGCCGACATTACCTCAACACCCAAATCGACGACATCGTGCTCCGTGCCAAACAAGCCGATGACTACTTCCTCCTCCTCGGGCCTCCGGGGACAGGCAAGACATCCATCGCCCTGCGAAGCATGGTGGAAGAATTTCATGCCGACCCGACGTGCAACATCCTGCTACTCTCCTATACCAACCGTGCCGTGGACGAGATATGCAGCATGCTGGAAAGCATCCCCTACGGACCGGACTACGTGCGCATCGGCAGCCACCTCTCATGCGAGAAACGTTTCCAGCCCCGACTGATGCAAAACGTCATAGCCACCTGCACGAACCGGAATGCCATCCGGCAGGCCATCAGTAACATACGCATCTTTGTCGGTACGACAGCTTCCGTCATGGGCAAAGCGGACTTGTTCCGGCTGAAACATTTCCAGGTGGCCATCATCGACGAAGCTTCACAAATCCTCGAACCGCAAATCATCGGCATACTCTGTGCCCATGACAATAACGGTCAGTGCGCCATCGACAAATTCATCCTCATCGGCGACCACAAGCAGCTACCGGCCGTCGTGCTGCAAACAGAGAAAGATTCCCGTGTGTCCGACCCGGCCCTGACAGCCATCGGACTAACCGACTGCAGAAACTCGTTTTTCGAACGTCTCTACCACCTGCACCGGCAACATCCACAAACCGGAGCTGTCGCCATGCTCGACCATCAGGGACGCATGCACCCGGCCATCAGCGAATTTGCCAACCGGCGTTTCTATGGCGGAAAGCTCGACATCGTCCCCGTCCCCCACCAGACAGCCGAACTGGACTTCCCGCTCTACCCCGACCACACAGCAGCCCCCCTGCCCTACTTCCTCGCCCATACCCGCACGGGATTCTTCCCCTCACATACACCCCCGGCTGCTGACTCAAACAAAATCAACAGGGAAGAAGCACGCATCACAGCGCAAATCGTGGCAGGCATCTATGAACTATGTCATCTGAACCGTCTGCCGTTCCAAGCCGCCGAACGCATCGGCATCATTGTCCCATTCCGCAATCAAATCGCCCTTATCCACCATGAACTGCATGCACTGGGCATCGCAGAGACCGACGACATCACCGTCGACACTGTGGAACGCTACCAAGGTAGCCAGCGCGACATCATCATCTACTCCACCACCATCAGCCAGCCCTACCAACTTGACCTATTGAGTGTTCCTGTACAGGATGGAGCGTTGTGGGTCGACCGTAAGTTGAATGTCGCCATCACACGGGCCAAAAAGCAATTTTTCCTCACGGGAAATGCTGCGCTCCTCGCCCGCAATGACATCTACCGCGACTTTCTGGCGACACTGACTCCCTACCAGCAAACAGACTCGGAGCAAAAACAGACGGGATTATCATGAGAATGAAGTATATTTGCAGCACACTCACGGGCTTCGACTACTCGCGGCAGACGCCATAGTCCCAGCTCGTTTTCAGACATCAACATCAAACATTCAAACACCATGAGCAAGCAATCGACAGTCGTAGGGATAGGGGAAGCACTATGGGACATGCTTCCTGAGGGAAAACAAATGGGCGGAGCACCGGCAAATTTCGCCTACCATGCATCGCAATTCGGATGTGACAGCTACGTAGTCAGTGCCGTGGGAGACGATGACCCGGGACGAGAAATCATCGCGAAGTATCACGACAAAAGACTGAAGCACGTCATCGCTACCGTACCATACCCGACAGGCACAGTCGAGGTGGAACTCGACACCAAAGGCGTGCCTTGCTACAACATAAAGGAGAACGTGGCTTGGGACAACATCCCCTATACAGCCGAACTGGAAGCCTTGGCCCAGCGGACACAAGCTGTCTGCTTCGGTTCGCTGGCCCAACGAAACGTCGCGTCACGTGACACCATCTGCCGATTCCTCGACGCCATGCCCGACATGGAGGAAACACTAAAGATATTTGACATCAACCTGCGCCAGCACTTCTACACAGAGGAAGTGCTCTGCGACTCCATGCGCCGATGCAACATTTTGAAAATTAATGATGAAGAGCTATTGACTGTCAGCCGGATGTTCGGTCTTGCAGACTTCAGCGTGCAAGAACAGTGCCGGGCATTGCTGGAGGAATACAACCTTCGGACGCTCATCCTCACATGTGGAGCTGATGGCAGCTATGTGTTCACTCCCGGAAGGGTCTCCTTCATCCATACTCCCCATGTGAGCGTAGCCGACACAGTGGGAGCAGGCGATTCGTTTACAGCAACATTCGCAGCTTCCCTCCTGCGGGGAGCTTCCACCGACGAGGCACACAAACTGGCCGTGGAGGTCTCGGCATACGTGTGTACCCAGCACGGAGCCATGCCCGACTTGCCACAAAATTTAGTGAGATAAATAACCGAAAAACAAAGACTTCCGAACAGGGAAGATGTCACTGCATGTAGACATCCTCCGAAGTCCCTATCCCGACCAGGCACAGCTACCTTCTATGGGAATCTCACAGCTCTACCTGTAGCACATAGACCGGTGTCGGCGCATGGTCAACCGTGCGTTCGCCGTCACCCTGATAAGTGGTCTGCACAAAAATGTGCAGGCGCTTCTGCTGCTTCCACAACTCTGTGTCAAGGCTCGGCTCCCAAGCTTCCACGGAGAAGTCAGTCAAATCCTTCACGTCCCAACGGCCTTGTCTCAAATCATCCGTATAGGCCATCGAAACCTTACTACCCCGCTCAACGTCACGGAATATGAAATAGGCCCTGTCACCATCCACCACAATGCGCGGACGGGCTATCGGTATCATCTTCGTCCCCCCGCCTTTCAGAGAGAAAGGCTGATGACGCTGCATGATTTGACGCACATTCCATTGCCGGCCGTCATACCACACCAGACGATACTGCGGGACGTCGCTCCCGGCATCCCGCCAATAAGTCACAATGTAGGGATGCCCTGCTGCATCCGTACACATGCTGGTCTGATTGATAAGTTCGCTGTCCTGAGGTATGCGGCAGGCATATTCAGCATTGTCCTTACAAATGGGAAGGGTGTATGGCTCCCCTGTCGATTTATACCAAGTCTTCCCGCCATCGGGCGAACAGGCATAGCACAAATCATGATTGGTCTCCACCATCCACGTCTCACGCCAGACCCACGAGACATGGATGACACCTCGTCCATCCACAAAGAGTTGCCAATAGGCATTGCGCTGTCCCTCGCCGTCGATGAGCACATCCTGCACACGCTCCCAACGACGGGTTCGAAGGTCATAACGGTTCATGACCAAGTTTCCCTTGCCTGAAGCTCCTGAACGATAAGCAAAAAGCAAACCTCCGTCCGGCATGCGATAAAACTCCGGATAAGTCACGTCATCTTCGTCGACACCCGTCATCGGCTCTTTGTCTCCTAAGCGCAAAGAGCCGGGAGCTACACTCCGACAATAATTCAACCGACCGCCGTGATGATCAAAGGCCACATGGACATACCCATCTCCGTCGACCATCATACTGATGACATTATGCGCATCAGCAACATGTCCCTGATAGGGCGAACGCTCCAGCGTCCACTCCGAATCATCCAGCGACCTCTTGCCCAGCACAACGTAACCGTCAGGGTCGTAAAAAGCAACATACTGTGTGCCGCCATCAGTCACCAACGATGCATTCCGAAAGATCGCCGTGTTCACCGACGTCTGGCTATATCCTTCCCCGACACGTATCAATTGCCCGTAGGAAAAGAGGCTGCACAGAAAAAAGAATAAAATGAAGAAATATTTCATAGCCGACATATAAAAAATGTTTAAGGGTGTGCCGAGATAGTTTTCATTGAAACTTATGCTCTCAACACACCCTCAGAAATTATCAGACAATGCTCACTTTAATGGCCGTTGAAGAACGTATAGAGAGCTATCATCACCAAAATCAGCAGTACCCACAACACGACAACGGAAGAAGAAGGCTTGGGCAACGTGCCATAATCCAAAGCATTCCCTTGAGGCTTCTTCTCAAACATGCTGATGATAAACATGCCGACACTGATAGCCACAAAGAGGTCGAACGAAAGCATCATGAAATGAGGCCATACGCCGGGATAGTCCTCTGAAGGAAAGACCCACAAATAAAGCACACCGACCAGAAGGCTGAAAGCCGTTCCGAAAGTCAGCGCGAAATTGGCAGCACGCGTCGTCGCACGCTTCCAGAACACGCCAAACAAGAACACGGCTGCCATAGGAGGAGCTATGAATCCAAGTACAGACTGGAAGACATTGAACAAATCAAGTCCTTTGATGCTATCGATGGCAATGCAAATCACAATGGATATGATGGCACCGACCACCGTCACCAGACGTCCGACACTAATCATCTCTTTTTCTGAAGCTTTCGGACGATATTTCATGTAAATGTCAATGGTAAACACCGTGCTAAGCGCATTCAATGCCGAACCTACCGTGCTGACCAATGCAGCCGTCAAAACGGCCATCACCATGCCGACCATGCCCACAGGAAAAAGATTGGTGACCAATGTCATGTAGGCTTCATCAGGATTCTGAAGTGTGGGAAAAAGAGCAAAACAGATGATGCCCGGAACGATATACAAAGGCACATCGAGAATCTTTAACCAACCCGTCAAATTCGCGCCCAACTGTCCTTGCTTCAAGCTTTTGGCTGCCAACACCGGCTGCACCATTGACTGATCGGTACACCAAAACCAGACACCCATGATGGGGTAGCCCAAAAGAATAGGCAACCACGGGAAAGCAGGGTCATCATTCGGACGGAACATGTTCCAATAATCAGACGGAACGGCAGCCACCAGGCCATCAATTCCTCCCACCTTGACCAATCCGACAATGGTCAGCGCTGCCGACACCACAATGAGCAACACCATCTGGTAGACATTCGTATAAGCCACAGCCTTCAGTCCTCCGGCTATGGTGAAAAATGCCGATACCAGCAACAGTATCAAGGCTGACTGCCACATGGGGATGTCAAATATCTGGCGTATCAAGATGCCTCCGGCAAAGAGCGTCAGCGCGAGCCAGGAAATGAGGATGGTCACAATGGTGTACCATGCCAGAATGTTTCGAGTCGACTGTCCGAAGCGTCGTCCCATAAACTCCGGCAACGTCGTGACTTTTGCCCCCAAATAGCGCGGAGCAAAAACAAACGCCAACAGGCAAATGAAGACAAACGCATACCAAGCATAGTTGCCCGACACCACACCTGTCGTGAATCCCGCACTAGCCGAAGCTATCAGCATAGACGGACCGACATTCGTCCCCCACATGGAGAAACCGATGTGATACCAGCTTAAGGAGTGTTCGGCCATGAACAGGCTACTTCCTTTCTTACGTTTCAAACTGGCCCAAATGCCGATGCCCATCAAAATGATGAAGTACGCAGCCAAAATGGCCCAGTCAAGAGGTTCCAAAAATTTCACATTCATACTTTATCAGATATTAAGGTTATGATTCATTTATTGAAGCCACGTGCCCACGCGGCCATGCTTTGATTCCGGATTTTTCATACATGCCGGCCGGCACACGAATCCTCCGAAAACAAAAAAGACACAGAAGCCAAAGCCGAATATGTCCTTGGCTTCCATGTCTATGATTCATCTTTATGCTGCTCCAATCAGATGTTTGGCCACCTGTACGGCTGAGTTGGCATTGTCGCTGTAACCATCAGCACCAATCTCATCGGCGAAAGCCTGGTTTACAGGAGCACCGCCAACCATGATCTTCACTTTGTCACGAATGCCAGCTGCCTTCACAGCGTCAATCACATCCTTCATGTAGGTCATTGTCGTCGTCAGCAATGCACTCATGCAGAGGATGTCAGCATGATTTTCCTCCACAGCCTGCACAAACTTCTCGGCAGGTACATCAATGCCGATGTTGATTACTTCAAATCCACATCCTTCAAGCATGGAAGCCACAAGATTCTTACCAATGTCATGCAAATCGCCTTTCACTGTCCCGATGACCACACGGCCGATAGTGGCTGACGCATTCCCTTGCAAAAGTGGCTTCAGCAGCTCCAATGCACCCTTCATTGCCCGTCCGGCCATCAAGAGTTGGGGCACGAAAGCCTTGCCATCCTGAAAACGTTGGCCGATTTCGCCCATCGCCTTAATCATGTAATTATTGATGATGACTTGAGGGGGAACACCCTTTTCAATAGCTTTCTTAGTCACTTCTACTGCCGGCTCCAATTTTCCGGCTACAATCGCGTCAAATAAAGGCTTCAGCTCCTCGTCCTCTTGTTGAGAAGCCTGTACATGAATCGTTTCGTCCTGCATGGTTTGTTGTTCTTTAACTTGTTCTGTATTTGTCTTTGATGTTGTTGATGAAGATGAGCTTCTATACTCTTCCACGATACGCATAGCTTGTTCCACCTCACGCTCGTTGTGGAAATCCATTTCCAAATGCACGCCGTCAGCACCGATATTGTCAAGCAATGGTTTCAATTCATCCACCGTCACCCAACTAGCCAGGATACTCTTACCGCCTGCCAAGATACGTTTGTAGAGATCATACCACTTCGGCGAGCCTCCTTGCGGTTCGCCCACACCGGGTGTCCACTGAATCGCATTCAATTCTTCAATCTCTAACAGAGCCGGCAAGTGACGCATCGCACCCACTCCGTCGAGATGATAGAGTGTATAGTCGATCTTCTGGCATTGCTCACGAATGAAAGGTTGCACAAAACGACGATAATCTTCTTCGCTAATCATGGTCGATATGTCACTCTGGATTTTTGTCATCTTTCCAGGAGCCCAAGATGAGAAATAACAGAAAGCCATCTCGTCACCTTCGCGTATGATGTCATACAATTCATCAAACACCTGGAAATAGATGTCGTTAATCTGCTGCATCTGGTGTTCGAGCACCTCCGGTTGCATCACAGTATCGAGCAACACCTTGTCTGTCCCTTTGATGGCAGCCAACACATCAAGTCCCTCCATCAAGTCGGGCATACCCACATAATAATGTCCTTGTGCTTTCTCTTTGCATGCACGCAACAAATCCTTGTGCAATTTCCAAGCCGCATTGTTGTCAGGGTCAAACTTGATGTCATCTGTATAATTCGGATTAGGATGAATCCAAATGGTGTCCTCTCCTCCTTCAAATACACCTCCCAGAATTGCAGCCAGCGAGCCTGGACCAAGTTGGGTATTAGCCACGGGCAACATATCTGCCAGAAGTGAACTATGCGCAACATACCAATCCAAATAAGCCGCGCGCCATTCAGGATCAAACCATTTTTGATTTAAATCCTTGGGAGGAGCCGGTGCCGGAACATCAGCATGAGGAGTTACTCCTTCCTGAAAATGTTCCCACATGTTCAGCACAATGCCTTTATGGTTCCACCAATCAATGTAGTGTTGCTTGGTTTCTTCCATATTTTTTTTCCATGTATTCATAAAACTCTGCCTTTTAAAATTATAATAGATTCTTTATTTCGCGATTATATTTCTTTTGCCATTCTACTCCTATTTCCAGATACCTCTGAAATGTTCATCAATCTTTAATGTCACACTCTTGTCCAAATCCATCTCGTCTGTGCAGTCAACATCTTCCGGATAAACAGGAATCACTGCGCCTTCACGCACATAAACCGGCATTTCGTCCAAAGGAACTTTGACGCCATTGAGCCATTGTCCACCTCGGAAGTGCTCTCCCGTGAAAAAGTTCACCCACTCGCCTTCCGGCAAATAGACATCACGACAGTCCTCACTGTTCATCACCGGTGCCACTAGGAAATCATCTCCGAAATAATATTCATCGTCAATGTGCCAACACATTTTGTCTGCAGGATGTTCGAAAATCAATGCACGAAGCACAGCATATCCGCTATGAGTGGCTTTTTTACTTTGTTCATAAATATAAGGCAGAAGTTTATAACGCAACTTCCACCATTTCTTCACCATCGGAGCTATGGCCGGATAGAACCATGGTTCGCGCTTATTAGTCCCATGATAGCGCATATGCGATGAAAAGACGCCAAACTGTGTCCATCGCATGTAGACTTTATCATCAACAATCGAATTCATGAAATTGGGCAATGTGTGGAATCCGGGTACGTCATGACTCCAAAAAGCAAAGCCAGACAATCCGAAATGCAAACCACCTTTCAGCGAGCCAGCCATACCATCCCAGGAACTGCATGAGTCACCTCCCCAATGCAGCGGATAGCGCTGGCAACCAGCCCAAGCCGCACGCGCCCATACGATGCCATCTCCTGTCACCTCTTTTGTAACCTCATAAGCGGCCTTTTGGTAGAGCAACGCATAAAGATTATTGAGCAACTCAGGAGACATGCCTTTATACTTCGCATCCATGTGAATGTTTTCCCCAAAGTCAGTCTTTATACAGACTACTCCCATATCGAGCAGATTTTTCAATAGCCCTTTATACCACTCCGTAGCTTTAGGATAAGTAAAGTCTATAGTTCCTGCATAGTCCAAAGCTGAAAAATTGGAACCTTCTGAAGCTTGCTGCTTAGTTAAAGGAGCAATATAATCATTCTTACGAGCTTCATCAATCTGTTCTGCATCTTCAGCCACATAAGGCAACTGCCAAAGAGACACCCGGAAGCCTTTGTCTTTCAGACCATGGATAAAACCTTTTGGATCAGGGAAACGCTTTTCATTGAACTTCCACTCACACAACCAGTCTGTACGGAACCATCCTGTATCCAAATGAATCACATCACAAGGATAATGTTCAGCACGCAAACGATTGCAGATTTCATCCACCTCGTCTGCACTAAAATAGGTCATACGGCTCATCCAAATGCCAAAACTCCAAAGCGGAGGCATCGAAGGATAGCCGGTCAAGTCCCGATAGCCACGCAAAATTTCCTCAACGGTGTCTCCGGCGATAATGAAAGCGTCTATCATTGCCTGATCGCTTAAGAATTCGACCGAGCGCGTCGACACATGGGCCAAAGAAAGTTTGCTGTGAGCACATGTGTGATAGAATGTGCCATACATACGGCTAGAAAGATAGAATGGTATATTTTTATAGGTCCGGCGATTGTTTACACCTTGCCCATCTTGATTCTTCAAGAAGAATGTATGCCCACTCAAATCCATTTTTGTAAAGCGTTCACCTGTGCCGGCAAAACATTCATCAGCCTTACACTCAAAGGATAACGTTGCACGCTCTTTATGCCCGTCCTTAACACAATAGGCCAAAGGCAGTCCATCATAACGTGGGGGTGAAAAATGATCATAAGCAGCCAGATGAATTTCGCGCTTACCATCCGGATATACCACCATATCCAACGTTTCCTGAGGAGCAGGCAACAGATCGCTCCAATGGTCCAGCTTAGGCTCTTTCACATTGATCCAAGCACGGCGTACACCGTCAGCCGAATATATAGTCCATTCACCATCACCAGCCTTTACCTGCAAAGGAAGTTTTTGTACACGTTCACTAAATTGAAGCATTTCAGACTGGTCTGTCATCTCCCAATCTCCAAAACCACAAAACAAACGAATTATTTTGTTGCTATATTGACGAAGAATCAATGTGTATTCTTCACGAGGAACCGAAGTGTCGGCAGCCATGTCATTGGACAAGACTTGCTTCTGAAAAGGAACTGTAATATATACATCGCCATCCTTTTCATACACAGCCGTTGGCTTGCAAGCTTTCCATAAAGATTCATTCTTCGAAAGCTCCAGGTCAAAGTCTATGAAGTCAAATAAATGATAGTTTGTTGGTCTCATACGTTTATGAATTGTTGCTTAATATTGTTTTGAGTTACGATTTCTTATACCAGCTTGCATCTTAATAGCCTCGTCTACATTGGGTCCATTCACTTTCCACACATTATGTGGGCCTGGTTGATTTGAATCAAACCGTTCTTCAGGACACCAATTATTCTCTACTGTATAACCATCCGTTGCTTCATCAAAATAGATATAGAATGCGCGGTCATTCGTAGCATAAGGCGCATCCACCAAATACTCTATACGATTATTACGCATTACCGAACCTGGCTGATAAGATAATGTATATAGACCTCCGGCATCATACAGACGTTGCGCAAAATGATGTACATAGTTAGCTTCTATGCGATTGTTTCTCATGCCACTCTCCAGAAGAGTCCAACCCCAACCAACACAAATGCCCGAATAGTTCACATAGGATACTTCATTATGAGAAATCGTTATATCCTTCACATAACCCGCTCCTATGCCGACGCATCCCCAGTCTTCATTGGTTACTTCTGTGATTAGATTGTCTTGAATTTGAATATCTGAACATAATTCTTCCATGTTAACCGGCTTAAAAGGAACATGTGTCTCAAATCCCCCATCGGGAAAAGCTCCGATAAGCAACGCAGAACCCCCGATATCCGTAAACCGACATGAACTCACCTTCGAATCACTTACAGCCCACTCATAATCGAGTCCTGTAGCACCCATGTGTTGGAACACGCAACCATCAAAATCTATATGATTGGAACCTTTTACCGTGATAGCAGCTTCCGGACGGGCTATCCATGCCTGATTTTCCAAAGAAGCTTTTTCCGGCAATCCTGGAACTGCAAGTTTATAAGCATCCAACAGACGAAAACCACCCTGTAACGTGACATGCCCTTCATAAGATGGTCGATTCCATGCTGCATGTTCAAAATGAACATTCCGGAACTGAATATATTGTATTGGACGTTCCAACGAACCATCCACCATTACCAATTTTTCTAACGCCGGGGCAATGACCGTAGCCTGACTCATATCTTCGTTCTCACGAGGATAATAATAAATTCGCCCGGAAGGATATTCCTGATACCATTCACCCGGTTCGTCAAGCAAGGCAAGATCATTGACCAAGCAAAAAGAAGAATTGCCTTTTTCCCCACCAATCACAGGCTGAGGCCAAGGATGAGCAAACTCTAAATGGCTCTCAGGTTCATGAAAACGCACAATCGTCGAATCACCTCTTGCCTCCATACTCCTCACTCGAAGAATCGCTATCGCCCAACGTTGATGAACAATCATTTCCAACGATGAGGCATCCTCCAGTCCTTTCACTTTTGGAGTAGGTATGGTAATCGTCTGTTCTTGGGGGTTAAAATTCAACATACGTTCCATCACACCATCGGCAAACTGAGAAGCCCGCTGAGCTTTCTTTCCATTCACCCACATCTGGCGAAATTCCAAATGACGATTGCCAATGCGCGGAGCTTCAGCTATCCAGATTTTATTCCGCACCGAATCCGCCAATCGAGAATCAACATCTGCAAGCGGTTTCCAACCTGTAACTTGCAAACCACCGCTAATCACAGCTCTACCCTCCGATTCTATCACTGTCGGACTTTGAGCTGTTCCACTATCTTCGGGACGAAGAAACAAAGTTTTTTCCTGAAAGTATACACCCTCAGTCAAATGAATATATATATACCACCATTTGCTTCAGGATTATGAAGTCGCCGCCATTCACGAGCTTGCTTTACAG
>ENA-ORSI01000864-ORSI01000864.1-human-gut-metagenome-genome-assembly--contig:-NODE-864-length-29815-cov-5.206956_pt1 | contig 29815 bp, 37 predicted proteins | sample MGYA00242187_ERZ509154 | MGnify/ENA primary metagenome ERZ509154 (study PRJEB26280, sample SAMEA2338627) | human gut metagenome | biome: human gut; feature: human-associated habitat; material: faeces...
TATAGCAATAATTGGTTTAATTAACGTTGGATTATTTGTTGCTTTACAATAATCAATAATTTCTAAAACAAATCCTGTATATTTTTCACAATTAAAATTTATCAAAAAAGAATTTAATAAATTCCAAGCTTTATCTTTATCATTATTTTGTAAACTTGTTTTAACACTATCAATTAAAGCAATAATATCCTTATAATTATCTTTTTTAGCTAAACGATTTTTATAAACTAAATCATTTTTTAATATTACAATATCTCTAAGTAACAAATAAAGAGCATCCTTATTTATATCTAAACCTCTATCTTCTAATTCTTTTTTTAAAAGTTCTTTAGCAATAGAAAAATCATTAGCATCAATCGCTTCATAAACACTCTTCGCTGCTTTTATATTTACCATAAACATAATTATTAGAAATTATATTATTTATTTTTCTAACTAAACGCAATAAGAAAAATTCTTTCCTATCTAACCCAACATTAGTTTGTTTTTCAGTTAATATATTTTCAAGCTCTGTATAGTTTCTTTTTTGCGTAGCTTTTAATATTTTACTATCTAAATAATTCCTAACATTATATATTAAATGCGTAACATTACTATATAATTCAATATTTTTTTGCTCTTTATTTATCTTTCTTATTTCATTACACGCTAAATGAAATTTACCACTTAAAACCATTTGCCTTATATCATTCGACTTTTTAACATCGCTATATCTAGGATCATTTAATAAAAGCAGATAATCTTTTTCACTTAAGTTTTCTAAATAATTATGATATTTATTTGGTAATTTTGTCATAAAACTTAATAAAAAGAGATAAAAATTTATATCAATTTCTTCATATCTATTTGCTTGGAACATTAAAGTATCTAAGTAACCAAAAATTTGTTCATAATCTCTATTATCTATCGCTAATTTTAGCAAAGCTTCTAAAGCAGGCTTATACGCAAAATCTATATCTAAACATCTCTTAAAATAATTCGCTTTTGCTGATTTTTTTAAATCATTAATATATACATATTGATATAGTCCATTAACATCATTAAATCTATATGCATTATCTTCCTTTACTAATATATTATCATCTAACATGTTTTTAATATCTAACTCATCATATCCTGAAGACTTTAAATTTTCATCATTTAACAAAATGCTATATTGTACAATTTTATATAGATTTTCTAATGATTTTTTCATTTTCAATATATTCACCCCACTAAATAATTTAATAATGCTACTATATAAAACAATCAATCAAAAGTCAATAATTTTTCCTAATTTCTCAAATTTTGACATATAGCGACAAAATCTCTAATTATATGACAAATTCTCCTATAGACATATTATAAAAGCTTATGTTAGGATACTTCCTCGAAAGGAGGAATATATGCGAAAATTAAAATATTTGCTATTAGTATTGATTCTTTTTCCAATAAGTGTTCATGCAGCAGAAAATTATTATATTGCCATGGATGAAGGGAATAAAACTACTTATTATAAATTTGAATCCCAATTAATTAATTGGATATATTATTACAGTGTAAGTCCCTTAAAAGATTATACCATTAAGGATGCTAACAAAATTAATAATATAGCTTACCTATGTGGTTTTCTATCTCGCGATCAATATCAAGCTACATTACAAATGCTTATTTGGCAAAATACACATCCAGAGTATCATTTTTATTTGACAAATGAAAATTTTCAACCAGTAGATAACAGTGAAGAGCTAGAAAAAGTAGATTTTTATTTTGATTTATTAATTGATAATGTAATTGATTTTCAAGAAAGCTATCAATTAAAACCTAATGAAGTTTTAACACTTAAAACAAAGGCCAATTTAAAATCATACGTTATTGAAAATGCTACACTAATAGATAATAACACTTTAAATATCAGTTTTGATAAACCGGGAAACTATATAGTATCATTTAAAAATAAAGATATTTTATTAAATGATAATCTAATTACTAGTAAAGAAATTTATTATGAACCATTTACCATAAACATTGAAGTTGCTAATTACTATGAAGTTACAGTTAATACTTACCAAGATGATACAAAAGTAGATAATGATATTTCTATTTATGATATTAATTACAATTTAATTGCAACATTAGTTGGCGATAAAAATACTATCAGCTTAAAAGAAGAAGAATATATTTTTAAAGATAATAAAACCAATCAGGAAATTAAATATAAAGTTGATGCTAACAATAAAAATATTGAGTTTATTGAACATTTAATTAACGGAATAAAAACAGATATCAATATTACAAAAATTTGTCGAAATGATCTTTGCTTTGACTTCAAAAAAGAAAATGACTTATATCTATTTTCAACCCCATTATTAAACGGATTTTACGATATTTATACAATTGATCAAAAACACTCTTTAGATTTAAGTAATACCAAATATTATACTTATGATGCAAATGGGCGCATTTACAAAATCAATCTGTCAAATACCGACGATAACAATGAAGAACTTGACAATATCAAAGATAATCAAAATTTACCAAACTCTCCTAACAATTCCGATATCGAAACAAATAATTTTGATACACTTTCTTCAAATAATGAAATTTCTATTTGCATTCCCAATACTAGTATAGAATTACCAAAATTAACAACCTTTTACATATATAAAAAAGAAGACTGATACAAAACAAAAACTGCAACAACGCAGTTTTTAATATGAAATCAATTTAACAAACTATCAGTAAATTCTTGAATATCTGAATCACTTGGATTAGATCTAAATCTTTGTCCTTCAAGCCAATTACCAGCACCTGCAGCTTCACGAAGTAATTCACCACTCTCTCCTAAACCAGATGATGAAGATGTACAGAATGGAATAACAGTTTTACCACTAAAGTTATTAGCTTCAACAAACATATTTACTGGCCAAGCAGCAATACCCCACCATATTGGGTATCCAATAATTACTGTATCATAATCATCCCAATTAGGTACTTCTGTTGATACTAACCGAACATCACGTAATGATTCATCTTCATATTCACGAGATACCCTAGAATTATCATCTGTCCAATCTAAATCATCAGAAGTATATTCATCTGCTGGTACAATTTCAAAAATATCAACATCTAATTTTTCAGCAATTAGTTCTGCAACAGATTCAGTATGACCTTGTGCAGAAAAATAAACTACTAAAGTATTACCTCCAGAAACATCAGCATTATTATCATTTCCTGCTTCATCATTACCACTAAGTAAGAAATAACCTCCAACTCCAAGTGCTGCAATTATTAAAACTACAACTACTTCAATAATTACTTTCTTATTCATAAATACCATCATTTCCTTTCTTATTATTATTTTAATATTTTCCTAATTATCTCTTAATATTCACCATCCTTGACATTCCATTAATTTTTTATACAATATAAATATACACGACGGGTGTAACTCCCGGTCAAGTGTTTTTTTAAGGAGTTGATAAATTTTGACATATACAATGAAAGAGACCTGTGATCAAACCGGTTTAAGTTATGACACTTTAAAGTTTTATTGCAATGAAGGGCTAGTTCCCAATGTTAAAAGAGATAAAAATAACTATCGCATCTTTGATGATAATGATGTTGCTTGGATAGGCAGTTTATCTTGCCTTAAAAGTTGCAACATGAGTATCGGAGAAATGAAAGAATACTAAATCTTTGTCTTAAAGGAGAAAAAACTATTCCTGATAGACTTATAATACTTGATACCAAACTAAAGGAATTAGAAAGTAAAATGCAAGAAATCCAAAAAAGTATCGACTATATCCATTGGAAACAAAGGTTTTACAACGATGTTTTAAGTGGCAAAACCAAATATTATAGTAATCTTATAAGTATCAAAAATGATGACTAGTCTTCTAGCCATCATTTTTTTTACATTCCCATACCACCATCTACAGCATAGATAGATCCAGTTACATAACTTGCTTCATCGCTTACTAAAAATATTGCAATATTAGCCACTTCTTCTGGTGTTCCAAATCTTTTAACTGGAATAGTTTTAGCAATATTATATTCATCTTGATAATATTGGATTAAAGATATAGTATCCCTTGCTGATTGCATCCCCCAGTCATCAAGTTGTGGTGCCAAAATTATCATATTAGAATTAATATCTCTTGCTTCACTACAATGATAAACTAAATCTATTTGAAAATCATCTTTTATAACCTCAGACTTATCAACATAACCATTTGATCGTTAGAGTCATTATTTTTACTATTATCATTACTTGATAATCTTTCATCATTAAAATTCATTACTATAATTCCTCCGACTACAAAAAGAACTAAAATTAATGTAATGATTCCTATAACAAATTTTCTACCCATTTAATTACTTCCTTACATATGTTCTTGCCAAAACTCGATAGCATTATTTATCCAACCTTCAACATTAGTACCTATACCTAAACCAAATCCATGTGGTAAACATTCAAATACTTGAATTTCAACATCAGTTCCATTTGCTCTTATTGCTTCCGTTCTTCTTTCCATAGTTCTGTAACTAGCAATACCATCATTTGTTCCAACACAACTATAAGTCGGAGGTTCATCACCAGTAACTTCACTTAAACCAGTGTATTGCATTACAACTGTCGCTGGTCTTGGATACTCACTTTCCCCGAAAGCCTCAGTTCCATAACTTCCTAGCCACGCTGCCATTCTAGCTCCAGCAGAGCCGCCCCAAACAGAATAACTCTTCATATCTATCTTTAACTCTTCTGCATTTTCATGCAAATAACTAACTGCCCTTGCTAAATCTTCCATTGCTGTATCAGCATTAGAGCGATATATCAAAGCCAAAGCATTATAACCTTGTTTAGAAAGTTCTAAAGCATGAGGAAAACTATCCTGCATCGCAGCCACATACACAAATCCCCTCCAGCATTGACAATTGCTGCTTTCACATCTTCACTTCCTCGAAAGAAAAATAAACCCGTATTTCTTTTATCAGGATCCGCATTCATTTCTTCTTCCGTATATATTGGATAAAATATTTGCTTACCACTATCAGCTTGTTCTTTCAAATAATTGACAATTTCAACAGTTTTATCTGTATTCATATAACTATACCAAATATAAATATCCTCTAAATTATCCAAAGTCATATTTCTATAATCGTTCTATCTACTGGAAACAAAAGATTACCAAAGCCTTCAAAAGAAGCATTATTAATTACATCATAAACTTTTGTATCTGAAGTAAAAACTTTTATATTATTTACTTCTTCATTTCTATTAAAAAAACAAAACCTCCAATAAGAATCACTCCAACAACTATAACTAATACTATTATAAAAAACTTTTTTCATTTTAATTCATAACTTGCATTTCACTAAGTATTTTATTGCCACTATCTGTATCAACAACTACATTTTCTAATTGCATCCCCATTAAATAAGCAACTCTACTTGCTAAAAACTTAATAGACTTAACTGTATCTTCATCCGGTGCACTACCTTGAGCAAACAAATACAACTTCTTTCCTCGTAATACTTCTGCTTCCGGCAACATATAAAGTCTATCAATAAAAGTTTTTAAAATTCCACTTACCGTATACCAATAAACCGGAGAACCAATTACCAAAGCATCATAATCCTTAATTTTATTAAATACTTCTTTAATTTGGTCATCTTCATATACTTGACCATATTGTGATATTTTATAATCACTCATTTGTAAAACATCATGTCCTACACCATCTAATAAACTTTTTCCAATTCTAAAAGTATTACCACCCTTATTTGGACTACAATTCATAAATAAAACTTTACTCATTATCATTTCTCCTTTCATTTTCATAATACACTCGTGATTAACTCCCGTGTAAAGAACAAAATTAAAACTTACAAATTTTTACATTTGCAAGTTTACACTTATGTTCTATCTATAATTATTAAAGGAATATACACCTCATCATCGCTATATCCAGCATGATGTGAATAAAGCATTGAACTATTCTTTGTAACTAATGATTTATTAGAATTTTCTGCAATAGCAACAAAGTCTCCAATAGCGTTTTCAAATAGAGGATTTTCCTCACCATCCCCAAATAACTTATTAGCAATTACCTCATCCTTAGTATACAAATTAAAATACTCTCCAAATAATTTTCTAAATTCATTAGCAAAATTATCATGCATTCAATTCTTTACTTTGAATGAAACTGCTCTTTCTTCAAGTGATGGAGGTCTTTCTAGCATAGCCATTAAATCTGGATAATCATCAAGTAATATATTATCAACAACAATATGTCCATGATCAGCAACAACAAAAACTATTGTATTATCAAGATTTTCACATAATTTTTCTACCTTTTTATTTCTTTCTTTTATAAGTTTATTTGCTTCCACACTATCAGGCCCAAAATCATGCATCGTATAATCAGGTTCTTCATCATATGCATAAATATATTTTTTACCATCACTAGCACATTCTTTATCAATAATACTTAACATATCATCTAAATCTTTATAATGATTATCTCCAAAAGGAAACAAAGACACTGCCTTATACTTTCCTACATCATTAATTTCTTGCGTAATCTCTTTATAATTAAAATATTTCTTTTTTACTTCATCAAACCCTACATTATATTCTCCTTCTTCTTTATTAGTCCCAAAAAACATCTTTATTGTTTTATCAAGTGGTTCGTATACCAACCTAAATATCCATGTTCTACTGGATTAAGCCCTGTTCTCATTGATGTTGTTGCTGCTGTAGTTGTCGCCGGAAAAACAGTTGTTATTTCCTTAGCCATATGCTTAACTAAAAATGCATTCTTATCTAAATTTCTTTTAAGTATTCTAGAACCCATTCCATCAAATAAAATAACTACTACATTTTTAGGATTTTTCTCACTCAACAACTTATCAACATATTCCAAAGTATTATGCTTAAACTTAAGTCCAAAATATTTTCTAATTGAACACGCTAAATTAGTAATACACTCATTATAATTATTTTTTACATTCATACTTACCATCCTCTATTTCAAAAAATCACTTGAATCTTTAAAAATTGCATTTGGTATATATTTTTTCCACTCAACAATATCTTTATAATCACTATTATAAACGTAAATTATTACTTTATTTATATTACCTAATTTTTCTAATAAAGACTTATCTCCAAATGGAGATACGCCAAAAATTTCAATCTCATCTATTTCATCAATAATTTTATAAATATCTCCCTTTCCACTTGACGGAAATAAATCAGCAGCAGGATACACTTTTAACCCACACTTATTACCAAACAATCCTTCGCCAACATAAACATATTTATCCACTATTTTATTATCCGGAACAAAAATAACATCATCAATATCTAATGAAATATATTCTTCACTGATAAATTCCCTAATTTCAGCTGTATGTTTTAAAATATTAGTTATTATCATCTGCCCTGCATAAGCATCTAAATATTTATGAATATTACCGTGTAAATAATAACATTTATTTTGAGCATCCCACACTTCAACATAATTTAACGTTAATATTTTATCATAAGAATTTAATTTATTTATGTAATTCAAAGATATTTTGGGATAAACAACAACTCCATTAACAATAAATAATGATTCCAAAGAAATAGCACTTAAAAGTTCTATTAATCTATAGCATTCATTCCAAGACAATTCACCGTTCTTTTTAATTTCTTTAACAAAAAAATCAAAAACCATACCAGCAATTTGCTCTATTCCCTTTTCGGTGGTATTATCAAATAAAATCTTAATATCTTCGAATTTCACATTTTCTAGATATACAGCCTTTTTAAAAAACGGAAATTTCTTTTCTAAATTATTTATAAAACGAGAATAAACATTTTTTATTGTTAAAAATTCTGCATCATTTGCTAAATTCAATCCATTACCCACTAAAACATTTTTCATCATAAATCATCCTCGTTTAATAACGGTATTATATCAATACCTGGTTCTTCATAGGGATGAACATCCCTTATTACTTTAATTATTCTTTTAACATCTTTAATATTGCATTGAACCTCTAATTTTTCTTCCCTAACATATTCCATATTTCCGACATTACCTAAAAATGGATTAGCATCTTGATTAGGTTTAAATGTACCAATAATTTTAGATGTATTTGAACAATGTGTATAATTACCAATTACTCCGGCACCAGCATCGAGTATGGCATTTCTAACAACATCTAAATAATCTTCTGGAATATTTACAACAATTTTTGCTTTGCTTACATTTATGTTCATAAATCCTCCCTAATTATCTAAAGTTTATCATACATCCATTAATTTTACCATTTAAAAAACGTTAAAAGTTTTTCTTCTAACGTTTAATCTTCAAAAATATCACTCAACCATTCATCAAATGGATTTATCCACTGATTATCATTACTACCAACACCGAATCCGTGTGGCATATCTTCTAAAACATGAGCTGAAACTGAAACACCAGCTTCTTCCAATGCGTCAACTGAAGCATTCATTTGGTTATAAAATGGATCTTCTGTACCATACGCATAAAATGTCGGAGGCAAATTAGCATCCTCTCTTTGATTACCATAATAATAATCATAAACATTTATCTCATTACCATTATTAATCATTAAAATAATAACAACTATAATACCAATTACAGCAACTACTATAATTGCTAGTAAAAATTTATTATTACTTATTTCTTCTTTCATAAACCATCTTATCGAACCATTCTACCATACTTGGATCTTGATGATTAAAGAATAATGAATCACTTGTATCAAGAGCCTTTATTGCTTCCATATCTTCATTTGATAATTCAAAATCAAATACATTGAAATTTTCTTCCATTCTTTCTTTGTGTGTTGATTTACAAGCAATAATTACTCCCCTTTGAATTAACCAACGTAATATTACTTGTGCAGTACTCTTATTATATTTCTTCCCAATTTCCACTAAAGTTGGATTACTAAACATATTGTTTTTCCTTCCCCAAATGGTGCCCAAGCTTCAATATGTACTCCATATTTTTCCATATTTTCTTGTGCTTTAAATTGAGCATTCATTGGATTAGTTTCCACTTGATTAACGGCAGGAACAACTTTTCTTCCAAATAAACACATATCGGCAAGTCTATCTGGATAAAAATTACTTACTCCAATTGCTCTAATTTTTCCTTCTTCATATAATTCTTCAAGTGCCCTATATGCTCCGTAATAATCACTAAATGGTTGATGTAATAAAACTAAATCGATATAATCAGTTTTAAGTTTCTTTAGTGATTCTTCTACTGATGCCTTACATTTTTCATAACCATAATTATCAATCCATATTTTTGTCGTTATAAAAAATTCTTCTCTTGGAATACCACTTTCTTTAATAGCATCCCCAACTTCTGCTTCATTAAAATAACTTTGAGCAGTATCGATTGCTCTAAAACCTACGTTTATTGCATCTAATACACAATGTTTAGTTTCCTCTCTATGTATTTGATATACCCCAAAACCTAAGATTGGCATTTCTACCCCATTATTTAATTTAACATATTCCATAAAATATCCCTTCCTTCCATACTATTTTCTCCTAGTACATCTTAAATATACTACCAGGGAGTAGCTCCCGTTCAAGTGTTTTTTAATTGATAATAAAAAGAACAACATCAATTGTTCTTCTAAAATTCTTTCTTCAAATATATTTTTTTAGATACAAAATAAGATATTACCATTAATATAACCGCAACTAAAGGTATTAATATATAATAGTAATTATTAAAAAATTCAATAAAACCATTAGCATTTTCTAAATCTATTCCTGTAAATATAAAACCGAGCAATGCTGCAATAACAAATACACCTATAAATACTCCAATACGCCCTTTTTCTACTCCAAATTTAAATATTAAAGGAAACATTAGCGCCTCAAGAAGTACTATAGAAAATACACATCCTAAAATCATTCCAATCATTTCTGAATAATTTATATTTTGTTCAAAAATCCCCATAACTACTGTGATAACAGCAGTTACTAAGAGAGCAATTGCCCACAAAATTATACTAGCAAAATACTTAGCTTTTACTATATTTTTTCTAGAAACGGGTAAAGATATAGCATAAGCTTCCCACTTATTATATTCATCATAGCTAAACGTTGTCATAAAAATCATCATCGAAACAAATACAGGCACAATAACTATAATATTATTTTCCTGTAAAGCCAATATTATAAATACTACTAGAAATAATATTGCTTGTCTAAGATTTCCTTTAATCATCAACAAATCTTTTTTTATCAAACCTAGCATGTTTTATCCCCCTTTATCATTAACACCATTAAATCTTCTAATGTTATTTTATCCACGACCATATTTTTATATTTTTTACTCATCTTTTCTTTATCATTAACTAAAATATCATAATTATATTTATTCTTTTTATAAACAACACAATCCTTTTTATCAATTTTACTAAATTCCTCTAAACCGCATTTAAGTATTCCATAATTATCTAATATGTCATCTCTAGATTTATTCAACAAAATTTTACCATCATTAATAAAAACTATTTCATCTGCAATATGCTCCAAATCACTAGTTATATGAGTAGAAAACAAAATAGTATGCTTTTCATCTTCAATAAATTTTAAAAATATATCTAAAACTTCATTTCTAATAACAGGATCTAATCCACTCGTTGGCTCATCTAAAATCAACAATTTAGGATGATGCGCAAGAGCTGTAGCAATTTCCAATTTCTTTCGCATCCCTTTTGATAACTTTTTAATACTGCTATTAACTGGAATATTAAAATCTTTTAAATAAGTATAATAAAGATTACTATCCCAACTTTTGTAGATACTTTTCATTATTGAGTCAACATCTTTAGCATTCAAAACTTCTGGAAAAAATGAATTATCCAAAACTACTCCAATATCTTCTTTTATAAGAGTTTCATTATTCTTAACATCTTTTCCAAAGATTTTTATTTCTCCTTTATTAATTTTCAAAATGTCTAAAATTGACTTAATTAATGTAGTTTTTCCGGCCCCATTTTCCCCGATTAAGCCAATAATCTCACCAGCTGGAATATCCAAACTTAATTCACCTAATTGAAAATTACTATCATATCTCTTTATTAATTTTTTAATTTCAATACCTTTATTCACTATTATCATCTCCATAAAATATTTCAATTAAATCTTTAAGGTCATCTTTTTTTATTTTAAATTGTTTAGCTATATTAACTACATCTTCAATATGTCTTTCAATATCTTTATTTGCTTGTTCTCTAGCAAGCTCAGTATTTTTAGGAGCCACAAAAGTTCCTTTACCTTGCCTTGAAATAATATAACCTTCACTTTCTAGCTCATCGTAAGCTTTCTTTATCGTCATAACACTAATTTTTATATCTTGTGCTAAGTTTCTAATCGAAGGTAAGGTTTCATCTTCTTTTAATTCCCCATTCATTATCTGCTCAATCATAGCTTTTTTAATCTGTTCATAAATAGGTACTGAACTACTATTACTTATAATTAACTTCATTGCGCCTCCTTGTTATACAGTATATAACAGTATATTACACTTGTCAATAATTATTAAAAAAAGAAGATTATTTTTTAATCTCCTCATACATATTCAACAATTTATTTTTTGTCTTATCATCCGCAAATATAAATGGAATTGAATTTGTATTACATTTTATTAAATCCTCAATGTCCATCTTTGTTTCTTGTAATATCCTTGCATATTCTCTATTTATATTAATACCTGATACTGTATCATTATCAGTATTAATAGATATTTTTACTCCCTTTCTATACAACTTTTCTATTGGATGTCTCCTTTTTATTGCTTCAGTTTGATAATTACTTGTAACACATACTTCCAATAAAATATTTTCTTTGATTACTCTTTCCATTAACGCTTCATCATCAATTACTTTCACACCATGGCCTATTCTCTTAGCACCAGTATCTAAAGCAGCCTTAATGCTTTCTACTCCTGCCGCTTCCCCAGCATGAATCGTAAAAGGGATTTCAAATGTTTTAGCATAACTAAAAAGTTGCACATAATCCTTCGTCGGATATAACGCTTCTGCTCCCGCTAGATCAATACCTACCACACCCTTCCCCAGATATTTTTTAGCAACATCGACAACTTTTTTATTTTTTTCATACTCTTCTCCCCGCATCAAAGAAAGAATTATTCCTCCCATAATTCCGGATTCTACATTTGCTTTATTAAACCCGTTAATAACAGAAATTACCACATCATCTAAGGTAAGTCCCTTTTCCAAATGTTTTAGTGGTGCAAAACGCACTTCAGCATAAACCACATTTAACTTAACCAATTTTTGAAAAAGATGATATGATGTAATTTCTAATCTCTCACATGTTTGTAATAACTTGCAAGGAAGATCAAACTTTTTTAAATAATCATTTAAGCTATGACATTCTTCATCCACCTGTAATTCTCTTAATAAATCTTTTTTAGATATTTTTATTCCATCTTCTTTTACCCATTTAAAAGCATCATCTATATCGATGGCCCCATCTAAATGCAAATGTAACAAAATCTTTGGAATATCATTAACCATCATCATAATCACCTAGTATTATAATAATAACATATTCCCAAGCAAAATAAAAACATCTAGAATATTCTAGACATTTTCTTTACTTTCTTTCACTTCATTCTTTCCCTTTACTTTAGCAATTATGACTGCAGCAACTCCCAAAGCAACCACTAAGCCAAGTCCAATAGCTACAACTAAAGTTTCTTTACTATTATCAACTCCAACATAATTATCAAAATTCACTGAATCAATTATCGTTTTATAAGAATCCTTTTCTGCACTAGTAAATTCTGTTTCCTTTTGAATAGTAAAAGTATAAGCTCTATCCGCTATAATTGTATAATAATTAATTATGTAATATCCGGCATCCATATATTCCAAATAAATAAACTTATAATCATTTTCATAAAGTTCATAACTATCTGCTCCCGCAATGCTTTGAATTTCTACCGCTAAATCTTCTATCTCCGAATCGAAATAATCATTTAAATTTCCAACATCTTCCACATCCACAACAGAAACAATAAATTCTTCTTCATCATCAAATGCATCAACATACATATCATTTTCATTCATTAATTCATTCATAAATTCATATGTTAAATCTAATTCATCTAAATCAGGATTATTTTCAATATTTTCTCTAGTAAAAACATACCATTCATCAGGAATATTTAAAGACATATCAGCACTAGGAACATCCACACTAGCAGCACTAACCATCAAAGGCATAACAAGCAACACCAATAAACTAAGCACAATTTTTTTCATTAATTTCACTCTCCATATACTTACATTATATCTTACTTAAGAAATATTATCTACTACTAATTTGCAAATTATAATCACTATTAGGTAGATTTATCCTAACTTCCGTATATATTCCTTCTTCTGAATTTATATTTATATCTAAATTTAATTTATTACATAATTTTTTACATAAATATAGACCAATCCCTGTTGCATATTCTTTATTACGATTACTACCAGTAAAACCTTTTTCAAACACCCTAGGTAAATCTCTCCTTATATTTATTATTTTTCCCACCACTATAATTACTAATGCTATAAAAGGTATAGAAATAATTAATAGCATAAATCCCTCCCTCACTAAAATTATAGCAAACAAAAACTGTAAAAATTATTACAGTTTTGTTATAATACTTAAAAACGGTGATGAATATGTTAGTAACTCATGAGTTATCTCCAATATATGATAATCATTCTAAAATTTTAATTTTAGGTAGTATTCCTAGTATCAAATCCCGAGAAATAGGATTTTATTATGCTCATCAATCCAATAGATTTTGGCCAATACTAGAACATTTATTTAATACTAAGCTACAAACAAAAGAAGATAAAATTAAATTTTTACATGATAATCATATAGCCTTATGGGATGTATTTAAATCTTGTGATATTCATGCATCAAGTGATGCCTCAATCAAAAACTACGAATTAAATGACATTGATATGATAACAAAAATTGCCAACATCCAAGCCGTCTTTTGCACCGGAAAAACCGCTTATAACAATTTAATTAAGAATTATAAAACAACAATACCTATATTTTGTCTTCCCAGTCCATCAAGTGCCAATGCAACATTTAAATTAAATGATTTAATAAAGGAATATTCTATAATAAAAGATTATATATGACATTTTGTCGTGCATTGATAAAATACCGCCAAAAATTGCATTTTTTGGCGGTATTTTAATTTTACTTGTCAATTTGTCATGTATTTTTTATTAATAAATACAAATTCCTCACCAATACTTTCAATTAACTTAAAAAGTTTTTGGTTGAATTGGAAAAACTTTTAAATTATCTTTTTAAACTTGTATTTTCTTTTCTTGCATAATATTCATCTAGAGTTATGCCTTCTTCATATAATTTGTGAGCAAGCTCTAAGCCAACAAATCTAAAATGCCATGGCTCAAATTGAAATCCTGTAATTTCTTCTTTACCTTTAGGATATCTTAAAATAAATCCATATTTATAAGAATTATTAGCAAGCCAAATAGCTTCCTTATCTTCTTCCTTTACATCATCATCAAACACACCATTACGATAGTATGCTATATCAAAAGCTAAGCCCGTTTGGTGTTCACTAGCACCTGGTAACGCTACTTTTTGATATGCGGCATCTCCAACTTCTTCAATTAACTTGTCTAATACTTTTTGTTGATAATTATATGACCTATATCCACTATCAACAATTATTTCTACCCCTTCTTGTTTAGCATCTTCTATCATTTTTTGAACATACGGATAAATATCTCTTCTTATCATCGGCTTCAATTGATGATCGTTATATTTATGAAAATTATTTTCATTTTCATCAGTTGTAATTAAATCCTTTGGATAATAATCACTTGGAAGCAAATTATCTTTATTAACTAAAACATCTATTGGTAATTCATTCATAAATTAAATTCTCCATTCTTAAATATTAACATTTCTCCATTTTTAGTTTCTGCAACTATATTTAAATCATCTGTTCCAATCATAAAATCAACATGATTATCTGAGTGATTTAGTCCCCTTTCTCTTCTTTCGTCGATACTTTCATCTTCAGCACCTTTCAAACATTCTGGAAATGCATCTCCAAGGGCTATATGGCAAGAAGCATTTTCATCCAAACAAGTCTCTCCATAAACAAAATTAGTTTGTGCTATCGCCGTATTCTTATCAACTAATGCACATTCTCCTAAGAAACATGAGTATTCATCACTTTCAATAATACCTTTTAATATTTCTTTACCTACTTCTGCATCATAATCTACTACTTTACCATTTTTAAATTTAACCCAAAATTTATCGACAAGTGCTCCCCCATACATAAGAGGTTTTGATGCATAAACTACTCCCTCTGTTAATCTGTAATCTGGTGAAGTAAATACTTCATAAGTTGGCATATTAACTATTGTATCATCGCCCTCATATCCTGCACATTGCCATAAAGCATCCGGAGAAAGTCCAATAACCAAATCAGTTCCTAAAGAATTAGTATAATGCATTTTTGTAATTTGCAATTCGTTCAATTTACTTACTAACATTCTTTGTCTATCCAAAAATTTATTCCACTCTTCTATCGGATTTTCCCTATCGACCATTGTACAATGACACATCAATTTAAAATATTCATTGTAAGCATCATCTTCACTTAAATCCGGAAATTTTTTCTTCGCCCAAATTTTATTTGGTATTACAGCAATACACCAAGAAATATCATTAGTAAGTTGCTTTAACTTATAAACTGGCTTACTAGTTCTAGATTTAAGCGCAGCCGCAGTCATATTTTCCGATGGAATATCTGCAAAATAACCGGGAAATTCTGTTGAAAGCATCAAGAATGCCGCATTCTTTTTGGCATACTCATCCCATATATGATCATCAAAATAATCATCATTATTTATTTCTTCAACACTCTGAAGTAATTTTTGATGTCTTTCTTCTTTATCATTTTTATCTAAATAGATATCTTCTATACCTCTAGATTTTGCTGATGTTACTAATTTTTCCACAAAGGCATCATTATCACTATAATAATTAATAAATAAAGAATTACCATTCTTAAAACTCAAACATCTATTAATTAATAAATCTACATACTTATTTTCTAATTCTTCAATCATTATTGCATCACCCAATAAAAGTATAGCACAAAAGCATAATAAAATTCTATTATTCTATTGTAAATTCCGATGCCACATGTCTATCATCATATGGATTCTCACCTGAAACATACTTTCTTGCTTTGTACAGGTAATATTATAACCAATTTAAAAAAATAAGCAAGACCTTTGTTTCTAGTTGAGATAGAAAGAATTTTTTTTATATGACTAATGACTTACAAAAAGTCAAAGATCTACTTAAGACACGTGGATGTAGCGAAAGAACTATTAACAACTACCTTAGCTGTCTTAACAGATTCAAACAATATCACAAGGGAAAGCTTTACTTACTAAAGAACAAGTTATCTCTATTTTTAATAATGAATTTAATATCAAACATAAAATTTGGATAATACTGGCTTATGGCTCAGGTTTATGTATATCTGAAGTTGCTTCTTTAAAAGTATCAGATATTTTATCTAAAGAACACAAAATAAGAGTAATTGGCAAAGGTAATAAAGAAAGATATGTTCCACTTCCAAAAATTACTCTAAAGTTGTTACGTGCATATTGGTTACAAAACAAAGACAAAATAACAAATGATTATTTATTTTCTAATATTAAGAATGGAAAAAACAAATGTAAACACATTAACCCTTTTACTATCAAAAAAGCATTTCAACTAAATTTAATCATTTTTTTAGAAAAAATATATAACTGAATAATTGCAATCAAAATAAATATATTACTTTCCCCTTACATGACTTTTTGTTAGAAATCATAGTACAATGCAGTTATAAAACTTTTTGCTTGCGCAAAAATTTTCATAACTTGCTATACATTATAACAAAAAAAGACATGCTTTAAAACACATATCTTACTTCTTTGGATCAACTAAAATCTTAACCGCCGCATCTGTTCCACTTGTTAGTCTTTCATACGCTTCTTGTACTCTTTCTAAAGGCACAATATCATCGACGAATTTTAGCACATCAACTTGCTTACGAGCTATTAAATCAATACAAGATTTAAATTCATTATAAGTATAAGCAATCGCCCCTTGAACAACTAATTCTTTCATAACAGCCATTACTGTATAAGTTGGTACTGCATCTGTTGCAACTCCAACTAAAACTACTATACCACCAGGCTTAACCAAAGATAACGCACTATTTACAGCAGCCCCATTACCGACACATTCGATAACTACATCGAATCCCCCATTAGTTTTTGCCATTAACTTACTAACTAAATCTTTATCTGTTGCATCATAGTATTCATCTGCAACTTTTAAATCAACAGCTTTTTGTCCTCTTGCTTTATTAGTTTCTGTAATAGCTACATAACTTGCGCCTTCTTTCTTCGCAAATTCTGCAGAAGCAAAGCCAATAATACCAGCCCCAATTACTAAAACATCATCACCAACAGCAATTCTTCCTAAATGAGCAGCATGAAGTCCTACAGCAAGTGGTTCTACCATTGCCACTTCTTCATCCTGAATATTATCTGGTACTTTAATAACCATATCACTCCGAACAGCAATCTTGCTAGTAAGTCCTCCAGGATTATCTACTGACAAACCAACTGCTTGATTCCAAGTTTCTGGACAAAATTGTACATCACCATTTTGACATGCTTCACATTTACCACATGGTGATATTGGTAATGCCGTTACTCTATCTCCTTTAATTAAATCTAAACGATCTCCCGGATCTAATACTACACCAGAAAATTCATGTCCCATTACCAAGCCTTTCGGTTCTCCATTTACCCAATAATGAATATCAGAACCACATATACCCGTTTTACTAACTTCAATAATAACTTTCTTTCCATCAGGATTTGGTTCTGGAATTTCTTTTATTTCAAATTGTTTAACATCTTTGATAGCTACTGCTTTCATAACTACCTCCTTATCATATAAATTATACCATAATTTAAAAAGTAAGATAGAAACAACTAAAAATCTATTTACAGAATATTGTCACTATAATATAATTGTGAAGGAGGAAATTATGATTACGATTAAAAATGTAACCAAAAAATTTATTAAAACTAACAAGAAAAAAGAGCGCCTTGAATTTACTGCTGTGAATGATTTATCATTTGATGTTTTAGAAGGAGAAATATTAGGTATCCTTGGTCCAAATGGTGCTGGTAAAACAACACTACTTCGTATGATTGCTGGTATCATGACACCAAACAAGGGAAGTATTACCATCGATGATTTAACTTATGAAAAAAATGAAACTGATATCAAAAAGATGTTAGCTTATCTTTCTGGTAACACCAAAATTTATGGCACTATTTCACCATACGAACTACTTAAAATGTGTGCAGAAATATACGATGTTCCTGCTAGTGAAATTGATACCCGAATAAAGGAAATAAGCAAAATACTTAATATGGATGCTTTCCTTTATAATCGCATTGAAAAACTATCAACTGGCCAAACTCAACGAGTTAACATTGCTAGATGCATGGTCCATAATCCAAAATATTACATACTTGATGAAGCAACAAGTGGTCTAGACATTATAACTAGTCAAATAATTTTAAACTTTATCAAAAGTGAAAAAGAAAAAGGAAAGACTATTCTTTATTCAACCCATTATATGGAAGAAGCAGAAAACATCTGTGATATGATTATCATGGTTAATAAAGGAAAAATTATTACTACTGGGACTCCAGAACAAATTAAAAAAGAAACAAAAACCACAAATCTTCGTGATGCTTTCTTTACTTTAGTAGGTGACACTCATGAATAAAACATTACTTATTTTAAAAAAAGAATTACGTGAACTATTCCGTGATAAAAAATCTTTAGCTATGATGCTAATAATACCTATATTTATTCCCTTAATAATTATAGGTATGTCAGCTTTATTCCAAAGTCAAACAGAAGCTAACATTGAAGCTTACAATAAAATAGGTTTCAATTACGAATTAAGTCCTACAGAAATTGAAATACTAGATAATTTAGAAATTGATTACACTGTTGCTTCAACCGAAGAGCTAGAAAACAGTTTTAATAACAAAGAACTAAACAGTTATATAACTAAAGAAAACAATAACTACGTTATCAACTATGATGAAGCCAACATCGAAAGTAGCGGGGCAGCTTCCATGGCTCAAAGCTACTTAGAAAGTTATAAATCTGTTCTAGAAGCCAATTACCTTACTGAAAATAATGTCGATGTTAATACATTTAACAACCTACTTACTTATGAACAAAAAAGTATTGAACAACAAAACTTCTACAGTAACTACATAGTAAATTATGCCTTTCTATTTATCCTTATGGCTATAACTGTATCAGCAACATATCCTGCAACTGATGCCACTGCTGGAGAAAAAGAAAGAGGAACATTAGAAACACTTCTAACATTCCCAATCAAAAGCAAAGATATCATTATTGGTAAATTACTTAGTGTTACATTATCATCAATAATAACGGGCTTACTAAGCCTGATATTAGCAATTCTAGCTATTATCTATATCCAAAATACATTTGATATCTATAATGGTGCTAATCTATTAAATGCTCCAATAATTATTAGTTCTATAGTTATTATCATAGCATTCTCAATCATGATCAGTGGCTTATGTATAGCAATAGCAAGTATGTCCAAAACCTTCAAAGAAGCCCAAAGTGCTTTAACTCCACTTACATTCATTGCTTTCTTTCCAGGAATGATTGCTTTCATGCTAAACATATCCAACAATTGGTTATTATCAATTATTCCATTCATCAATTTCAGTGTAATATTCACAGATATTACTAATGGCAATCTAAACATATTACATTTAATACTCATGTTTGCATCAACAATAATCATAATAGTTATAGTTATCTATTACATTATCAAACAATACAAATCTGAAAAAGTATTATTCACAAAATAAAAAATAGCTCTTCGCTATTTTTTATTTAACTTGACATTTTTATATAAATCATTACTATTCACTTAATAACCAATCAATTATATTTTTATGAATTATACCATCCCGTGAAAAATCAGTTTTATCAAGTGAAAGAACATATTTAGGGTAATTATCATCTATTGTATTAAATGCATTAAATTCCCTATCAATTACTTTATCAGAATCTAACAAATAAGTAACTTGATAATATTCTTTTATATTACCTTTAATAGCAGTAAAATCTATTTCTCCATTTTTAGTTTTTCCTATATAAACATCATATCCTCGTTTTAATAATTCATTATATACAACATTTTCAATAGCAAAACTTTTATTAATCTCAAAATTATTATTCTTTATTTGAGCAATACCTAAATCAGTCATATAATACTTATTTAATGTTTTAAGTATAGCCTTACCATGTATATCATATCTATATATTTTATTAATTATTAAAGCCTTACATAATGCATCTAAATATGTATATAAAGTTTGTGTTGATATGGACTTACCCTCACTTTTCAAATAATTAATAACATTTTCAGCTGAAAACTCTCTACCTGTAGTATCAACAATGTATTGTAATAATAAATTAAATAACAATATATCTTTTAAACCTAGATTATCTACAACATCCCTTAATATAATAGAATCAAAAACACTATGTAAATAATCCCTTATATTATTATCATCACTAAACTCACATCTGTTAGGAAGACCTCCCCATTTAACATAATTCCAAAAAGTCTCTTCGGATAAAGGATTCTTTTTAGATAAAAGAGTAAATTCTTTATATGATAAAGGATAAATATTAAATAAAACATATCTTCCTGATAAAACCGTGGATAATTCTTTAGATAATAATTTACTATTTGATCCTGTTATAAATATACTAGTATTATCAGTAGATGCTCTTAAAGAATTGATTACTTCTTCAAACTTTTCAACTTTTTGAATTTCATCTAAAAAAATATAATATCTCTTATTATCAATTATTTTATCTTTTATAAAAGTATTAAGTTTTTTATAATCTCTTAATTCTTCATATTCAATATATTCAAAGTTTATAAATATAATATGTTCATCATCACAGCCATTTTCTTTTAATTCATCAATGATTTGTCTTAAAATAACTGATTTACCACATCTTCTTATTCCAACTAAGATTTTTATTAAATCACTATTATAAAAACCCCTAATTCTAGATAAATAACTTTCTCTTTTAAGCATTTTTATCACCTATATAAATTATATAATACTAAAAATACATTGTCAAGTTATTTCTCAAACAAGAAATTATCTTATACATACATTGAATTATTTCTTGTTCGAGGAATAATTCAATATATAAAAAGTCAAAGTACTCTTTACTTGACTTTTATAGACTATAACTTTTTTTAGTTTATATTCTCCAGTAAATACTTCAGTAGCACTACCACGCATGAAAACATGATTATCACTAGTTAATGTTATATATAATTCTCCACCTTTAAGAATTACTTCTATTTCTTGATCACGAGTAAATATATTGTTATAAATTGCTGCTACAACTGAAGCGCTAGCACCAGTTCCACAAGCAAGGGTTTCTCCACTACCTCGTTCCCAAACGCGCATTTTCATTGTTTTATCATCAATTATTTCAATAAATTCTGCATTAGTTCGTTCGGGAAATATTGGATTATTTTCAAATAATGGACCAATACTTTCTAAATCTAAATAATCTATTCCCTCAGTAAATATAACACAGTGAGGATTTCCCATTGAAACACAAGTTATTAAATATTCTTGATTGTTTACTACAAGTGGATAATTTATAACCTTTTCTACATCTAAATCTACTGGTATCGATTTAGGATCAAGAATAGGATTTCCCATATCAACTGTAACAGTTTCTGCTTTACCTTGAACTACTTCTAAATTTAATATTTTTATACCTGATGCCGTTTCTATTTGTAATGGATTATTGTGAGATATTCCATGTTCATAAACATATTTGCCAACACATCTTATCCCATTGCCGCACATCTTACCTTCTGAGCCATCAGCATTAAACATACGCATTCGTGCATCTGCGACTTTACTTGGCATAATAAATATTACGCCATCACTACCGATGCCTTTATGTCTATCACTCATGGCAATAATATCATCTATCATTTCTTCTGGAACAATATCTTCTTCAAAACAATTTATATAAATATAATCATTACCAGCTCCATGCATTTTTGTAAATTTCATTTTACTTTTTTCCTTTTGTTTTCTTATTTTCAACTATTTCAACGTGTGGATAAGGTATTTCAATACCTTCCTTTGGAAATCTTTTATTTATTGCATAATTAAGTTGATACATGTTTTCAAATACATCACTATTATTATCTCCCCATATCCAAGCTCGAAGTTTAATTCCATCATCCCCTAATTCTAGAACTCTAACTTTTGGAAATTCTACATCTTTATTTCTTCCCTTTGGATTAGGATGATATAACTTTTCCATTTCCTCTTTTAATATTTTCATCGCTTTATCGACATCTGATTCATAAGAAATTTCATAATCTACTAGCTTTACATTTTCATTTTCACTATAATTAAAATTTTCTATTGTATAGGTATTCATTTCACAATTAGGAATAATTACTCTTCTATTATTAATCGTTCTAATAATTGTATGCCGCATTGTAATATCTTCAACAGTTCCACTTACAGCTTTATCAACACATTCAATAAAATCTCCAACTTCATAAGGATTTCCAGTTACTATGGCAACACTACCAAAAAAATTTTTTAAGCTTTCTTGCGCAGCTAAGCCAACAACAACAGACCCAATTCCTAAACCAGATAAAATAGTTACTGAAAATGAATTAAATACATCAAATTGAGTTAAACAAATTAATATTGCTAAAGAACAAATAACTACTTTTTTTATTCTTTTTATAAACATCAAAAGTGTTGTAACATTTTTCTTTCTTTTATGTCGAATTGTCCGATTAATAACACTATCAATTACTCTATTTAAAATAAAAGCAACTACCAAAATTACCACTACAGCTATTACTTTATCTAAATAATTCTCTATAAATTTATCCATCATATCACCTAACACAATTATACAATAATTTTTTGACTTTAAAAAGAATTACTGCTATAATAGTAATCTATTTTACGGAAAAGAGGCTCAAAATGCAAAATTATTTAAGTATTGGAACTAACTTTTTAGCCAAAGATTTAGAACAACCAATTACGAATTCTAGTATTAAACCCAGCGGTGGTTTATGGGCAACAATTCAAGACCCAGAAAACATAAAATTTAATCCTTGGATGGAATATTTATCTATGAATCCATATGTTTTATTTTATAAACAAAAAAACGGAGACCCATTCAAAATCCCCGCAGTTTTAATAACTTTAAAAAATAATGCGAATGTATTTACCTTAACAAATACTAACGAATTAGATTTCTTAAAAAAACATTATCCTCGAACAGATAATTGGATAGACTTCCAAAAATTATCTCAAGACTTTGATGCAATATTTATAAAAGTTAAAGGCTATAACAATATTTCTAGTGAAGACCAAAAAAAATTAAACTCATTTGTTGTTGACTCCCTTATAATTTTCAATTTAGATTGCATTAAACATTATCAAAAAGCTAATATTGACATTGAACCATATGACTATATATATGAATCTACATTTACTAGTTACGATATCAATATAGAAAGTACTATAGAACAAATAATCGAAAATACGTCTGAAGAACATTTAACTCGAAAACTAACTTAGTATTTAATTAACTTTAAATACTTTTTTTATTATCAAGCTCATACCATATGCTAAAAGCATCATTACCACAACAGTAATTAAACTACTAGGATTTTGAAAACTCTCTACTAAACTTGTACCTACAAATCCCCAGAAATAAACTAAAAATATTTTACTAATCAATATAGCAATAAAAAACTTTTTAAAATTCATATTAACTAATCCAGCAGCTATATTCATCATAAACGCAGGAGTAAAAGGAATTGCTAAAATAACTGTAATTTTAGTTAATGACATATTTTCAATATAATGCATACATCTATTAAGCAAATCAACATTCTTTATTTTTTTTACGACAAAATTCCGTAATAATTTCTTAACTAGGAAATATGAAATAACACAACCTATTATTGTACAAACCCAAGATATAATAAATCCCATTACATACCCAAAAGCTAAAAAATTTATAGTAATAAAAACAAATAATGGAAGCGGCGGAATAATAGATTCAAGCACGATAAAAAGAGACCCTAACAAAGGTCCATATACTCCCATTGCATCAATAGTATTCATTATAAAATTATAAAAGTTACTAAACACTTCTCCCATAAAAACCACTATTCATAGTATAATACAAAATCTCTAAAATTACTATTACATTTTTGTAATTCTTATCTTATTACTTGTGTTACATCATATCCTAAATATTCAAGCATAGCAACTACTCTTTTACTTAATGAGCCCTTACTACAAATAATAAAATATTTTTTATCTTTATCAAGTACCGTTTTATAATTTAACATAAGTTTATCTGCATACATATTCTTACTATTAGGTGTAGGATTCTCCTTATAATCCAAAGGATGTTGAACATCTATTAAAAGTCCCATAGCTGGATTATAATCACTATACATTATTTTTTTCATACTTATCACATTATTAGAATATGTAAGACTAAAAAAAAGACGACGGCTTATAACTATTCATCGTCATCAAAAAAATCATCAAAGAATTCATCATCACTAATAATATTTTCATCAATTACTTTACTGTCCCCATCAACATTTATTTTAGGTTTTACTTCCTCAATTACTTCTTTAGGTTTTACAGTCTCCTTAATTTCATTAGTCAAAAAAGGATTATCTAATGGCGTAATTTCTTTTTTCTTAGGTAATTCTATCTTTTCTTCTTGCTTTTTCATTGCTTCCTGGCGATCTAATTCTTTAAATTTCTCATCTAAATCTTTTAACATGCTATCTATATCCAAAGAATTAAAATCGTTTTTAGTACTCATTGGATTACTATTATTCAAGTTTCCAAATGGTTGAAAACCTCCCATTACAGGTTTAAATGGATTAGGACTTCCAAAGCCAAAATCTCCGGAATTAGCCATTTTTTTGCTTTTTTCATCCATAACAAATTTCTTTAAATCAAATATCTCAACTTCTTGTTTCATTCTTGTTGGATATGGTTCTTCTTTTCTTTCAATTCCCCAATTCATTTTAAAATCAGGTTCCAACTTAGTTCTAAATGGACTCATTCTAAGTCTTATTATAATTGCTTCAAACAATTTCATTTTTTGTAAATCTGTTATGGAAATTAATGGCCTTGTTGCATTTTTATCCTTATCATCAGTGACCTTTACTTCTCCACACATCTTAGATATTTCTTCTAATGCTTTCATTTCCGTACTAATTAAGTATACCAAATTACCACAATTTCCTTTAATAATTTCTGCCACATTATCCCCATATACATCATTAAGTTGGGCAAAGTTTTGAATAATGAATGTAAACCTAATATCCCGACTTCTTGCAGCTGATACCATGGCATCCACATCCTTAAGCGGAGGCATATTGGCAAATTCATCAAGTATAAAATTGGTTCTGATAGGAAGTTTACCACCATTTTCTTGAGCAACATCAATTAATGTTTCATAACATTGCTTAATAAATATAGTCATTAAACTATGATATGTCTTTTTTTCATCGTGAATAATCATGAAAATTGCCGTTTTTCCTTCACCAATTTTCCGCATATCAAAATCACTATACGAAAGCATTTCACTTAAAGCTTCTCCAGTTGAAAAGTTTCTTATCTTTTGTCTAAATGTTGCAAGTAAACCACCCTTAGTATCATTCGGAGCATTTATTGTACTCGTTGCAAAAATGTAAGGTGTCGACTTTTCCCCTTTAAGGCCAAAATATTCTTTAATGTAATTACTTGTTGCATACCTTTCTTCCCCAACAGCACTCATATAATTAATACTATTTAAGTTTACTTCTCGTTCTTTAGCATCTTCCATTAATCCTAAAGCTAAACCAGAAAAATAGTCAGCTGCTGATTTTTCCCAGAAATCAGATTCCGATTTATTACTTGGATCATATAAAATATTTAATGCAACGTCATTTAATAATTCAATTGCTTTATCTTGATTACCACTAGTATAATATTTGTAAGGTAAAGTTAACGGATTCCAAGAATTCCCTCTTTGAGGTTCCCGGAAATTAAGAACAATAATATTATAACCCCGTTCTTTCAAATATGAAGCACTATATTTGTAAATTTCTCCTTTAGGGTCAGTAATAATCATACTTTCACCCTTCTTAGCCAGCAAATTCACCATTGGTTTAACTATTGTTTGTGTTTTACCACTACCAGTAGACCCTATTACCAGATTATGATATTCACCATTATCAACCCAGATTTCTTTACCATTATTAATTAAAGGAATACCAGCAGCATCTAAATTATCACTTAAAGGATCAACTCTAACCACACTATCTTCGCTTTTTATGTCCTTATCACTCGCCCATTTAGAATACCCATCACTTGATTTTCCTTTAAAAATCAAACCAACTCCATGGCTTCCTTTATCACGCTTAAAAATATATGAAGAGACACTTGAAAATATAGCAATTAATGCTCCCAAAAAAAGCAAAAGTGTAACAGGCAAATACATTCCGGTAAAAGCTCTAAAAGGAAGCAAGCCATAAAATTGTCCTTCTTGAGCTAAAGAAGAAATATTTAAAACCGCTATTGCACACAAATAAAGTAATAAACCACAATAAATACAAAATAGCATAAAATCTTTTGGCTCTATTTTAAATTTCATTCTCTACTTCCTTTCTTTCATACTTATTATACTATAAAATACCCATTCTTTAAACTATAATCTTTTCTTTTTAACTACAATAACTACAACAAATATTATAACAAAAATAGAAATTGCCCCAATTATAATTAGATTAGTTTGTTTACTACTAAGAGTATTACTTTCCTCTTCTTGAGTTGTCTCTTCATCTTCAATATTTGAATTGGAGTCATCTTCACTCGGTACGTTATTTGAATCAAAGTTACTCAAATCATCTGGTATTGTATCAAACCACATACTAATACTTTTATTGGTATAATTATCCCGAGTAATATTCCAAGTATAAGTATTGCCATTAACTACATCCGCATTATTATAAATAATATCATAATCAGTAACAATATTAATACTTACGCTATCTAATAAAGTATACACATCAAACAACTTACATTTATTATTAGTTTTCAAAGAATACATATCTTCATTTTTTATCATTGTAAAATCTTCAAAGCAAGATTTTATAGCACTAGACCTATAATAGTCATTAAATGTAAAACGATACGAAAAATTAACACCATATCTATTAGATTCATTAATTAAACTTTTGTCATAATAACTTACATTAGGTTGAATTCCCTCATAATAAAGTTGAAAATTTGGATCATTAAAGTAAGCCATAGCATTACTATTAAACATATCGTCAAATATATTGCGATAACTCCGATTATAATAATTTTCTTGGGGAGTATCTAAATTAGCCATATCACTTGTAAATACATCTATATTTTCAATAATATTTTCATCAATTATTTCAATATTATATTCTATCGAACAACCACTTACTAAAAACAAAATAGCTATTAACAAAATAATTTTTTTCATATTCGCCTCACTAATCTAATAAATATATATAACAAATAAAACTTTGACCATTATAGTTTCTTATTTGATCTGGAGTTAACGTAATAGTATGAAAGCATCCCGAGTTATTACCTTCACAATTATATTTTCTTCCACTTCTGGTTCCCATCGAATTCATATAAGAGTTAAGTTCGCTACGCCCACTTACAATTCCTAATGAAATATATCCTTCAGAAACAAGAATTGATCCATCCTCATATACCTCTTCTACAACTGCCACATGCCCATAATCACCTGGGTCATTCCAAGATATTAATGAACCTGGCCTTGGAGATGCTGGATCATTTGATGTTTGAAAAGTACCACTGGTAACTTCTACTGGAGTCGTACAATATTGCCCACCATCTGGCATCGAATTCCATTCTTTTGAAGAACCCATTGTTGCTAATATTTCTCTAGCTCGATGCCCAGCATACCATGAACATTCACCTTCAAAATCAGTATAGGCAAGTTGTCCAGCAGAACTTTGATCATAAAAATACGAATTCGTTCTAAGAGGCCTTGTTAGCCTAGCTTGATAGCCATCAATTGTAGTTAACATACCATCACCAGTTGACTCACAAATAGCTTCTCTATCCATAACTCCTTCAGAATCATAATAATCATAATTTTCATTATCTCTTGAATAAAATAAACCTTGATCAGTATAATCTCCAGTAACAAATAAAGCAAATTCTGCTTTTCTTCTACTCATTAATCCTGGCCAAACTTCTCCATTGGAATAAATATATTGTTTCATTTCATTCCATAAGCCTTCATATCCTCCGCTAGCATAAGCGCTAATCAAATCTTCTGTATAACCTGGTCCTAAATTATAATTAAATGAAGTTATCGCATCCTTTTGATATTGGGTAAGTGTCACACCATATTTTTCACTAATACTATCTATAGTAGATGCGTAATTGTTTTCCAAAACATATATCTTCATTTTATCAAGTACAGTTGCTGGAATACAATCTCCCAAATTCATATAATAATTACTACCATTATAATGAAAATACGAGCCATAATTATTTTCATCAATAAAACTAGTAGCCCCAGAAACCGCAGCATTAGTAAGACCAGCTCCTGCTGATATAGCACCATCACCAATATCTTCTGCTAAATACCCAGCACCACCATTACATATTGAAGTAGTTCCTTCAAATGTTCCAACAAATGTAACTAAATTCGCTTCATCACTAGAAGTATCACAAGAAGAATTTAAGCTACTATTTGCAGAAGATTCACCGGCCCCCATCATAATAATAATTAATAATAAAAATACAGCAATAGCTAAAATTCCTAAAATCCAAGGATTAGCCAAAATAAATGTAACTATGCGCATAGCTACCTTAGATGCTACTTTAGATACTACTTGCTTAGCTTTTTGAGCAGCTATATTTCTTGCATTTCTTGCAGCAGTAAGAGCTGTATTTCTAAGAGAACTAGTATTCTGCTGTGTCTCATCTTGGCCTTCTTGTTGTTGATTAGTATTTTGTTCATCCAAGGCATTTGCCTCAGAAACATTATTTTGAACTTCTTGAGGTTGTTCTTCTTCTGTATTTTCTACATCTTCATCCTCATATTCTGTATTTTCATTCATAGAAAAAGCTCCTAATCGTTGTAATCTTCTTTGATTAGGATCATATAACAATTTATTACGTCTATTATTATTTATGCTTTTTCTATCCAATTAAATCACCTACTAAAAACCTCCACCAGATCCAAATGAATCAAGTTCCTCTTGAGTTACAACAATTTGAATACGCATTCTTTTATTTCCACAAACAAATAATGCATCCCCTTGATTATAATATTTGATTGAATCTTTTTCTGCTTCATTTAAATCAATTAGTTTTGCTAAGTCATCTACTGCTTGCTTACGAAGTCCCATAACCAAGTAATAAGAGGCATTATCAAATATTGCTTTACCATGAGTAATAATATTTGGAGCAGCAAAGTCTG
>ENA-ORSI01000871-ORSI01000871.1-human-gut-metagenome-genome-assembly--contig:-NODE-871-length-29632-cov-5.192819_pt1 | contig 29632 bp, 33 predicted proteins | sample MGYA00242187_ERZ509154 | MGnify/ENA primary metagenome ERZ509154 (study PRJEB26280, sample SAMEA2338627) | human gut metagenome | biome: human gut; feature: human-associated habitat; material: faeces...
AGGTAAGGCTAATAATAATATATAGTAATATTTTTTTATGAAAATAATTATTGAATTTAATGTTTTTTTTCTATCAAATTTTTTTTCTTTTTTTTTCTTTTTTTCAGATTTTTTCAAACTAATCACCACATGAAAATTATACTATAATTAGACTTTTTTGTAAATATGGCTTTAAAAACTAATAAATTGATAGTATACTTATAATGAGGGTAGTAGTTATGTGGATAGTAAAAACGATTAATAGAGATAATATAACAGATATTGTTGAATATGTACAAGAAATAAGTAAAATAAATGATAAAGATATAACCTTGTCTTTAAATTCTAGTTTAGGATTTGCAGAAACATTTCTTTATTTATATGAAATAATGAGAGTACTATTAGAAAAAGGTATACTTGTAAAAAAAGGACCTCAGATAATAGGAAATGTAGTTTTGATAAATGAAAATGTTTATAAATTAAAAGATTTTTCTTTAGAAGATGCAGTATGGTGGTTAGTACATAGTAATATGTTACAAGAATCTTTTGAGTCTATTTTAGTTGATAATAATTTAATAACAATAAATGATTTTGTATTAAAAAGAGGTTGATAAAATGAATGCAGAGATACTAGTTAATTTAAATAAGAAGAGAGACTTTTATAATAAGTTTTCTAATTTAAAAATAAATGATAAATTAAGTGAATACATTTATAATGAATCTTTAGAGGGTGATTATAATAATAAAGTTATAATTAATATAACTTGTAAAGAAAAGATAAGTGATGAAGAAAAGCAAGATATGATTGATATAATAAGAAAAAGTTATGGTATTCAAGTAAAAGATTTATTATGTACTTATGAAAAAGAACAAGATAGAAAAGCAATTCTTTTAGCACTTGGTATTGCTTTAATAATTATTTATTACACTGGTTTTGTTAGTATTTTAAAAGAAGTTATTTTAATGTCAGGATGGCTTTCTATATGTAGTTCTGTTTATGGTCTTATTTTTTCTTCAACACAAAGTTTTGTTAAAATTAAAAGACTTAAAAATTTATCTAAAGTAAGAATTTATTTTAATTAAACAATATAATTTTGACAAAAATTACTTTTTATGATAGAATTTACTCGTAGTAAATCAATTGGTCATTCGCGTTTTACTATCGGATAAACTTATATGTTTAAAGGAATAATGAAGAGCCTTAAGAATCTCCTCATGAATGGCAAAAAATATACACAATTATTTTGTGGTTGTTTTTTGTTGTATATTCATGAAAGGAGGTTTTTTTATACAATCATAACAAGAAAGAAAGGATGATATATAAATGAAAACAAATGAACATGATTATTATAGCAACTTAGCTAATTGGTCTTTTGATGATATTGATTATTTTACTGAATCATTTACAAATTGGGTTTATGAAGAAGAAATAAGAAAAAGAGTGCAAAAGAATTTTAGAGTGTTGGATTTAGGTACTGCAGCTGGAGAAAAAGTTCTTAAATATTTTCCTGAATGTGCAGAAATCTTGGGAACAGATTTTTCTAGTGCAATGATTGAAGCTGCTAATAGAAATTTGGAAAGTAGTGAAAGAAAAAATGTTTCGTTCAGAGTTATGGATAATTTAAATATGGACACTCCTGATAATTACTTTGATGTTGTTACTGCTCGTCATACAACTATAGATCCTATTCAAATTTTTCGAACATTAAAAGATAATGGGCAATTAATTTTAAGAGGAGTTGATAAATTAGATTGTTGGGCTTTAAAAAGACTCTTTGGAAGAGGACAAGCATTAAATGATCCAAAACCTATAAGTTTAATAGATTATGAAAGAATTATGGATGCTGGATTTAGAAGTGTAGAGTTAATTCCATTACATGATGTTGAATATTATAAGACAAAGGAAGATTTATATGCTTTACTTCAAAAAACACCAATATTAGATTCATTATCTGAAGAAAAAAATCAACAATATGAAAGAAAAACAATTGAAACAGATTTATTTTCACAATATGTTGATGAAAATGAAACATCAAAAGGAATAAAATTAGTAAGAAGATATTATGGTATAGTTGCTAAAAAGTAAAAAAAACCAAATTGATTAAAAAATCAATTTGGTTTTAAAATTATTAAATGATTTCTTTAGATAATTGATTATAAGAATCAATTACCTTTTTGTAAGGGATATTATTCTTTTGATAATATCCTTTATTTACACATTCTTCATAAATGTCTTTTGTTATTTTATTAATACTTTTAAACATTTTAAAATATAAAACATAAATATTTTTATTACTTGCTTCATTTAAAGCATATACTAAATTTACTGATATATTTTTTTCAGTTGTTAACATTTCTAATAAATAATCTTTATCACTCATTATTATTCTCCTTTAACATAGATAATATCTCATTGCAATTATCTTCATGTAATTTAATTAACTTTTCTATTAATTTAGATGTATTATCTGTAGTGAATTCTTCATATACTTTATATTTTTTTAAAGCAATTAAGTTCCAATTGAAGGCATCACTTAAATATAATAAATCTTTTTCTGTCATACATACCACCTTTCATTATTATTATGGCATTAATATTTTAAAATATATTGTTAATAATTGGTATAAATGTTAAAATAAATTTTAAAAGTGATGAATTAGTCACTTTAGAGTCATAATAAAATAATATGATTTTAATGGGTGATGAAAATGGATATATTAAGAGTTGAAAATTTAGTTAAAACTTATAAGAATGGTAATACAACGATTAATGCTGTAGATCATGTAAGTTTTAGTGTGGAAAAAGGAGATTTTGTTGCTATTGTTGGGGCCAGTGGTAGTGGGAAATCTACACTTTTACATTTACTTGGAGGTGTTGATAGACCTACGAGTGGTAAAGTATTTATTGATAATGTAGATATTTATAGTATGAATAATGATGCTTTAGCCATATTTAGAAGAAGACAAGTAGGATTAATTTATCAATTTTATAATTTAATACCAATTTTAAATGTTGAAGAAAATATTGTTCTTCCTTGTAAGTTAGATGGTAAAAATGTAAGTAAGGATAGACTTAATGAAATTATTGATACTTTAGGTTTAAGTACTAGAAGAAAGCATTTGCCCAATGAATTATCTGGAGGTCAACAACAAAGAGTTTCAATTGGAAGAGCTATTATTAATAATCCAGCATTAGTTTTAGCGGATGAACCAACAGGAAATTTGGATTCTAAGGCTAGTGATGAAATTGTAGCATTATTAAAAGAATCAAATAAAAAATATAATCAAACTATTATTGTTATTACACATGATCCTGATATTGCAAGTGTTGCAAATAGAGTTATTACTATTGAAGATGGAAAAATAGTTAGTGATGTAAGGAATTAATTATGAATGTATTAAATAATTTAACTATTAAAAATTTAAAATTAAATAAAAAAAGAACAATAGTAACAATAATAGGTATTATGCTTTCTGTTGCTTTAATATGTGCAGTGGCAGGAATGGTTACATCTTTTAGGGCAACTTTAGTAAATATAGCTATTACAGATGGAGGAAATAGACATTTAACTGTAGAAAATGTAAGTAAAGAAGATTTAAAATATTTTACAAATAATAGTCATGTTAAAAGTATTTATTTAACAGAGACTTTAGGTTATGCAAAATATGATAATATGAATGAATATAAGCCTTATGCTTATGTTTTGGGATATACAAAAGAGGCTTTTGAAAATACAACATTAAAAATAGTTTCAGGTAGACTTCCTCAGGATAGTGGAGAAATCGTAGTTAGCGTACCATTTCAAAATAATGCTAAAGTAAAAATTGGTGATACAATTAGTTTAGATATTGGTAAAAGAGTATGTACGGATGGAACTATTTTAAATCAAAGTAATCCATATTACGTTGAAGAAGGAGAAACTGATCTTTGCCATGAATATATAACTGATACAAGTAAACATGAATATAAAATTGTGGGTATTATGGAAAGATTAAATTATAATATTGAAGGATACAGTGCTCCGGGTTATGTGATGATTACTAAAATAGATAATGTAAGTGATAATATAAATGTCTCATTATTATTTAAAGATGCTGGATATTATAAAGAATATATAAATAATATAGCAAATGATAAAGATTTAAATAAATATAATATTTCTTTAAATACTGAACTTTTAAGATGGAGTGGTGCTAGTTTAAGTGATAGAACAATGAATATGTTATATGCTGTTGCGGGTGTAGTAATAGGTATTATAATACTTACTAGTGTATTTGTTATAAAAAATAGTTTTGATATTGCTAATCAAGAGAAGAAAAAGATGTATGGTATGCTTTCAAGTATTGGGGCAACAAGTAAACAAATAAAGAAAAATGTTTTACATGAAGGTTTTATTCTTGGATTGATTGGTATTCCTTTAGGTATTTTATGTGGAATATTTGCTGATTATATACTTGTTATTTTAATAAATTATTTTGCTAAGTATACTTCTGATGATTTTAAATTTGTATTTAGCGTATCTATTTGGCCAATAATTTTAAGCATTATACTTGGAGCAGTTACAATTTATTTGTCTGTGGTTAGAGCAGCTAAAAAGAGTAGTAAAATTTCACCAATTGAAGCTATTAGAAATAATAATGAAATAAAAATTAATAGTAAAAAGATTAAGTCATCTAAGTTAGTTGATAAATTATTTGGTGTCGGTGGAGATATTGCTTATAAAAATTTAAAAAGAAATAAAAAAAGAAATAGAACTACGATTATATCAATTGTAATAAGTGTTGCTGTATTTATTTCTTTATCATCATTTTTGAGCTATGGCTTTAAATTAACAAATCAGTATTATCAAGATATTAATTACGATATTCAGCTTTATCTTAGGGATACTAATGAAGAAGAATCTAAAAAAATAATTAATGATATAATAAAAATGGATAATATTAGTAGGTATAGTATTATTAGAAGTATGAGTATGACATTTGATTATAAAAAATATTATAATGAAGATGTATTAAAATTTTTTGATGGTGTAAATGATTTGTCCCTTAGAATTATGTCTGTAGGTGAAGATGAGTTTAAAAGAATACTTAAAGATAATAAAGTTGATGAAAGTAATTTTAATTATAAAGGTTTATTAATTGATAAAAATATTTTTTATCAAGAAGGTAGTAAAAATTACAAGGAAGTAAATTTATTTGATTTAAATAAATTTAAAACTGTAACTGGTTCTATTAATAATAAAGATTTAAGTATTGGAATTATAAAAAGAATTGATATCTTACCAATGGGACTTCAAAATGTATATAGTGAAACTCCGATGATTATAGTAAGTGATGAATTTTATGATTATATTGTATTAATTATAATATAACGGATACTGATTCAAAAAGTTTGTATATTAAATCAACAGATGCAGAAAAACTAGAAAGTTTAATTAAAGAATATTTACTTGATAATGATATTACTAATTATAGTTTGTTTAATATTGAAACAGAAGCTAAGGCTCAAAGAAGTTTAATTATTTTAGTAGCAATTTTCTTGTATGGTTTTATTATTGTTATCAGTTTAATTGGTGTTACTAATATAATAAATACTATAAATACAAATATGAATTTAAGAAGAAGAGAACTTGCAATGTTAAAATCGATTGGAATGACTAAAAATGAATTTAATAAAATGATTAATTTAGAATCAATTATGTATTCTACGAAAGCATTAATTATTGGTATTCCTTTAGGTATATTAGGTTCATTTGCTATTTATAAGGCATTTGCAAATGGTAGTGATTATGGATATTTATTTCCATGGCAAGCAATTATAATTGCAATATTGGTTGTTTATATTTTAGTTAGTTTAATTATGCATTTTGCTTTAAGAAAAACAAGAAATGAAAATATAATTGATGTTATTAAAGATGAAAATATATGATTTGTGCGAATAAATAGATTTGATTTAAACTAAAAATAATGGTATCATTTATTTAGAAGTGATACCTTTTTGTTGTTAGAATGTGAGGTGTATGTATGAAAATACTTTTAGTTGAAGATAGTGAAATGATTGTAAAAGCCATTAAGTTTTTACTTGAAGAGCATAATTATGATGTTAGCGTTGCCAGTACAATTAAAGATGCAAAAGAAAAAGTAAGTAATAATTATGATTTAGTAATCTTGGATGTAATGTTGCCAGATGGAAATGGTTTAGACTTTTTTAAAAATTATGTAGATGTTCCAACTCTGGTATTAAGTGCTAAGGATGAAGAAGAAGATGTTGTAACATCATTAGATCTTGGGGTAGAAGATTATATTATAAAACCTTTTAGGTCAAAAGAACTATTATCAAGAATAAATAATATTATTAAAAGAAATAAGAAAAATAATATTAAAATGTATAAAAATATAATATTTGATATGGATAGTTATAGAGTATATAAGGATGATCAAGAAATTATTTTAACTGGATTAGAATTAAAGTTATTGTTTTTTTTGCTTGAAAATAATGGAATAATAGTAACGAGAGATATGATTATAGATAAAATTTGGGATGTGTCAGGAAAATTTGTCAATGATAATACTTTAAGTGTGTATATAAAAAGAATTAGAGAAAAGATTGGTTGCGAAGATATAATAAAAACAATTAAAGGTATAGGGTATAGGATTGATTTATGAAAAAAATTAGTTTATGGTTTTTAGGTAGTTTATGTTTAATAATGTTAATTAGTTATATTGATTATTATAGATATAGTAAAGTAATAAATGATTTTGTGGGTAGTGTAGTTACTGAGGTAAGTAAAAATTATCCAAATGTAAATGAAGAAGAATTAATTAAAATAGTTAATGGAAGTAATAAAGATAATAATGAAATATTAAAAAAATATGGATTTACTGATAGTGATATAAATTATTTAAGTAAGATGAATGATTCTTTTTATAAAAATATTGTTATTAATGTAATATTGTTTGGGGTTTTCGGAGGATTATGTATTGCTCTATATGTAATTGATAAGAAAAAAAGATGTAAAGAGATAGATAATATTACGAATTATTTGAAAAGAATAAATGATGGAATATATGATTTAGAAATAATTGATAATATTGAAGGAGATTTATCTATTTTAAAAAATGAAGTATATACCACTACAGTGGGTTTAAAAAGCTTATATGCTAAAGAAAATAAAGAAAGAATTAAAATAAAGGATAATTTAGCTAATATATCTCATCAATTAAAGACACCCCTTACATCAATTACGATTATGATTGATACATTACTTGAAGAACATGTTAGTAAAGAAAAGCAAAAAGAATATTTAAATGATATAAGAACACAGATTGAAAATATTAATTTTTTAATTATTGCAATGCTAAAATTATCAAGATTTGATGCAAATGTAGTGGTTTTTGAAAAAAGAAAAATAATTGTTAAAGATTTGCTATTTGATGTTTTAAAAAATGTTGATATATTAAGAGAACTTAAAAATATAAATATTCATATAAGTGGTAAAAGTGATGTAGCTTTTGATGGAGATTACAAATGGGAATGTGAAGCAATAACTAATATATTAAAAAATGGAATTGAGTATAGTAAAGATAATGGGGATATTTATGTAAATTATAAAGATAATGGAATGTATGTAAGCATTGATATAATTGATAACGGGAAAGGTATATGTAATGAAGATATGAAGCATATATTTGATAGATTTTATAAGAAAAATAATAATAGTAATAATTTTGGTATTGGACTTTCTTTAGCTAAAGAAATAGTAGAAAGAGATAATGGAACAATTAGAGTAAGTAGTAATAATGGTACTAAATTTAGTATTAGATATTATAAATAATTGTTTACTTAAATGTTTAAAAAAAGTATAATGTTGTTATGAAAGTGAGTGTTTAAATTATGAATGTTTATAAAAATATTAAAGGACATAAAAGTATGCTTGTTATAGGTATTATTTTATTTGTAGTATTTATGGGGTTAGGTCTTCTTATATATTCTGGTGAAGTTAATGCAGAATATGAAGTTTTAACTAAAAATACTAGTGAAAATGTTTATGCTAAATTAAATGTTAGTTTACTTGATAGTGCTTTTGCTACGGAAACTTTGGATGGTAAAGAAAAAGATTATTATATAGCTTTTGATGAAAATGATAATCCTTTTATAATTGTGCTTGATAAAAGTGGTTTAGAAAGTTTAAGAAAAATACAAGAATATACTTTGAGTGAAACTGAAATAGAAAAACCTAATCCAGTGATGGTTTATGGAAATGTATCAAAAAGTGATACAGAAGTGTTTAAATATTTACAAGAATTTTTGAAAGATGAAGATGGTAATACTTATACAATTGATGAGCTTAAAAGTGTAGTAGGAGAAAATTATCTTGATACAACATGGGATAATAAAGAAGAAGGAATATTTGCTTTAATCTTATTTGGTGTTTTTTCACTAAGTGGATTAACTTTAATAATATTTTACTTTGTTAGAAATAAAAAAAGTAAAAAGTTATTAGAAGAATATGGTAGAGATCTTGAAAAAATAGATGAAGATATAAATAGTGGTAAAGGTATTCATAATAAAGAGTGTAAAGTCTATTTAACTGATAGATATTTACTTAGTTATGGAAATGGTGTTAAATTAATTGAATTAAATGATATAGTATGGGTATATCCATTTATAACTAAACAAAATGGCATAACAACTAGTAAAAGTATTTATGTTGTAACTAATAATGGTAAAAGTAATGTAATTGCTGTAGTAAATACATGGGGTAAGAAAAATAAAGCTTCATATGAAGAATTATATCAAGACATCATTAATAAAGTACCTAATGTTTTAGTTGGTTACTCTAAAGAAAATATGGAAAAAGCTAAAGAAATGTATAAAAAATAGGAAACGATTGGGTTTCCTTTTTAGTTGAAATTTTTATTGGCATAATTAAAATTTGCTAATGTTTTAAAGGTTTCAAAATACCTTAGTTTATCATTTTCATAATTAATATAGTAAGCATGTTCCCAGAGGTCAATGCAAAATAATGGTGTTAAATTAAATAAGTAAGGACTATCTTGGTTGGATGTTGTAATTAAGTCTATTTCATTATTTTTACTTTTTACTAAGAAAACATAGCCAGAACCTTTTAAGTTTGTTACAAGGTTTTTAAATTCCATCCAAAAGTTATCAAGGGAACCATATTTTTTATTAATGGCATCAAGTAATTTGCCTTGAGGATTCTCCTTATTATTTGGATTAATTGATTGCCAATATAATTCATGATTTATAACTCCGCCGAGATAAAATATTAAATCATTTTTATCTTCATCTTTAAATTCATCTAAATGTTTATATAATTCTTCTAATTTATAATTTACATTATATTTTGCTATTATTTTATTTAAATTATTTAAATAAGATAGTTCATGCTTATAATGATGAAGTCCGATAGTGTGTGTATCTATGAAAGGCTCTAGGGAAAACATTTCAAATGGTAAAGATTTTAAAGTATACATATAATCACCAATTTATTTTATGAAAAAAGATAGATTTGGTGATTTTATTATATTTTGGTGTTATTGTACTATAATTCATAATTGTATTTTTGTAAAAATGAGGTCTAAATAAGACCTAGAACAAATTTTTTTATGTAAAAAGCCCGAAAATACGGGCTTTTACTCTCTTATGGTGCCGCAACAGTGAATTGAACACTGATTTAATCCTTACCATGGATTTGTAATACCATTATACTATAGCGGCATATCCAAATTATACAAGATAATATTCATTTATGCAAGTGAAGATTGAAAAAACTTGTTTTAAATTTTAATTTGTGCTATTATATAGCGCAAGGAGGATTTTGTTTGTGAAAAGAGAAAAAATGATTTCTTGTTCTCATATATCTGTTGATTGTGTAGTAAATGATCCAGTTGATGTTCGTTGTGGAGGCCCTGATTTTTTAGGATTTGACTTTTTTGTTAAACAAGAGGAGACGGAATATATGCAACAAGCAATAAAAATTGCTTTGGAACAATTTAAAGTTCCTTTAAGAAATATGTATGTGGTTGGTATTGTTAATAAAAAAGAAAGTGAAGTTTGGACAAGAAACAAGATTGTTAGAGCTATAGCTAGTGATGCTGAATATTTACAATTTGAAAATAGTAGAAATTATGGTTCTTCAAGATAAAAGGTTCGTAATTACGAACTTTTTTTGATGTGAAAAAACTTTACATCACACCCCCCTAGGGTGTATAATACTTCTGGGTGGAAGAAGTATGCATGAAGTATGTAAGTTATGTAAAAAAAATAAACATAGAAGTTGTGAAGAAAAGAAAAAAATTATTAAAAGATTAAATGTTATCGAAGGACAAATTCGAGGTATAAAGCAAATGGTTGAAGATGATAGGTATTGTAGTGAGGTAATTATGCAACTATCGGCATCAATGCATTCTTTAAAAAGTTTAGGTAATAATATTTTAACAAGTCATATGAAGAGTTGTATGGTTGATAATATAAAAAATGATAATTTAGAAATAATTGATGAAGTAATAACATTAGTTGAGAAAATAAATAAGTAAGGTGTAAATATGTTAAGTATAAAAAATTTAGTTGTTAGTTTAAAAAATGAAGATAAAAAGATTTTAGATGGACTATCTTTAGAAATTAAAGATGGAGAAATACATGCTATAATGGGACCAAATGGAACGGGAAAATCTACGCTTTCTAAAGCAATTATGGGACACTTTCTTTTTAATGTTGATGAAGGTGATATTATATTTAATGATGTAAGATTAAATGATTTAAGTGTGGATGAAAGAGCTAAAGCGGGAATATTTTTGGCAATGCAAGACCCAACCGTGGTTGATGGTGTAACAAATAGTGAATTTTTAAAAAATGCTTATGAAGAACAAACTGGTAATCATATTGATTATTTTAATTTTATTAGTGAAGTAAATAAATCTTTAGATGATTTAAAGTTTTCTCGTGATATGATTCATAGAGGAGTAAATGCCGGGTTTTCTGGTGGTGAAAAAAAGAAAAATGAAGTATTACAAATAAAAATGTTAAAACCTAAACTTATTATTTTAGATGAAATAGATTCTGGATTAGATGTTGATTCTTTGAAAATAGTTTGTGAAAATATAAATGATTATAAAAAAACATTCCCTGATACATCAATTCTTATTATTACACATTATCCAAGAATACTTGAAGCTATTAAACCAGATTATGTTCATATTATGAAAAATGGTAAAATTGTTAAAACTGGTGATTTGTCTTTAGCTTTAGAAACTGAACAAGTAGGTTATAATGAATAAAGTTATATATATTAATGATGAAAATGTTGATTTTGAAATAAAAGAAAATGAAACATTAGAAATATATCATTATGTCGTAGATAAAGATGTGTCTGTTAATATAAATTTAAATGGAGAGTTTGCTAGAGTAATATATCATCTAGGAATGTTAGGATTTAGAAATAATAAGTGTAGTGTTAAGGTGGAACATAAATTTAGTAATACAAGTAGTGAAGTAATATGTCATGGTGTTAATGTGCTTGATGGTGTGTTAGAGTTTGATGTAACAGAAATTGTACCAAAAGAAGCATATAAAGTAAGTTGTTTAGAAGAAAATCAAATAGTTAATTTAAGTAATGGAACTGGAGTGATAAAACCTAATTTGCTTATTAGAAATTATGATACATTCTCTAAGCATGCAGCATATATCGGAGAATTTAATAAAGATAAAATGTTTTATTTGATGAGTAGAGGTATAAGTAAAATAGATGCTACTAAATTAATGATGGAGGCATTGTTAATTGGTAATGGTAATAAAGAAGAAATGGTTGTTAAAGAATTTATGAAGAAAATAATGGAGGTGTCTAATGGATAAAGAAACTAAAAGAGAAATTATACTTGATAATTATCAACATCCTACGAATAGAGGTTTAAAAGAAGATGAATCTTATGTTAAAGCTAATACAAGAAGTGATTCATGTATTGATAATATAGATTTAATGATGAAAATAGAAGATGGTAAGATAGTTGATGCTTGTTTTGATGGTGAAGCATGTGCAATATGTACTAGTGCAACAAGTATAATTGTTAAAAGTTTGATTGGCAAAAGTGTAGATAAAGCAAAAGAAATAATAAGTAATTATCAAAATATGATTAATGAAAAAAAATATAATCCTGATGTCCTTGGAGAACTTAATGTTTTCGATGAAATATATATGCAACCCGCTAGAAAAAATTGTGCACTTTTATCAAGCAAGAGTGCTGTTAAAATACTTGATGGAGTAGATAAGTAAGATGGAAATTGTTGGTTTAAGTGAAGAAAAAGTAAGAAAAATATCTGAGGTAAAACAAGAAGATGATTGGGTTTTAGATTATAGATTAAAGGGTTATAAATCTTTTGTGGAACAAGGTATGCCTAAGTTTGGTCCAGAAATTAATTTAAATTTTGAGGATGTTATTTATTATAAAAATAATGAGGCTGATAAAAGATTAGAAAATAATTGGAATAATATTTTAAAACCTGTTGTGGATGAACTTGATAGTGTTGGGGTTTTAGAAAGTGAAAAGCATTTTGGGGGTATGGGTGTTCAATATGAAAGTGAAGTAATATATCATAATATGATAGAAGAGTTGGAAAAGAAAAATGTAATATTTACATCAATTGAAGATGCTATTAAAAGATATCCGGATTTAGTAAAAAAATACTTTGGTAAAATTGTAGCTTTTACTGAAAATAAATTTGCTGCTTTAAATGCGGCGGTGTTTAGTGGTGGTTCATTTATTTATGTTCCTAAAAATACAGTATTAAATAGACCATTACAAAGTTATTTTAGAATAAATAGTAAAAATATGGGACAATTTGAAAGAACATTAATTATTGTAGATGATAATTCTAGTTTACATTATGTGGAAGGATGTACTGCACCATCATATAGTGAGTCAAGTTTGCATGCAGCGATAGTGGAAATTTATGTTGGTAAAAATTCTAAATGTAGATATTCAACGGTTCAAAATTGGGCAACAAATGTGTATAATTTAGTTACAAAAAGAGCTTTAGTGGATGAGGCTGGAGTTATGGAATGGATTGACGGAAATATTGGTTCTAAAGTAACTATGAAATATCCTTGTTGTGTTTTAAAAGGTGATAATTCTAAAGGAACATGTATTACAATTAGTGTTGCCAAAAGTGGACAAGAACAAGATAGTGGGGCCAGAATGATTCATATTGGAAAGAATACTAAAAGTAATATAGTATCTAAAAGTATTGCAGGAAATGGTGGAAATGCTACATATCGTGGTAAGGTTGAAATAAAGAAAAATGCTTTAAATAGTGATGCCATGGTTAAATGTGATAGTTTAATTTTAGATGATAAATCTATGTCTGATACGATACCTACGAATATAGTTGGAAACATAACGAGTAATATTGAACATGAAGCAACTGTATCAAAAATTAGTGATGATGTATTATTTTATTTAATGAGTAGGGGGATTCCAGAAGAAAGAGCAACCGAGTTAATTGTTTTAGGTTTTATTGATGAATTTAAAAGTGAACTTCCAATGGAATATGCTGTTGAGTTAAATCAATTGATAAAGAGAAATTTGTAGTATAGTACAGATTTTCTTTATTGCGTAGTTACATTATTTTTGATACAATGTACTTAGAAAAGAAGGTAAGAAGAATGGATATTAACTTTGATAAAATTGAACAAATTTATGGAAAAAGTGTAATTGATAGTATTTATAATATGAAAGAAGATGTTATGAAAAATGTCGAATATTTTTATTTGCTTGGCTTTAATGATACGGAAGATATATTTGAAAGACAGGTAATGGCTTTTATATGTGAACATAACGAGTTTAAGACTAAAATGAATAAACTGATAAACAAACTTGGTACTAATTATGTAGAAATGATAGAAGAAGATATTAGTTTATTTGATGAACTTTTGTAAAGGGGGATTTTTATGATTGGAAGTTATGAATTAGATGAATTGCTTAGCAAATATGGTGTTGATGCAAGTAAGGTTGTAAGAAAAAATGATAATGTACTAACATATGGTGAGTATCAAGAGATTAAAAATGTTCTTGAGTTTTTAGTACGTGAATGTGGGATTAGTGCTAGAAATATAGAAAAATGTCCAAGTATACTTTCATATAACACTCAAAATATCAGAGAAAATTATAAATTTTTAAAAAATAGTAATGTTAATTTAAGTAATGTTGAAACTACATTACATGTTTTATGTGCAAATCCTAGTGATTTAAAGGAAACTTATAAGTATATTTTAGATAATTATGGAATTGAGTATATAAATAGAACAACTTCAATATTACGTGTTAATGTTGATAGAATTAAACAAATAGAAAAAATATTAAATGATAAGTCATTGGTGATTTCAGCTGCAATATCTCTTTTATCTGTAGAGAATATATCAAAAGTCTTAACAATTTGTCGTAAATATAATATTTCTGTTATTGGAAATGTGTTTTTTAAAACAGCAGATGAAATAGAAAGAATAATTAAGATTTGTGAAGAAAATAATATTTCGATTACAGGCAGTGTGTTTCAAAAAAGAGCGGATGAAATAGAAAGAATAGTAAAAGTTTGTCAAAAAAATAATATTCCTATAATGGGAACTGTTTTTCGAAGAACTGCTGATGAAATAGAACAAATAATTATAATATGTAATGAAAATAATATTCCTATAACGGGAAGTGTTTTTCAAAAAAATGTTGATGAAATAAAAAAGATAATTGCTATTTGTCAAGAAAATAATATTTCAATAACAGGTAGTGTGTTCATAAAAAAAGCCGATGAAATAGAAAGAATAGTAAAAGTTTGCAAAGAAAATAACATTTTAATTACAGGCAATGTGTTCTTAAAAACAGCGGATGAAATAGAAAAGATAATTAAAGTTTGTAAAGAAAACAATATTTCAATCACAGACAGTATATTTCGAAAATCTGCAGATGAAATAGAAAAGATAATTAAAGTTTGTCAAGAAAATAATATTTCGATTGAAGGCAACGTATTTCGACAAATGGCAGATGAAATAGAAAGAATAATAGAGGTTTGCAAAGAAAATAATATTCCTATAACCAGAAGTATTTTTCATAAAAATGCTGATGAAATAAAAAAGATAATTGCTATTTGTCAAGAAAATAATATATCAATAACAGGTAGTGTGTTCCAAAAAACAGCAGATGAAATAGAACAAATAATTAATGTTTGTCAAAAAAATAATATTCCAATTGAAGGTAACGTGTTCTTAAAAACAGCAAATGAAATCGAAAGAATAATTAAGGTTTGTCGAGAAAATAACATACCAATAACAGGTAGTGTGTTCTTAAAAACAGCGGATGCAATAGAAAAGATAATTAAAGTTTGTCGAGAAAATAACATACCAATAACAGGAAGTATATTTATTAAAACTGCAGAAGACTTACAGGCTTCAATTGATTATGTAAAAAATACTTATGGTCAAGAATATTTAGTTTCTTTGGTGGTTAGTAAAAATGTAAAACATTTACAAAAAGTATTGCCTTATTTAGATTCTTTAGATTTACTTTCCTACATTATTGAAAGTGCATCCATTTTAAGATTAACACTAGAAGAAATAATGGAAAGAAAAGAGTATATAGAAAGTCAAGGAGAAAGTTTAATAACAAAAACAGGTAGATTTAATTCTATATTTGGTCTTTCAAGAAAAAATTATGAAAAATTAGCTGGAGTAACTCGTTAAATTTGTGAAATTTTTGCTTACATAAAAAATTTTTTTGTGCTATAATTGATTTTGCTGTGTAGTTTTAAGTAACGTAAGTCCAGGCTTATGTTACTTATTTTTTTGCACAAGAAAGGATTGATTTTATGAAAAATTTTGATTTAGGAAAAGATAAGATTAGTAAATTGTTGCTTAATTTTTCTATTCCGTGTATTATTTCTATGTTAGTTGGAGCTTTATATAACATAGTTGACCAAATATTTATTGGTTGGGGTGTAGGTTATTTAGGAAATACAGCTACTAATGTTGTATATCCATTTACTGTTATAGCACTTTCTTTGGCATTACTTATTGGAGATGGTGCATCAGCTTTATTTAGTTTATCCCTGGGAAGTGGTGATAAGGAAAAGGTATCCAAAAGTCTGTAGTTACTTTAATTGTAGTTTCTTTATTGTTAACTGGTATTGGTTTTCTTTTTAAAGATGAAATATTACATTTATTTGGGGTAACTGAAGCTAGTTTTAGTTATGCAAATCAATATTTAAGTGTAATTTTAATTGGTTTACCATTTTATATTGTTGGTCAAGGGCTAAATGGTACAATTAGAGCAGATGGAAGTCCAAAGTATGCTATGATTGCTACTTTAAGTGGGGCAATACTTAATATTATTTTAGATCCAATCGCTATTTTTTCTTTAGGTTGGGGTGTAAAAGGAGCTGCAATTGCTACGGTAGTTGGTCAAGTTGTTACCTTTATTCTTACTTGTATTTATTTTATTAAACCTAAAAAGTTTAAGTTGAATAATGAATCTTTAAAATTAGATTTTAAACTTGTTAAAAATGAAATGCTGCTTGGTATATCAAGTTTTATAACCCAAATATCTATTGTATTAGTAATTGCTGTTTGTAATAATTTAGTTGTTAAATATGGGGCGATGTCTAAGTATGGAGCAGATATTCCGTTATCAGCAATTGGCATTGTCATGAAAGTGTTTGGGATTGTAATTGCTTTGATAATTGGAACATCTATTGGTGGACAACCTATAATTGGTTTTAATTATGGAGCTGGGAATGAAAGTCGTGTTAAAGAAACGTTTAAGTTAATTTTGAAAATTAATTTGGGAGTAGGTATAATTTCATTTATCATTTTTCAGTTTTTTCCTCAATATATAATTAATGTTTTTGGTAGTGAATCAGATTTATATAATGAATATGCACTTTTATGTTTTAGAATTTATTTACATAACTAAGAGTTGTAGTATTTATCTTCAAGCAATTGGAAAATCATTTAAGTCAATGTTTATTTCTGTAATGAGAGATGTTGTGTTATTTATTCCATCTTTAATTATTTTAGCTAAACTTTATGGAATTACAGGAATGCTTTGGGCAGCTTTAATAGCAGATATTATAGCATTTATTATTGCTATATTTATGGTTAAAGAAAAGAAGAGTAATATTGTGGTTAATGAAATAGTTAGTAAAAACATTATGAAAGATGAAAAAGTGTTACCAGAAAAAATTGTAATAACTATTTCTCGTGAATATGGTTCTGGAGGCAGATATGTTGGAAAATTATTGGCCGATTATTTAAATATTCCTTGTTATGATAAAGAAATTATTATAGAGACTGCTAAAAAAAGTGGATTAAGTGATGAATATGTAAAACAATTTGAACAAACTAAAAAAGATTTTTCTATATATTATAATAATGATGATAATATATTTCTAAATGAAAGCAAAGTAATAAAAAATATGGCAAATCGTTCGTGTGTTATTATTGGTAGATGTGCCGATTTTATATTAAAAGATAAAGAAAACATTTATAAAATATTTTTATATAGTGATATGGATAATAAAATTAACCGCGTTGTAAATTATTATGGTACTAATAAAAGTGATGCCAGAAAAGAAATAAATTTGATTAATAAAAATAGAGCTAAACATTATGAATATTATACAGGTCAAAAATGGAATGATATAAATAATTATGATTTAGCTATAAATGTTGATAAACTTGGTGTAGTGAAAACTGCTGATGCTATAAAAAATATTTTGAATAATAAAAATTAATGTATTATTTGACAATTTGTGATACAATGTAGATGGAGGATTTATGAAAAAGAAACAAATTGTTGATTTGATTACATCAGTGTTTTTAATAATATGTGGAAGTATTTTGTTATTGTTTCCCTTATTTCATTTTGTAAAAGTAAAAGGTATATTTTTGGGAGTATTGGGAGTTTATGCAGTATTAAACTTGATTAAATTTTTATTAACAAGTAAGAGCAAAGATTATGAAGGATTATTTACAAGTATTGCGTCAATCATTGTATTTATTATAGCCCTTAAATTAAATATAAGTGAAGTTCCTTGGTATTTAGCGTTATGTTTACTTATTTGGATTATTCTTTTATCTCTTATTAAACTGAAAAAAGGGGACTATTATAATGATAGAAAGAATAAAATGTGGATTATTGAGGTTATTAGTTTAGTGTTATTTATCTTGGCAGGACTTTTAACTACAATGAATTTGTATTATGAAAATGACATACAAGTGTTAGTGTTGGGATATTTTTTCTTAATACATGGAATACTAGAATTATTTGACCCATTAATTATATCTTTAAAAATAAAATAACGGATGATTTGTCCGTTATTTGTTTGTAATAATAAGTTTGATAGCTGTTTTTTGTTCACCATTTATTATTATGTCATTAAATGCTGGTATTACAACTAAGTTATCTCCGGTAGGAGCTACAAAACCACGACATATAGCGATGGCTTTGATTGCTTGATTTAAAGAGCCTGCTCCGACAGTTTGGATTTCCACTTCTTTGTTTTCTCTATAAATGTTTGCTATGGCACCAGCAACTTTACTAGGGTTAGATTTTGATGAAACCTTTAGAATTTCCATTATTACCATTCCTTTCATTAAAATATATGGAAAATTTATATTTTTATGCTTGATTTTTTTTGAGTTGTGTTGTATACTTAAATAGTAATCATTACTATTTAGGAGGTATATGTGAAAAATACTAAACAAAAGAAAGTTATTTTAGATATAATTAATAATAGTAATAATCATTTGGATGCTTATCAAATATATGATGAGGCTAGGAAGCAGATTTCTAATATTAGTTTGGGTACTATATATAGAAATTTGGGAGGATTAGAAAACGATAATTTAATTATAAGTTTAATGGTTAATGGTGTTAAACATTATGATAAAGTTATTCCACATTATCATTTTATATGTAAAAAGTGTTCTAAGATTATTGATGTATTTGATGTAAAATTTCCTAAGATAGAGTGGATAGAAAACAATATAGTAACTGATTATGAAATAGTTTTTAAAGGCATTTGTGAAGAATGCCAGAAGGAGGAAGTAAAAAATGGAATTAAAGGGAAGTAAAACAGAAGCAAATTTAATGGCTGCTTTTGCTGGAGAAAGTCAAGCAAGAAATAAGTATACTTATTATGCATCAAAAGCTAAAAAGGATGGTTATGAACAAATTGCAGCAATATTTGAAGAAACTGCAAATAATGAAAAAGAACATGCAAAAATGTGGTTTAAAGAATTACATGGAGGTAGCATTCCAAGTACAGAAGAAAATTTGCTAGATGCTGCAAACGGAGAAAACTTTGAATGGACAGATATGTATGTAGAATTTGCTAAAGTTGCTCGTGAAGAAGGGTTTGATAGAATTGCTAACCTTTTTGAACGTGTTGCTGATATTGAAAAAACACATGAGGAAAGATATCGTAAGTTACTAAAGAATATTGATGATAAATTAGTATTTAGTAAAGATGGAGAATGTGTTTGGATTTGTCGTAATTGTGGACACATTGTTATTGGTAAAGAAGCTCCATTAGTTTGCCCAGTATGTAATCATCCACAAAGTTATTTTGAATTAAAAGCTGAAAATTATTAAAAAGACTAGTAATTTAAAATAAATTGTGTTATATTATTTTTATAAAGACGAAGAAAAAGAATAAGTAATTATGAAAACTATATAGAGATCTCTTGGTTGGTGGAAAAGAGAAAGTGGAAATAATGAAATCTATCTTTTGAGTTGGGCATGTGCCTCGGATTAAACCGTTATATAAATTAAGTTAAATAAAGGATGGTACCGTCTTTAAAAAGACTCCTTAGGTATCATTCTTTTTGTTTTTGGAGGATTTATGATAGATATTAAGTTAATAAGAGAAAATAGGGAATTAGTAAAGGAAAATATTAAGAAAAAATTTCAAGATGAAAAACTTGGCTTAGTTGACGAAGTTTATGAATATGATAAAAGTTACCGTGAATGTAAAATGAAAGTTGATGAACTTAGAGCTAAGAGAAACAGTTTGAGTGCATCAATTGGTGTTTTAATGCGTGATAAAAAATTAGATGAAGTTGAAAAAATAAAAAATGAAGTAAATAAAATTAATGAAGAAATTGAAAATGTTGAAGCAAAAGAAGAAAGATTGGAAAAAGAAATTAAAGATAGAATGCTTGTTATACCAAATATAATTGATGAAAGTGTACCGATTGGAAAAGATGATAGTGAAAATGTGGAAATTGAAAAGTTTGGAGAACCATTTGTGCCTGATTATGAAATTCCTTATCACGCAGATATTTGTGAGTCTTTTAAAGGATTAGATAAAGTAAGTTCTGGTAAAACTAGTGGTAATGGATTTTATTATTTAGTTGGTGATATTGCCAGACTTCATGAAGCAACACTTGCATATGCTAGAGATTTTATGATTAGCAAAGGGTTTACTTATTGTGTTCCACCATTTATGATTCATAGTGATGTTGTTACTGGGGTTATGTCTTTTCCTGAAATGGAAGCAATGATGTATAAAATTGAGGGCGAAGATTTATATTTGATTGGTACAAGTGAACATTCAATGATAGGTAGATTTAAAGGAGAAATTATTGATGAAGAAAAATTACCAATTGCAATGACTTCTTATTCACCTTGTTTTAGAAAAGAAGTTGGTGCTCATGGAATAGAAGAAAGAGGTATTTACAGAGTTCATCAATTTGAAAAACAAGAAATGATAGTTTTATGTAAGCCAGAAGAAGCAATGGATTGGTATAATAAAATGTGGAAGTATACGGTTGAATTTTTTAGAAGTATGGATATTTCTGTTAGAACTTTAGAATGTTGTAGTGGTGATTTAGCGGATTTAAAAGTTAAATCATGTGATATTGAAGCATGGAGTCCTAGACAAAAAAAATATTATGAAGTTGGATCTTGTTCTACACTTGGAGATGCTCAAGCAAGAAGAATGGGAATAAGAATGAAAACTGATAAAGGAAATGTTTTTGTAAATACCCTTAATAATACAGTTATTGCAAGTCCTAGAAGTCTTATTGCAATTCTAGAGCAACATTATCAAGCTGATGGGAGTGTTAAAATACCAAAAGTTTTACAGCCATATATGGGCGGATTAAAAGAGTTAAAACCTAAAAAGTAGCGTAAAGAAGATGTAATTCATCTTTTTTTTGTGTAAAGAAGTGTAAAAACTTAGGTTTGACTGTGTAGATTGATGACAATAATTGTCGAATTGCTTGTTTAATGAAAAATATAGTATAAAATGTTTATTGAAAGCGGGTTTTGGTTAATAAAAACAATATGACATGTTATCCATTTATTATCGGATGTTACATACAACCTTTCTACTTAACTTTATTCCACTCAAATTTAACCAAAACGCTTTCATTAATTATGTTTATATGTTAAAATAAAGCATTGAAGGGAAGTTATATTTATGAAAACACCTGATTTATTAGTAGCTGGGGACAGAAAAAAAGTTAATATAAAAGAAAAAAAGTTAAATTTGAATATAAAACCTTTATATAAAGGGAAAAAGTATTTTTTGAGAACTTATGGTTGTCAAATGAATGTTCATGATTCCGAAGAAATAAAATATTATTTGGAAGCGTTAGGATATGAAGCTGTTGAAGAATTGGAAAAAGCTGATATAGTTGTTTTAAATACTTGTGCTATTAGAGAAAACGCTAAAGATAAGGTATTTGGATATTTAGGAAGATGTAAGCATTTAAAAAAAGAAAATCCAAACTTAATTATCGCTATAGCTGGTTGCTTAATGCAACAACCCAAAGAAATTGAAGAAATTCATAATCGACATCAATATATTGATATTATTATTGGCACACATAATTTGAGTGAGTTACCAAGTTTAATTGAAGAAGCAAATAATAAAAAGAATCAAAATATTGAAGTTTATTCAAATAGTGATGTGGTATTTGAAAATGTAAAATACAATAGAGATTCTAAAATAAGTGCTTGGATAAATATTATTTATGGTTGTGATAAGTTTTGTACTTATTGTATAGTTCCTTTTACTAGAGGTAGAGAAAGAAGTCGTAAAATGGAAGAGGTTTTAGATGAAGTTAAAACTTTAAAAGATCAAGGATATTTAGAAATTACTTTACTGGGTCAAAATGTAAATGCATATGGTAAAGATTTGGATTTGGGTTATGATTTTGCAACACTTTTGGAAAATGTTGCAAAAATTGGTATTCCTAGAATTAGATTTGTAACATCACATCCATGGAATTTTACTGATAGAATGGTTGATGTTATAGCTAAATATGATAATATTATGCCTTATGTGCATTTACCAATACAATCAGGTAGCGATGAGATCTTGAAAAAAATGAATAGAAAATATACTATTGAAGAGTATAAATTACTTTTTGATCAAATTAAGAAAAAAATAAAAAATGTTTCTGTTACTACTGATATAATTGTAGGGTTTCCAAATGAAACTGATGAAGATTTTCAAAAGACTTTAGATATAGTCAATTATTGCAAATTTGATGGTGCATATACTTTCATTTTCTCACCTAGAGAAGGTACTGCTGCTGCTAGAATGGAAGATAAAATTACAATGCAAGTAAAAGAAGAAAGATTACAAAAATTAAATGAACTTGTTAATAAGTATTCATTAGAAAGTAATAAAAAGCTTTTAGGAAAAACAGTTGAAGTATTAGTAATTGATAAAAGTGAAAAAGATGATTCAAAAGTATATGGTTATACAGATACGATGAAATTAGTAAATATAAATGGAGATAAAAATTTGATTGGTAAAATTATTCCAGTAAAAATTACCGATGCTAAAAGCTTTAGTTTAGATGGAGAAAAAAGTCAAGATTAGGTCTTGACTTTTTTCTGCTAAATTTTTAAAAAATAACTTTTTTTCTATAAATAGGTTGACATTTGTTGGTTTATTGTAATATAATGTTAGTGCACTTGGGAAAATACGCGCCCATAGCTCAACTGGATAGAGCGTTAGACTACGGATCTAAAGGTTGGGGGTTCGAATCCCTTTGGGCGTACCATTTAAAAATTTTGTTTGAATCGAGAAGTAGCACAATTTGGTAGTGCACTAGGTTTGGGACCTAGGGGTTGCAGGTTCAAATCCTGTCTTCTCGACCAGTTTGAATTTAGAAACTAGACTTTGTTCTAGTTTTTTTCTTGTTGCAACCCCTAAGTCTCAAACTTTCTTAAATAATATAAATATTTTACAAAAAATAACAAATGTCAGTCTATGATGTAATTCAAATTTTTTATAGCACAATTTTATAACTTAAAAATATTAAAAAAACGCTTTTTATTAATGAAATTTTAAAAAAATAAAAAAAATTTAAAAAAATGTAAAAAAAAACTTGCATTTGCGTCTGCCATTTGGTATAATTTTAACTGTCATCAACGGATGCAATGGTAGTCGCATTAGAAGATGTAAAATGGGCGCTTAGCTCAGTTGGTTAGAGTACTTGCCTTACAAGCAAGGTGTCATAGGTTCGAGTCCTATAGCGCCCACCATTTTATTATTAATTTATTTATTTTTGCCGACATAGCGTAACTGGCAGCGCAACTGACTTGTGGGATAGAAGTAGCAATACTTTTAGAACTATCTTGCACCCTTGATTGGAAACGATTGAGGTGGACGTCGCTAATTCGGGGAACTCTTCATAATAGTGATATTATATGACAATCCCGAGCTAGGTTGTAAGACCGAGTGTAGAGACTTTATACGACGAGCCTAAGTTCTGATGAATATGGCTAAGAGAAAGTCCAGACTACAAACACTTAGGTGGTAGTGAAAGCTATAGTAGTATGAATCAGTAGGTTGGGAGTTCGACTCTCTCTGTCGGCACCATTGTTGGGGAGATAGCGAAGTGGTCAAACGCGGCAGACTGTAAATCTGTTCCTTCGGGTTCCATAGTTCAAATCTATGTCTCCCCACCATTGATTATTGCCTCGTAGCCAAGTGGTAAGGCATCAGACTTTGACTCTGACATTCCGCCGGTTCGAATCCTGCCGAGGCAGCCATTTATATTTTTATTGTTTTGGTTCGTTAGCTCAGTCGGTAGAGCATTTGACTTTTAATCAAAGGGTCCTGAGTTCGAATCTCAGACGAGCCACCATTTAGAAAATTAACTCCGTAATTAACGGAGTTTTCTTTTTATCAAAAAAATCTCAGGACCCTTTGTTTTTGTAACAAATCAAATCTTGAATATATAAATACTTCTTTTTATTCCATCATCTTTGATAAAAGACATTAACTTTTTCCATCCAAATTTATCATAATAATCATTAAGTTTTGTATGCAAGTATAAGGTGTCATATCCTAAATCTTTTAATATAGTAGGAATCGATTCTAAAAGTTTTTTTGAATATCCTAATTTTCTTTTTGAAGGGATTATGTAAACATTTGCTAACCATGGAGAAAAGCTTGTATTATCATTATCATGTTCTTTTATTTGATAAAAACCTACTAATTCATTATCTTTTGTGGCTATTACTGTTATATCTTTATTATCAAAAGATTTATTATTCCATTCCTTAAGATTTTTTATAACATCATTTTTATATTTTTTATTGTGATTTAAATAATCTATTTTTATCATTAATATCACCATTTTAATTTTAAAATATAATTTTTGATCTGTCAACTTTGTGTTAATTTAATAAAAAATATATTTCTTTTAGTTCTTCGATTTGTTTCGACATAATTTTCATCGATTGTATGATATTATAGCAAATTAAGGGAGGAAAAATGGATTCAAATATAAAAAAATTATTGAAAGAATTTTATTTAATTCAATGCAAGGGTTGGGTAAAAAATACTGGTTCAGGAACAAGCTCTGCTGGAACTACGCTTGAACATCTTTTTGGAAAACAAGAAGATGCATTACCTTTGCCTGATTACTTAGGAATTGAATTAAAAACAAAGTTAATTACAAGTAAATATGAGATTAGACTTTTTAGTGCTGTACTTGATAATAAGCCTGATTTAATGAATAAATTATGGCAATTATGTTCTTGGAAGTGTACAAGAAATGGTGGAACACGTAGCCTTTATGATAATTTTAATGCATTACAATACTCCAATACTCATAGAAAATATGCTTTTAAAATGCATATTAATTATGCAAAAAAATGTGTTGAATTATTATTGTATAATAACTGGGATAAGAAAAAAGTGAATATCGATATGTCATGGTCTTTTAGAGAATTAGAACAACGATTAAAAATTAAACTTTCACATATGGCTCTTGTTCATGCTGAAAAATTTGTAAATAAAGAAACTAAAGAAGAAAAATTTAAATTTTTAGATATTACTATATACAAATTAAAAAGTTTTGATGTTTTTTTAAAACTTCTAGAGCAAGGAATAATAAGTGTAGAATTAAAAATGTATCCGTTTAAAGACACTGAACGACAAGATAAGTTCAGAAATCGTGAAACAACATTTTGTATTTCTCAAGAAAATTTACCATTATTATTTGAAGAGATTGATACAAGTAATTATGTAATTAATTAAAAAAACAGCCATTTGGCTGATTTTTTTCTACTCTACAGTAACTGATTTTGCTAAATTTCTTGGTTTGTCTATGTCACATCCATTATCTTTAGCAACTTTATATGATAAAAGCTGTAATGGTATGATTGTTAAAATTGATTGCAATATTGGATGTGTTTTTTTGATTAATATTATTTCGTCATAAAATTTTTCTTGAGGTGCTTCATTTGTTACATAAATAACGTAAGCTCCACGCGCTTTTACTTCTTTTATATTACTTATTGTTTTTTCTCGTAAGCTATCATCTGTTGAAATTGCTATTACGGGAGTATCTTTTTCGATTAATGAAATAGTTCCGTGTTTTAATTCTCCGGCTTGGTAAGCAACACTATTTATATAAGATATTTCTTTTAATTTCAATGATGCTTCAAGAGATAGGGCGTAATCAATACCACGACCAATGAAGAAAATTTGTTTTTTATCATAAATTTTATCTGCAATAGTAGTATAATTATCATTATTTATTGTTTCTTTTATTAATGTAGGTAAACATTTATATTCTTTAACTAATTTATTGAATTCATTCTCATTAATATTTTTGTTTTCATATCCTAGATATAAAGCTATTAAACTAAATATTGCGAGTTGAGCTAAGTATGCTTTAGTGGTTGCAACAGCAATTTCAAATCCTGCTTTGATATAAGTTACATAATCAGCTTCACGAGCAATGGATGATCCTACGACATTTACAATAGCCATAGTGGTTATGTTATCTTCTTTCGCTTTTCTTAAGGCTGCAAGGGTGTCGGCAGTTTCTCCGGACTGAGAAACTAAAATTACTAAAGTATCTTTGTCATAAAAACTTTTTTTATATCTGTATTCACTAGCTACCTCAACATTTACAGGAATGTTTGCATAGGATTCAATTAAGTATTTACCAACAACACCAGTATGATATGCTGATCCACATGCTACGATATCAATTCTTTTGAATTTTTTTAGATAATTAAAACTTTTTTCTAAAGATTTTATTGTTCCATCAAAATAATAATTTACAGTATCTTTAAATACTTTATCTTGTTCATTGATTTCTTTTAACATAAAATGTTCAAATCCACTTTTAGTGGCAGCATCCATTGAACCTTCAAAAGTTTTTACTTCTTTCTTAATTTCATTTAAGTTTTTGTCATATATTTTTATTTCATCTTTTGATAATTTTATAATGTCATAATCATCTAACAACATATATTTATTAGTATATGCAAGTATTGCTGGTACGTCAGATGCAACATAGAATCCATCATCACTGGTAGCTGCAATCATAGGACTTGCACAACGAGAGGCGTAAATAGAGTTATCACCATCAATTAATACTACAAATGCATATGAACCACGAATTATTTTGCTAGCTTCGTGAAGAGAATTAATCATATCATTATTTTTACTGTATAACTTATCAAGTAATGCTGCGGCAACTTCAGTATCGGTTTCACTTGTAAATTTATATCCTTCTTTTTTTAAATCTTCTTTAATTTCAATATAATTTTCAATTATTCCGTTATGAACTAAAGTTATTTTACCGTTTTTGTGAGGGTGGGCATTTATGCTGTTTGCTTCGCCATGGGTTGCCCATCTAGTATGTCCGATACCAATATTGGTATCAGTGTCCATATCTAAAGTATTTTTTAAATTTTCAATTTTTCCTTTTTCTTTTTTTATTTCAATATTGCCATTTTTTATATAAGCAATACCAGCAGAATCGTAACCTCTGTATTCAAGAGCTTCAAGAGCCCCGATTAGTATTGGAACACATTTTTTTGTTCCGTTATATCCAATTATTCCACACATAAAAAATCCTTCCTTAATGTATGTGATATATTTTTTATTACAATGTTGATTTTGTTTTTTGTAATATATCTTTCGATTATACTAACCGTGATGTAACCCGCCGAATGTTCGATATACATCATCCTCGTTAACCACTGGGGTCTGGCGCTAACAAATAATTTTACCTCCATTAATTATTTTGTTTTCTTTATCATTATATTATATGTATTTTCTTTTGTCAAAGATTATTATGGACTTTTTTATCTCTGTATTATATAATATAGATGGTGATAAAAATGGTAAAAGTTGAGGGTACTTTGGAAAAGAAAAATAGAAATAATTATGATAGTTATAAAAAAAGTGAACTTACTAAAACATTAATTCTTGGACTTGTGGGTTTAGTTTTAGTGCTAATGCCGGGTACTTTAAATAAAATTTTAGGAATTATTGTTGGTGTGGTTTTGTTAGTTATGGGGATTGCTGGAATTTATCAATATTTACAAAATAAAATTGGTACATCAACTTCACTTGTTAGTGGAATATTTTATAGTATATTAGGTTCAATCATATTACTATACCCTGGTTCTGTAGTAAGAGCTATTGCAATTGGAATAGGTATTAGTTTAACCATTTCAGGTTTAATAAAAGTAAAATGGGCATTTACATTGAAAAGTTTAGATAGTACATGGATAGGTACTTTAGTGATTGGAATATTAACAACTATTTTAGGTTTAGTTCTTATATTTAGTCCTTTTTCTGGAGATGCAATTACAAAAATAACAGGTGCTTTCTTAATGGTAGTAGCAGTATTCGATTTAATAGATAATTATATTTTGCAAAAATAACTGAAAAGTTATTTTTTTAATCTTTAAAAATAAAATAAATTATGATAAACTTATTATAGTGGTGAAGCATATGGATAGAATAACATTTATATTAATTGCTTTATTAGTATGGATATTAACTATTATTTTAGTAATAGTAGTTTTAAAATTAATAAATAATAAAGAAAAGAAAAAATTAAAAGCCGAGATAGAAAAGTTAGAAAAAGAAAAAAATATGGTTATTTCTGCCTCAATGTTATCAGAATTAAATAAAGTTGAAGCTTTGGTTAATAATGATGAAATGAAGGAAAAACTTGATGATTGGAAAGCTAGATTCAATGACATTAAGAATACAGAAATGCCTAAAATAACTGAAACTATAAATGATATTGAAGAATTGTTTGAAGAAAAGAATTTTAAAGATTTAAAAGGATTGGTTTTAAAAGCTGATTTTGATTTAAACACTTTAAAAACTAAAGCATCTTTTTTGCTTGAAGAAATTAAAGATGTTACATTAAGTGAAGAAAGAAATAGAGAAACGATAACTAAATTAAAAGCTGAATATAGAGAGATATTAAATACATATAAAGATTATGAAGAAGAATATGAAATTGTTAAAAATCCTTTGGAGTTACAATTTGAAAATATAGATAAACTTTTTAGTGCTTTTGAAACTTCTATGGAGCAAAATGCCTATACAGAAGTTGGAAAGATAGTAAAAGCGATTGCAGATGTAATTGGAAATTTGAAGGTCATTATTGAAGAAACTAGACCTATTGTTAGTTTAGGTAAGAATCTTATACCTAAAAAAGAGGAAGATATTAAAAATATTTATGATAAAATGTCAAAAGATGGATATAATTTAGAGTATCTAAATATTGATTATAATATTGAAGAAGCAAATAAAAAGATACAGGATATTTTTCAAAGATTAAATGTATTAAATGTTGAAGATTCATTATTTGAATTAAAAACTATGCATGACTATTTTGATTCTTTATATGCTGATTTTGATAAAGAACGATATAGTAAAAAAATATATGAAGATTATAGTAGAAGTATACTTATAAAGGCTACAAAACTTGAAAAAGTAAATAATGAACTATATAAAAAAATCGGAGATATAAAATATAGTTATGATTTAACTGATGATGAAGTGAATGTTATTGCTGAAATAAAAAAAGAAATTATGGATATTAGAGCTAGTTATGATAAAGTTGTAGATATTGCTAGAAGTAAAACATTAGCGTATTCTAAACTGGCTCGAGAAATGGAAATTATTAATTCTAAGCTAGTTAGAACCGAAGAAAAATTAAATGGAGCCTTAAAAACTTTAGGCAGTTTAAAAGAAGATGAGTTGAGAGCTCGAGAACAATTAGATGAAATTACGGATTTACTTAAGAAATGTCGAAGTAAGATTAGAAAACATCCTCTTCCTATTATTTCTAAT
>ENA-ORSI01000874-ORSI01000874.1-human-gut-metagenome-genome-assembly--contig:-NODE-874-length-29610-cov-3.342311_pt1 | contig 29610 bp, 26 predicted proteins | sample MGYA00242187_ERZ509154 | MGnify/ENA primary metagenome ERZ509154 (study PRJEB26280, sample SAMEA2338627) | human gut metagenome | biome: human gut; feature: human-associated habitat; material: faeces...
GGCGTTTTCCGCCGCTGTTTTTCCGCCGACTATAACATAATTAAGCCCTTCGCAGCGGGTGCGGAATGCGCCGTAATCTGCACGGTCTATAATCTTGTCCGCGTCGAAAAGCACCATGTCCGCATCATAGCCCTTTACTATAAGCCCCTTGTCTTTAAGCCCATACACCTGCGCGGGCAGTGAGGTCATGCGCCGTATGGCTTCCGGCAGGGTGATATACTGCTTTTGGCGAACGTAGCGGCCGAGCACGCGCGGGAACGTGCCTATCGAACGCGGATGGCAGCCGCCGCAACCGGGGTACCACATGCCGTCCGTGCCCACCATAGTGCGGCGGTATTGCATAACGCGCTTCAGATCGTCCTCGCTCATGGTATGGTATATGCCGCCGGTGAGCAGCTTATCGTCGCGCAGAATATCGCATTGCAGCTCGTATGGATCAATGTTTAGCTCATCCGCTATGTCGTTGAGCATTCTGCCGTTGTATTCGGGATGCGCGGGGGAAGAGCCTATCATGGTGTACTTAAAGCGCTCCTTGGGCGTTAACGCGCCGAGTATAAGCGGACGCAGCTCGTTTCGCCCCTGCGCGGAGGACAGCATGGCGATAAGCTTATCCGTGCCGAGCGTGAACATATCGTCCGGAATGTTTGTGGAAAGGCCGGTGGCGGAGGCGGTGTATGGATATTGATCCGTAAAAACGTCGTAACCTTCGGCGTTTATTTTTTGTATCAGTTCAAGCGTTTTGGCGGTTTTGCCCCAGTTTGCGCTGCCGCCGGTCGCCTTGTGGTGCGATATTACGCAGCGCACTCCGCTTGCGCGCACAACGCCGAGCATTTCTTCCACCGCTTCTATAAGCCCGCTGCTTTCCGAGCGCACATGCACGGTCATAACGCCGCCGTTTTGCGCAACCACCTTGCAAAGCTCGCTCATTTCTTCCGCATCGCAATACGATCCCGGCGGATATATAAGTCCGAACGATATGCCGAACGCTCCGCCGTCCATGGCCTGCTGAACAAGGGCCTTCATCTTCTCTGTCTCATATGCCGTGGGCTTGCGGTTTTCAAAGCCCATTACCGCCGCGCGAATCATGCCGTGGCCAACAAGGAACGCCATGTTTGTGCCGAGCGGCTTATCAATATGGTCAAGATAGCCGCCGAATGTGAAGCGGTTTTCAACGGGGGACGGCAGCGCGCCGCCATTGAGGGAGCTTATTATGCGAAGGGCGTCGCCTACATGCCGCGGCGAAACGGGGGCGGCGGAGTCGCCGCACATGCCGGTTACCTGCGTGGTTATGCCCTGCTCCACGGCGCAGATGCATTCGGGGTATTCTTCAACTATAACGTCCTGATGGCTGTGCGCGTCTATAAAGCCGGGCGCAAGCGTGAGCCCGGAGGCATCTATAACGCTTTCGGCTTGGGCATTTATTGCCTGCGCCATGGCTGCTATTTTGCCGCCTGATATGCCTATGTCGCTATGGAAGCCTTCCGCTCCGGTACCGTCCAGCACATATGCGTTTTTTATCAGCAGATCATACATTTTTTCAGTTCCTCCGTTTCAGTTCATGTCGGGCCGCTTTTCGGGCGCCATTCTGTATCCAACGCCTACCTCGGTAAATATATACTTGGGTGCGGCGGGGTTTTCCTCTATTTTGCGGCGGATGTTAGCCATGTTCACGCGCAGTATGCGGTTGTTTTCCGCGTCCGCATACGGGCCCCATATGCCGGCAATTATGGTTTGATACGTCAGCACCTTGCCGGATGCGCGGGATATCAGCGCAACTATCTGATATTCTATATTGGTCAGGTGCATATCCTCGCCGTTTTTGAACACGCGCTCAAGCTGATAATCAACCGTGAGCGGGCCGCATATGTAGCGGTATCTTCCAAGGCTTTCGCTTTCCTGGCTTATATATGTGTGCCTCAATGCGGAGCGTATGCGCGCCTTTAGCTCCTTTGCGCCGAAAGGCTTGGTAACGTAATCATCCGCGCCGTAATCAAGCGCAAGCACCTTTTCATTTTCCTGTGCGCGGGCGGAAAGAATTATTATCGGGCGGCGAGTTTGGGTGCGCAGCTGCTGAATCACCTGAAGCCCGTCCATGTCCGGCAGCCCGAGATCCAGCAGAAAAAGATCCGGCGGGTCCGAACGGGCCTTGCTCAGCGCGTCAGCGCCGGTGGTAACGCAGTCCAGAGCATAACCCTCTATTTCCAGTATTGATGACAGTGCCCGCATTATATATGGGTCGTCCTCTATTATCAGCAGCTTTTTATCCATCTGTTTCCTCCAATGGCAATGTGAAATTGAACTCGGCCCCGCCGTCGGCGCAATTTTCGGCCCATATGCGGCCGTGGTGCGCGTTTACTATCGTTTTGCATATGGAAAGCCCTATGCCGAGGCCGTGGCGTGAATCGTCCCGCGGAATGGCGCGCCCGCTGAAAAGCGTATCCTGCTTTTCGGGCAGTATGCCCATGCCGTGATCGCGCACGGTAAGCAGCGCCTCGCGCTCATTGCGGGATACGGTTATCAATACCCGTTTTGATTCGCCGCCGTATTTAAGCGCGTTTTCGACCAGGTTGAGTATGACCTGCGTTATGAGCATAGCGTCCATTTGCAATATTATCACATCGTCAGGTACCTTTACCTCAAGCTCAAGTTCCGGGAAGCGCGTTCTGCATTTGTATGCGGCTTCGCCGACTATCTCCTCTATTGCTTCGGATGTGAAATTGAGCTTTGGGCAGCCGGTGTCAAGCCTGGTTACGGAAAGCAGATTCTCAACCATCTGGGTAAGCCATTCGGATTCCTCCTGAATGTCCGATATAAGGCGAAGATTGCCTTCGGACATATCGGGCGTTTGCTCCAGCGCGCAGCAGGCGGCCGCTATTGCCGCAAGGGGAGAGCGAAGGTCGTGCGATATTGCGCGCAGAAAGTTGGAACGCATGTGCTCAAGCTGCTTTTCTATGGATATCTGCTGGCGGGTATCTATAAGCCGCTGCCTGTCCAGCGCAATGCTTGCGCGCTGCATAAGTTGATCCATAAAGGCTATCATGTCCGCATCGCATTCTTCCGTGCCGAAAACTATGGCTATAACGCCGCCTATGTCCTTGCCGAGGGGGACGGGATAGCAGCGGTATACGGAACCGGGGCATACGGCGGAGCCCTTGCCGCATATGCGCTGGGTATTGGCGGCCTGCGTTATGGCGGCGGTATCAAGGCCGTATATTATAACCCCCTGCGGCGCGGCGGATATGCGGCGGATGGAGCGGGACGTTTCAAAAAGAATTATGGAGCGGCCGCTTACGCGGTGCATAAAGCCAAGCACAAACTCGAGTATTTCATCCGTGCTGTGCGCGGCAAGCAGCAGCGCGTTAAGCTCATTAAGCCTTGCGGTGCGCTCCGCACTTGAAATGTTCTTGCGGTGCTCGCTTTCCATTTGCATGCGTATTTTGGCCGATATATAGCCTGCGGCTATAAGCATTGCGCACACGGGCAGTATTTCCGCCGCGCTTGCGGAAAGGTACGCTGCGCAGAGCGCATAGCATATGACAAAAAGCGTTGTGTTTGAAAACAGCGGCGTTGTGCGCGGCGGGGACGGCGGCGTTGCGATAAGCAAAAGCACTGCCGCGGCGCTCAGCACGCCGTGCGCCGTGCCTATGGCCTTTAGCGCAAGCGAAAGCGGCGCCAGTATAAGCGGCACAAGTATGCGCATAAGCAGCGCCTTATGATGCTTGTGATTGAATATATCCAAACTTCCCTCCGGGCGCGAACGCGCGGCACATGCATAATAATGCAGTAAACAGCAATCCTTTTCCATATACATTCTACTATACATGGCCGCCGAAGAAAAGCGCGCGCGTGCTAAGAAATGCGCTAAGAAACGCCTGCTTGCCTTGACACGGGGGCTTATGTTTATTATTTTTTATTAAAGCATACGCTTCATAACCGCAAAAACAATCGATGATAACCACGCAATACCATTTACCCCGGGGCCGGATACCGCACGGACCCAATACGGACGAACTCGCTGCATACGCCGCAGCATGAAAACGTAAATCTTATAAAGATACATTATAAGGAGGATGAAGACATGAAGAAACTATTGGCACTGCTGTGCGCGCTGGTAATGATACTTGGCGTGGCCGCCGGCTGCACCGGCCCCGCAAACGGCAACGATCCATCCGCCGGCAATAACGGCGGCTCCACCGGGCCGGACGGCAGAACACGCAGCGCGGAGCAGACATACCGCATGCTTTACAACAGCGAAGTCTCCACCCTGAATTACCTTTACAGCGCGTCCGAAATAGACATGATATTCGGCGCGAACTGCGTTGAAACGCTGGTTTCAAGCGACAGCTACGGCAATTTGCAGCCCGCTGCGGCCACAAGCTGGGAGGTAAGCGACGACGGACTGACCTGGACGCTGAAAATACGCGAAGGCATGAAATGGTATGACTATACCGGCGCGGAGAAGGGCGAGGTTACCGCGGAGGACTGGGTAACGGGCGCGGAATGGGTGCTGAATGCGGCGAACGATTCCAGCAATTCCCACATGATGAATGGCTATATAGCCGGCGCGCAGGAATATTACGATTATACCTCCGCCATCGTTAAAGGCGAGACCCCGGCGGAAGCCGTGAGCGCAGATTCGATAGGCGTGAAGGCAATAGACAAATACACACTGCAATATACCCTTACCCAGCCGCGTGTATATTTCCTGAGCTTGCTTGAGTTTGGCTGCTACTATCCGATGAGCGCAGCCTGCATAGAGGAAAACGGCGCCGATCTTGGCATAGACAACACGCGCATGTGGTACTGCGGCGCATATCTGATGGACGAATTCGCCCCGCAGCAGATACATGTTTACGTTAAGAACCCCAATTACTGGGACGCTGAAAACGTGCATATAGAGCGCGTTGAGCGCAAATACAACGCCGAAGCCGGCACCCTTGCGCCAACCATGTTCCTTAACGGCGAAATCGATTATACCGAGATAAGCTCCGATCTGCTTGCCGAATGGATGAGCAATGAGGACACGGCCAAGCTTGTTTCCCCCACGATAAAGCAAATCGACTATTCCTTCTATTTCGGCTTTAACTTTGAACCCATGTTCGATGAACAGTATGAACCGGACAATTGGCGCATAGCTGTTAATAACGAAAACTTCCGCAAGTCCATTTATCACGGCCTTGACCGCATAAGGGCGCTGCAGGTCGAATTCCCCAATAATGCCAACGACATGGTGAGCAATTCCATAACCCCCAGCGGCTTTGCACGCAATGGGAACAAGGATTACACCACCTACGGCGACCTTGCAAAGATAACCGAAACCGACAGCTTTAATGAAAAGCTTGCCCTTGAATACAAGGCGAAGGCGATAGAGGAAATGACGGCTGCTGGAGCAAAATTCCCGGTAAAGATACTGATGCAGTATAACGGCGACGCTACATGGGCAAAGGAATGCCTGGTGATGAAGCAGCAGCTTGAGGCTCTGCTCGGCGCGGACTACATAGAGATAATCATAAACAACTTCGGCGCGCAGAACTTCCTTAGCGGAACCCGCCGCTGCGGCAATTACGCAATGCAGCGCCTTAACGGCGGTGCAGGCTATGTTGACCCGGAAACCTGGCTGTTTATGACGCAGAAGGGCAACAATTATACGTTTGCGTTCGATACTACCGACGTTTTTGAAAAGAGCACCAAGTCCGCCGAAACAACGGCTATAGTTGAAAAATACTATGAACTGATAGAGAAGGCAAAGCTTGAAACTATTGACGTTGACGCACGCTATACCGCATTTGCCAATGCCGAAGCGTATTATATAGACCACGCAATGGTGATACCCTACAGGGCCTCAGGCGGCATATACAACGGCACCAAGCTGAATCCGTTTGAAGGCACATACACCAGCTGCGGCTGGAGTTATCTGCGCTATAAGGGGCAGTATGTGTACGAGACTGCGATGAGCGGCGACATGTTCTCATCCCAGCTGGCTTCCTGGGAAGCGGCGCGCGGAGAATGACTCAGATAAGCTTATTATCCGCCCGATAAGGGAGTGGATAATGTAGAGCCTCTATGAATGGCCCTGCCATGCCGGCACGGCGGGGCCGTTCGCATTTTATACGGCTGCCGGTATGCTGAAGGAGGAACGCTGAATGCTCCAATACATGTGCAAACGCCTGCTCAGGTCGCTGGTAACGCTTCTCATAATCGTTGTGGTTATATTTTCTTTACTGCGTTTAATGCCCGAGGAAGGCTACTTTGATAATTATGACAAGCTTACCCCGAGCGAAATAGAGAATAAGCTAACGCTGATGGGTCTTAGGGACCCGCTTCCCAAGCAGCTTTTTAAGTTCATGGGCGGCCTTTTGCGCGGCGACCTTGGCGTATCCAACAGATACCGCAGAAATGCCGCAATAACCGATATACTTGGGCCGAAGATAATAGTATCGCTGAAATTCGGCCTTTCGGCGGTGGCGATCAGTTTGCCGCTGGGCATGTTGCTGGGTATATTCATGTCCCGCAAAAAGGGCGGCGCTTGGGATAAATTTGGGAATCTCTTCATTGTGTTTATTCAGGCCGTGCCAAGCGCCGTCTATTATTTGTTCATTCAGTTATACGGCACGCGGGCGATAGGCGCAAGCATGCTTTATAACGAAAAGAATGTGCTTACCATGGTTATGCCTGTGCTGTCGCTTGCGCTGCCAAGCATTGCCAATTATGCCATGTGGCTCAGGCGCTACATGGTGGATGAATCCAACAAGGATTATATAAAACTGGCCAAGGCTAAGGGCGTGCCGAATGCCATGATATGGCTGCGCCATGTTTTCCGCAATTCCGTAACGCCTATGGTGAACCTGATACCGGGTTCGGTACTTATGACAATATCCGGCTCCATATACGTTGAATCGCTTTATTCCATACCGGGAATGGGCGGCCTGCTTGTGGACGTTATAAAACGGCAGGACAATACAATGGTGCAGGCGCTGGTAATAATATATTCCGTAATAGGCATACTGGGCCTGATACTGGGCGATATGCTTATGGCGCTGGTGGATCCGCGCATCAGCTTTGTTAAAAAGGAGGGATCAAGGTAATGAAGCAGTTTTCTATAAAGGAAACAATAGCAAATCCGCTTGAGGACAGTCTGCTGAAAAATCTTGAATCCGCGGCGGATGAAAAGGACGACCTTTCGGCGGATGAAATAGCGGCATTGCCGGAAATAAAATTCCGCCGCACCGAATACAGCGAAACGAACGCCGAAAAAACCGGCTATTCCAATTATTCCTATTGGCGCAGCACGTTCCGCATGTTCTGCAAAAACCGCCTTGCGGTATCACTGCTGGTGGTGATAATCATAATGCTCGTATTCGCGTTCATCCAGCCTTATATACCCGGGCATAAGGACGCCGTGATGATAAACAATTATCCCGAGGGCCACGCGCTTGCCGGCCAGCCTGCGTCCAACCTTAAACCGTGCGCGGAATATTGGTTCGGAACCAATTCGATAGGGCAGGATCTGTGGTCTAACATTTGGAGCGGCACGCGCACATCGCTTACGATAGGCTTTTCTGTTGCCCTGCTTGAGGCGCTTATAGGCACTGTGGCGGGCGTTGTATGGGGCTATGTAAGGAAGCTTGATTTCCTGTTTACGGAAATATACAACGTTATAAGCAACATACCCACAACCATAATATTGATACTTGCCACATACGTTATGGAGCCGGGCGTGATGACCATGATAGTGGCAATGACAATAACCGGCTGGATAGGGCTTGCAAGATTCATAAGGAATCAGGTGCTTATAATAAGGGACAGGGACTTCAACCTTGCCTCCCGCTGCCTTGGCACACCAACGCGGCGCATAATAGTGAAAAATCTTTTGCCACAGATGATATCGGTTATAATGCTGCGCATGGCGTTAAGCATACCGGGGGCGATAGGCTGGGAGGTGTTCCTTACCTATATAGGCCTTGGCCTTTCAATAGAAACGCCGTCGCTGGGCAATTTGGTAAACACCGGCCGCGTGCTGATGTCCGCACCCAATTTGCAGTATCAGCTCATTTTCCCGGCGGTGGTGCTGTCCATAATAACAATATGCTTTTACCTTATCGGCAATGCGTTTTCCGATGCGGCCGATCCTAAGAACCACGTTTAAGGAGGCGATAACATGACGGATGCTGCAAACAGGGAAGTAATTCTTTCCGTTCGTGACCTAAACGTAAAGTTCAGCCTGAGAGGGCAGCAGCTCAACGCCATCAGGGGAATATCGCTGGACCTTTATAAAAGCGAAAGCCTTGCGATAGTGGGCGAGTCCGGCTCCGGCAAGAGCGTGTTCGTGAAGAATTTCAACGGTCTTCTGGATAAAAACGGCTGGATAGACAGCGGGCACATATATTATCTGCCGAAGGAAAACGCGGCGGAAGGCGAGGAAAAGTACACATGGGATCTTGCCGCGCTGAAAACGGACGAGGAATGGGGCAAAATACGCGGCAAGGAAATAGCCATGGTAATGCAGGACCCCATGACCAGCCTTAACCCGCTGAAAACCGTTGGCTGGCAGATAGAGGAAGCGCTGCACCTGCACCAGAATCTTTATGGCGAGGAAGCGCATAAAAAAACGATAGAGATACTGGAGGACGTTGGCATAATAGACCCCGAAAGGCGATATAAGCAATATCCGCACGAATTCAGCGGCGGAATGCGCCAAAGGGTGGTAATAGCTATTGCAATAGCCTGCAACCCGCGTATATTGATATGCGACGAGCCTACAACGGCACTGGACGTGACGATACAGGCGCAGATATTGAACCTTATCAAAAAGATGAAGGAGAAGTATCAGCTTACTACAATATATATCACGCACGATCTTGGCGTTGTGGCCAACGTTGCCGACAGAATAGCCGTAATGTATGCGGGCGATATAGTTGAGGTTGGCACATGCGACGAGGTGTTCTATAATCCACAGCACCCGTACACATGGGCGCTGCTGAGCTCCCTGCCGCAGCTTGGCGTTAAGGGGGAGGCGTTGTATTCAATAAAGGGCACGCCGCCGAACCTGTTCCAAAAAATTCGCGGCGATGCGTTCGCCCCGCGCAATCCTTATGCGCTGGATATAGACTTTGAACACAGGCCGCCGTATTTTGACGTTTCCCCCACGCATAAGGCGCGCACATGGCTGCTTGACCCGCGCGCGCCCAAGATAGAGCCGCCCGAGCAGATAAAGAACATACGTAGCGCCCAAAAGCTGGGCATAACAGCCGGACGCGAGAAAAACATAGAAACGGGAGAGCCGCTTATAAGCGTGCGCAATATGGAGGTTACCTTCGGCAGCAAGCGGAAGAACTTCGTTGCCGTGAAGGGCGTAAGCTTTGACATATACAAGGGCGAAACGTTTGGCCTTGTGGGTGAATCGGGCAGCGGCAAAACCACGATCGGCCGCGCCATAATACGCATAAACCCCATGTCCGCAGGAGAGGTGCTTTTTAAGGGAGAGCGCATAAGCGGAAAAATACCGCATGAGTTGGACAAGAAAGTTACACAGCAGATACAGATGATATTCCAAGACCCTATGGCAAGCCTTAACGAGCGCGCCAAGGTGGACTACATAGTATCCGAAGGCCTTATGAATATCCGCCGCGATATGAAAAACGACGAGCGCCAAAGCAAGGTGGCAAAGGCGCTGGCGGACGTTGGGCTGCTGCCGGAATTCGCAAGTCGCTTTCCGCACGAGTTTTCCGGCGGGCAGCGCCAGCGCATAGGCATAGCAAGAAGCCTTGTCATGGAACCGGAATTTATAATTGCCGATGAACCGATAAGCGCATTGGACGTATCCATACGCGCACAGGTGCTGAACCTTTTGAGCGATCTTCAAAAAGAACACGGGCTGACATATCTTTTTATAGCGCATGATCTGAGCGTTATGCGCTTCATATGCGACAGGATAGCCGTTATACACAAGGGCGTTATAGTTGAACTGGCAAAGACTGAAAAGCTGTTTGAATACCCACTGCACCCGTATACGCGGGCACTGCTTTCGGCAATACCCATGCCCGATCCTGATGCGGAAAAGACAAAAGTGCTGCAAATATACGATCCTTCCATACATAATTACGCCGCCGATCCGCCGTGCTGGAGCGAGATTGAGGAAGGCCATTTCATAATGGCCAATGCGGAGGAAATGGAAGAATACAGGCGTATGCTGATGAACAACGCGGCAGAGTAAAGGAGAACGGCATGGAAAACGCTGCGCTATGGCGCAAATGCGCCGCAATACAGGGCGAGCTGGTGGAAATGCGGCGCGCATTGCACCGCATACCGGAAACCGGCGAGCGGCTGGAGAAAACATCCGCCTATGTTATAAGCAAGCTTGAGCAATTGGGCATACCGTATGTCCGTTCGGGAAGGGACAGCGCAATAGCCGCGCACATCCGCGGCTCCCGGCCCGGCAAACGCATTATACTGCGCGCGGATATGGATGCGCTGCCAATAAGGGAAGAAACGGGCGCAAGCTATGCATCGGAACACGATGGCTTTATGCATGCCTGCGGACACGATGCGCATACGTCAATGCTGCTGGGCGCGGCAAAGGTGCTGCAATCAGACCGAGCCGCGCTCAAGGGCGAAGCGGTGCTGATATTCCAAACGGCGGAGGAAACGGCCAAGGGCGCAAAGAACGTTATCGCAAACGGGTGGCTTGAAGGCGCGGACGCCGTGTTTGGCATGCATATAGGCACGATAATAAGCAATACAGCGCCGGCGGGGACGATATTTGCCGTGCCGGGGTGCTGCATGGCATCTTTCGACAAGTTTATGATCCGCGTAACCGGCGTGGGCTGCCATGGGTCAACGCCGGAAAAGGGAACGGATCCGATAAATGCCGCGGCGCATATAATAACAGCGCTTCAGGCTATAAATTCGCGCGAGTTCAATGCGTGCGCGCCGATAGTTGTTACAATAGGCAGCATACACGGCGGCAGCCAGTATAACATAATACCGAACTGCGTGGAGATGGAGGGCACAATACGCAGCGTGGATAACGGCGTAAGGATGGCAGTTGCGCAAAGAATAGAGCAGATAGCGGCAGCTCAGGCGGCTGTTTTTGGCGCGGATGCGCAATGCATAATAGATTGGGGCGCACCGCCTGTTATAAACGATGAAAGCATGGCCCACCTTGCCGCGGAGGCCGCAAAGGAAATAACGGGGGAGGAACGCACCGTTACACACCTTGTCGCGCCGAACATGGGCGGGGAGGATTTTGCATACTATCTTGAAAAACTGCCGGGAGCGTATCTTTTCCTAAGCTCCGCAAACGGGGCAAAAAACTGCGCCTTTGCGCACCACAATTCCCGCTTTAACGTGGATGAGGATGTGCTGCACATGGGTGCGGCGCTGTATGTGAACATTACCGAACGCTTCCTTAATAATTGATATCATAACCTGATATACATTCATTCATCACACAACCCAAAAAGCTCCCTTCACGGGAGCTTTTTGGCTGGTTTATGGAAAAAGAGGAGGAGTGTGCACAAGGTTTAGAGCATTTCGAGGAATGCTTCAAGGCGGGTGGAAAGCTGGCCGGAGTCGCTTTGGGAATAGTCCGTTTCAAGGGCTATGTAGTGTATGCCAAGCTTTTCCATCTCGCGGCGGATAAAGTGCGTTTCTATTGTGTATGGCGTGCAGGACTGAAGGTCTATTTCGACTACGCCGTCTATTTTGTATTCGCTGATGAGCCGCTTGAGCAGCTCCATGCGCACGGAGTTCGGCGTCATTACCGCGCAGCCTATGCTAAGATAACGCTTGGCGATGGCCGTCATAATGTCGTCCGCTTCGGTATCGACAAGCTGATACGCGGCCTTTATGCCCGTGCAGTTTTCAAAGCATACAACCGCGCCGCCGTTTTCCTCAATGGTTTTTACGGTTTTGTTCATAACGCCGCCTATGGGGCAGCCGGTTATGAGTATGCGCTTGTCGCCATCGCTTACCGGGCGCGCGCCGGAAGCGTATGCGGCGGCAACATCGTTATAAAGGTTTGTAAGCACCGCCACGCGGTCGGCAGGATCGAATATGAAGCCCGCCCCGTCAAGCGCGGTGTAAAGATTAAGCCCCTTTGCCATGGGCGGAACATTCTTTTGCACTTCCATCAGCCGTATGCGGGCGCGGCGCTCTTCGTTGCGCTGAATGGCGGCCCTGCGGAGCGCATCGTCCGTTATTGCAGCGCCGAACTTAGCTTCAAGGAGCTTTTTGAAGCGGCGCAGCTCCGCCGTCCATTCGTCAAGCGCGTTCTCGCGTTCGCCCTGGGGAAGATGCAGTATATATGTTGGGCGAATCTCGTTGAGCAGCTCATACATTTTCTTTTTGCCGTCGCACGTTGTTTCGCCCACTATTATATCCGAAAAATAGGTATACGGGCATTTATCCGATACGGCGAAGCCGTAGCTTGATTTTATTAGCGGGCAAAGGTTCTTTGGCAGGTGCGCTTCCGCCGCGGGTATGGTTTCCCCGCTCATGCCGCAAAGGCTCACGGGCGTGAACCCCGCCGCATCGAGTATTTCAAGCGGCGTAAAAGTGCAGAACACTCCGGCGACCTTGCCGCCGTTGTCCTTTATGTTCTTCACCTTCAAAAAGCCCTTTTGGCGCGCTTCGCCAAATTCTTCAAACTGCCCGGGCAGTTCCCTTGCCATAACGCTCACCCCGCGTGCGGATTATTTACAATATAATTTTAACACTGCCGTATGCGCTTGGCAAAGCGATTAAAACAATACAATGCCGCTTATCATCTAAAAAATGAATAAATGACGCCGAAGCCGCGCCCAAAATCCTTTACAAAAGCCGAAAAATAGGGTATACTGCAACCAAAGCGGTGATTGGAACACACGGCCGGGATAAGACCCCATAAGCGAGCTGCAAACGGTGAAAGGCAGCGGGTGCGGATCCGGTACGCATCATCCATGAGCGCGCGTATGAAGGCGATTCTTTCGCGGATAGTACGCGCCGTTATGCGCACGTTACAGCGCAGGGTGAGATGGGGCATATTTATATGCCAAATCGGGTGGTACCGCGCAAGCACTGCGTCCCGTTACACGGGAGGCGGTTTTTTATTTTATGCAGAACAAGGCGAAAGGAGCTATTGAATGTATACCAAAGTCCCCACATCCCTTAACTTTGTGGACAGGGAGAAGGAGATCCTCCAATTCTGGAAGGAGAACCGCATATTTGAAAAAAGCTGCGAGCTGAGAAAGGGCAGGCCCGCCTATACCTTTTACGACGGCCCGCCCACGGCAAACGGCAAGCCGCACATAGGCCACATACTCACCCGCGCCATGAAGGACATCATCCCCCGCTACCGCACCATGAAGGGTTACGACGTGCTGCGCAAGGCCGGCTGGGATACGCACGGACTGCCGGTTGAACTGGAAGTTGAAAAAATGCTGGGGCTTGACGGCAAAAAACAGATAGAAGCCTATGGCGTGGAGCCGTTCATTGCCAAGTGCAAGGAATCCGTTTGGAAATACAAGACCGAATGGGAACAGATGAGCGACCGCGTGGGTTACTGGGCCGATATGGAGCATCCTTATGTTACATATGAGGATAATTATATAGAGTCCGAATGGTGGGCGCTCAAAACCATATATGAAAAGGGCCTCCTGTACAAGGGCCATAAGGTTGTGCCTTACTGCCCGCGCTGCGGCACCGCGCTTGCCAGCCACGAAGTTGCACAGGGCTATAAGGACGTTAAGGAAATATCCGCGACCGTAAGGTTCAAATGCACCGATGAGGACGCAAGCTACCTTGCCTGGACCACCACGCCGTGGACCCTGCCTTCAAACGTTTGCCTGTGCGTAAATGCCAACATAGTATACTGCCGCGCGGAAAAGGACGGCGAAGCGTTCATACTGGCCAAGGATCTTGTTGAAAAGGTGCTGGGCGAGGATGCGAAGATAGTGCGCGAATTTGCGGGCAGCGAGCTTGTTGGCCGCACCTACGAGCCGCTGTTTGAATGCACGGCAAAGGCCGCCGCAAAAACCGGCAAGAAGGGCTTCCGCATAGTTGCGGACGATTACGTTTCCGCGGACGACGGCACGGGCATAGTCCATAACGCCCCTGCCTTCGGTGAGGACGACTATCGCGTTTGCCGCGATAACGACATACCCTTTGTCCAGATGGTGGACGCCCGCGGCAACATGACCGAGGATACCCCTTGGGCAGGCACCTTCGTTAAGAAGGCCGACCCGATGATACTGAAGGATTTGAAGGAAAGCGGCGCGCTGTTTGCGGAAATACCGTTTGAGCACAGCTATCCGTTCTGCTGGCGCTGCGATACCCCGCTCATCTATTACGCCCGCGAAAGCTGGTTCATAAAGATGACTGCCGTGCGCGATAAGCTTATCGAATACAATCAGCGCATAAACTGGCTGCCCGAGACCATAAAGGACGGCCGCATGGGCAACTTCCTTGAAAACGTTATAGACTGGGGACTCAGCCGCGAACGTTACTGGGGCACTCCGCTGCCGGTTTGGGTATGCGAGGACTGCGGTCATGTTCACGTTGTAGGCAGCCGCAAGGAGCTTTGCGAGCTTGCGCCCGGTACGCCGGAAAACATAGAGCTGCATAAGCCTTACCTTGACCCGATAACGTTCAAGTGCGAAAAGTGCGGCGGCACGATGCGCCGCGAGAAGGCCGTTATAGACTGCTGGTTCGATTCCGGCTCAATGCCCTTTGCGCAGTGGCACTATCCGTTTGAAAACAAGGAGCAGTTTGAGCGCCGCTATCCCGCCAACTACATAAGCGAAGCCATCGACCAGACCCGCGGCTGGTTCTATACCCTGCTTGCAATATCCACCTGCCTGTTCGATGAGCCGAGCTATAAGAACTGCCTTGTGCTGGGCCTTGTTGCGGACAAGGACGGCATAAAGATGAGTAAGCACAAGGGCAACGTTGTTGACCCGTGGAGCGTTCTTGATAAGCAGGGCGCGGACGCCGTGCGCTGGTATTTCTACACAGGCTCCATGCCCTGGCTGCCCAGCCGCTTCAGCGCGGACGCCGTGAGCGAAGCGCAGCGCAAGTTCATGGGCACGCTGTGGAATACATATGCGTTCTATGTGCTCTATGCCGAAATAGACGGCTTCGACCCAACCAAGCACACCCTCAAGCGCGAGAACCTCACCCCCATGGATAAGTGGGTGCTCAGCCGCCTGAATACGCTGATAAAGACCGTTGACAGCAACCTTGACGGACTGCATATAACCGAAGCCGGCCGCGAACTGGCCCGCTTTACGGACGATCTTTCCAATTGGTACGTCCGCCGCTGCCGCGAGCGTTACTGGGGAAGCGGCATGACGGACGACAAGGAAGCCGCGTACATGACGCTTTACACCGTGCTTGCAACCATGAGCGCGCTGTGCGCACCGTTCACGCCGTTCATGAGCGAAAGCATATACCAGAACATAGTGCGCAGCGTTGATAAGACCGCGCCCGAAAGCATACACCTTTGCGACTTCCCCGTTGCGGATGAAAGCCTGATAGACGCGGAGCTTGAGCGCAGCATGGACGAGGTGCTGGAAATAGTTGTGCTGGGCCGCGCTGCCCGCGCCGCAGCGAACGTGAAAAACCGCCAGCCACTTGCTCGCATGTTTGTGCAGGGCGGCACGCTCGATGCGCTGTACACTTCCATAATAGCGGACGAGCTGAACGTGAAGGCCGTTGAATTCGTAAACGATGCATCTTCCTTTATATCCTACCGCGTGAAGCCGCAGCTTAAGACCCTTGGGCCGCGCTACGGCAAGCTGCTGCCCAAGATAAACGCATATCTTGCGCAGGACGGCATAGGCGACAAGGTAGTTGCCGCGCATAGGGCCGGCAACAGCTATGATTTTGAGCTTGAAGGCACGGCCGTGTCCCTTGCGGAAGCGGATGTGCTGACCGAACCCATACAGAAGGCCGGCTTCGTAAGCCAGACGGAGAAGGAAACCGCCGTTGTGCTGGACACCAATTTGACCGACGAACTGGTGGACGAAGGCTTTGTGCGCGAACTGGTATCCAAGATACAGGTCATGCGCAAGGAGGCGGGCTTTGAGGTTACCGACCGCATAGCGCTGACCTATGCGTGCGCAGGCCGCGCCAAGGATGTGCTTAGCCGCTTCGGCGACGCCATTGCGCAGGATGTGCTGGCCGTATCCGTGGAGTGCGCCGCGCCTGCCGGCTACGTCAAGGAATGGGACGTGAACGGTGAAAAGGTAACGCTGGGCGTAGAAAAGAAGTAAACCAAACAAAATGCCGCGCCGAAGGGCTTGCGTATTGACAATTCCCCTTCGGCACGGTATAATCAACTGTACGTCCGGAAGTATCCGCGCGCACATATCTCTCCGTAGCTCAGCAGGATAGAGCGTTCGCCTCCTAAGTGGGAGGACGTACACTCGCCCCGAGCGTCACAATTTCATAGATGCGCCATTAGCTCAGTCGGATAGAGCGCACGCCTCCTAAGCGTGAGGCCACTGGTTCGAATCCAGTATGGCGCGCCAGAACCCCCGAAAACAGGCACTTTTTTGGGGGTTCCTTTTTTCGCCGCCCCAAGTTTCCTGCTAACGAGTACATCCGCCTGACCTTCTTTCCCATGCTTTTCTCTTGCTTTTTCTTGCTAACAATGGGGCAGTAATTTTGCCTCCTTGCTAACAAAAACCACACTTTTTGCTAACAGCTCATTTTTGCCCTTTTATTTGCTAACATTTTGAGGGCCTTTGAGCTGTTTTTGCACCTGCCGCAGAAAGAAGCCGCATTAGTTCGGAGGCCACGTCGGGAGAAGCGCTCAGCAGATTCATGATCTGCTCTGCCGTACTCGTGCCGGGCAGAGGTTCTTCTGCCTGCGGTTCAAGTTTGCTGTAAAACTCCTGCTCAAACTTCGTGGCATTATGCCGCCTGTCCTCATCGAGAATATGAGAGTATACGTCGGAAACCATCTTTAGCTGCGCGTGTCCCGTATCGCCCTGCACCGATTTCAAGTCGCCGTTGTTGAGTTTGAGCTTGTAAGTAGTGCTGGAATGCCTTAGCGAATGGAACACCACATCAGGAAGGTCGTACTTTCGTATCATCCTCTTAAACAGGCGTGAAATAACCTGTCCTTCCATCGGTCTGCCGTTTGGAAGCGAAAGAACGATGTCGTAGTCATAGTATTGATTTCCCAAATAGCCCTTCATTTCTTCCTGCTGTTTTTTCCATTGGGCGAGCATACGCGCACCCGTTTCGGGGAGCCATACCCGCCTGATGCTGGTCTTTGTCTTGGGCGTCTTGAAAACCAAAGCAGTGCTGTCGCTTGTCAGAACAGCCGGAAAGACTTTGAGGACATCTTTGTTTTCCAGCTTGTCCAAAGCGGTTTTTGAAACGCGCTGCAATTCTTTCTCGACATACAGCGAGGCATTGTGTTCCTTGATGCTCTGCTCGTCAATCGTAATGTTATCCCACGTCAATCCCATAATTTCTCCCAATCGAAGCGAACAGGAAAAGGCGAGATTTATTGCGAGCGCAAGGCGCTCATCGTCACATACTTCGAGAGCATGGAACAAATCCTCCGCCGTCCAAATCTCCCTGACCTTTTTCTCGTACTTGGGCAATGTTGCCTTTGATACGGGATTGTGATCTAAGATTTCCCACCTGACCGCTTGATTAAAGGCGCAGTTGAGTATCTTATGTATTTCCAGCACATTGCGGGGCGAGACGCATTCGCCCGTAAACTCCTGCCCGTTGCGGGCTACACGCTGCACTTTCAGCAGCTTGCGGTAGTATTCGTCCATAAACCTTGGGGTAACGTCATGAAGCTTTGTCTTTCCGATAAAGGGATTGATGTAGTTGTCAATCAATCCTTTCTTCGCATCGTAAGTAGACAATGCCCATTTATTCACCCCGTACAAGTTCATGAAGTCGTACATCAGGTCGGAAACCGTTTTGACAGACGGCGGGACAAAAGTATTGTTTGCCTGCTTGTGTTCGATTTCCGCTTTTCGTTTCTTGGCTTCAGCATAAGTTCCCCATGTTTCCCACTTCTGATGGCGGGTTCCCTCGTCATCGTAGTAGTCATATACAACAGAATATTTGCTCTTTCTTTTTGTAATAGATGCCATAGCTTTATCTCCTTTGATATTTCAAATTTAGTGTTCGTTCAGCCAGTTATCAAAGGATTCAATCGGTATTCGGATTGATTTGCCAATACGCACGGTGGCAAATCCCTTTTCAGACTTAACAAAGTCATAGGCGGCGTTTCTGCTGATACCAAGAATCTCCGCAATTTCTGAGACCGTGTAAACACGGCGCTCGTTTGTTTGTCTTTGTATTGCTGTTTCCATTTCGAGGGCTCCTTTCTCAATCACCTCTGTATTTGCAATTCAAAGCCTGTATAAATTTTATGTGGATAATGTTTGAAATGCAAAGGTGTGAAGTATGTAATGCCTGCAAGCGCAGGCGAAAAATCATCTCTTGTTCTTTGGCTTTTCGTAAACGATATAATCCTTACCGTTCATACGGTTACAAATCATGCAGCGTCCTTTGTTCTGCATCGCATCGACTAATTCCGTTACATAGCCGCTCTCTTTGTACATTGCGGCGCATTGCGGACAAAGCGTCCGAATATCTAAATACTGTTTCTTCATCATGCAATTCCGACGCTGACAGCAAGCGCGTCATTTACCTCCTTCATCTTTTTTTCGTCCAAAGTTCCGATGCGCTGCGCAAGCCGGAACTGGTCTATGGTATTGAGCTGTTCCATCAGGATAATGGAGGGCTTGTGCAGCCCTACTTCGGTAGATACTGTTACATGGGTAGGAAGGGAAGGCTTGTCCAATTTGCTCGTCAAAGGAGCTACGATAACGGTAGGACTGTTCTCGTTACCGATGTTGTTCTGAACGATCAATACCGGACGGAAGCCATACTGTACTGAAGTGGTCTTTCCCTCATCGTCCCTGTTTCTCCTGCTGAACCCCGCCAGATAGATTTCCCCTCGCATTACATTTGCCATTTGTTGTTCCTCCTTAATTTAAGATATGTAATGAGGGGGACGGAGCGCGGAACGTCCGCCCCTCTCTCTGAAATATGTGTTTGCGCCTATTTGCTCTCGCGTCCCGGCGCAAAGGGCAGCCATCAAACGGCTGACAGCGTATCAGCCTCATGGGACGTTACTCCCCTCTGAGGAACTCTCAGAGCTGCCCCCATTGCTTGCGACGTCGTCGGAATGGATTTCGCTTGTTCCTTTCCGCCTAAAGGCGAAAAGTCACTTGCTTCATCATTCCTCCTCTTCCCACAAAGTCTTACGACTTTGCGGGGACCCTTTTTTACGCTCGAGCTGTGGCTGGACAGAAGTATCCGCCCACCCTGTGTCATCGCCGTACAGAGTGCTGCTCTGTACTCACAGCGGGAGTTTCTCGCTCGTGCCTCTCGGCAGTCTTGGCGCAACCGTTGTTGTGGCTTTCCGTTATCGGCAGGATGGGAAAAGTATTTGATGGTCGGGCTATGCAGTTGTTAAAGTACATGAGGGGGATTGCTTCCCTCTGTGAGTCCATGTTTACTTGGTTGTCGGCTCCTTGGAAGACCCCCCTCACTTACTTGGCCTTGAAAAAGGGCAAATGTTAAGGTGGATTTAGAATTTTTTTATTTTATTTTTGATTTCATCTAAACGCATACATATTGCAGCCCTTGAAACCCCGTAAAATCGGGCAATATCTGTCTGTAAATATCCCTTCATGAGCAGATAAAGAAGCTGCTGATTTGAATCAGATAAGCTCGCTATGAACTTGTGCAGCCTTTCGTCCTCAATGTCATTTATCCAATCTTCCGAGACTGATATATCCCTGCTTTCCTGCATAGGCAGTTCATCCATGTCCATGTAACGCGCTTCACCAGTCCTGCGGTCATACGTCATCATTTCTTCCGGCTCGGCGGCATGGCGTATTGCTTTTCTATTGGAATTGAATACGGCAAGGTCGAACGCATACATCTCCTGAATAGCATCTTCGGACATACCGAATTTCCTGTAACGCTCGGCCTGCGCTTCTTGGGCTTTGTTAAATCTCATTCTCATTGAACGATAGTTGTGTTTCATGTTTACCTCCGAATTTCTGAATGTGTGGTGAAATGGTTTTTTCAGAAATCCGAAGGCGGCGGCGCTCTTGCCATAAAAAAATCCTTTCCGCTGTGGGAGCCGGAAAGGATGATAAGAGCCGCATGATCAGGACAAAAAATCCGTGCCGAATGACACCTGAGATTCACTCTCAGCGGTATCATGCGGCACGGAAGTCAGCGCCTATCGGCGGCTCTATGCACAGCCATGTAAATATTCAGTTGGTGAGACGATATGCTACATTTGCCTCATTCGTCGCATACTCAGCACATTAAAAACGGTTTCTTTTCCGCAGATTTTACACTTTGCTTGAACATGCCCCCTCGTATCCTCAAATACAATGATTGCGTTGTGATGACAATAAGGACACATGAGCGTTCTGCGCTTCTGCGTGGCAATCGCTTCTCTTGCCAAACGTATCTTGCCAATCAGTTCATCTGTCGGCATAGTAATCGTTCTTCGTCTCATTCGTATACCTCCTTTGGCAGTTCGCTAAGAAGGTCTGTACAGTCCTCTATATACCCAAGCCGCTTCAGCCTGATTTTGACCGCTTTTTTAGAGGCGTGGAAGTAGTCCGCAATCTCGCTGACCACCATATTCCCCAATCGGTCAAGCTCGCCGAAGAAAGAAGTGATACGCTTTCCCCGCGTCATATAGTCGGCTGCAATTTTGACGTCTCGGCTTGGAAGAATGATGGCCGCGCCCAAAGCGTTTGCCTGCCACTCATTCCAATCTTCTTTTGTTTTCAGCTCTTTTGCCATGTAGCCGTCTTTATCCGAATACATGGTGCGGCAAGCGGCTTTCGCTTCTTGTGCCGCAAGCTGATACAGAATTTGATGCGCACATTCATGCGCTAAGGTGAATCTTCTTTTCCCGCAAAGCCGTTGTACATTGCCCGGCTGCAAGAAATGAATGTCCAGCAGAACTTCATTCTGTTTGATGGGCATGGGAACTTTTACGCCGTTTATGTCGGAGATAAGAACGGTGTCGGCGTATGCCGTAAGGCCGCATATACTCTCATCGGTGCAAAGCCGCTCAATGCGCACGTTCAGTTTCAAATAATCCTGCGCGAACTGGTCTATGGGCGTTGCGTGAGCGCAATCGGCTTCATATCCCTCTCCGTAGAAAAATTGATTAAAATCCTGCATAGCAGCCGCAGCGATATTTTCGATATCCTGATAAGATAAAATCATTTTACTTTCCCCCTGTATATGTATTCAGCAATGATCGTTTGCCTCGACAAACCATTTATTCCCTTCATTGAACAGAAACGATTCTTTTCCGTGAACCAGCACGGTATATCGAATGCCGCCTCCGTTTACTTTTTTAGAGGAAGCGCGGCATTTATATACAATCCGGTCAATTCGATAAATCCGCCCATTCGCCCATAAAATGTGCCGAGGATGGATAATCCCTTCTTCGTCCACATCGAGATTTACTGCTACATATGCTTTTCTGCACTGCATGGCTTCCATAACCTGCCTCCTTTGAATGGTTCAACTTACACGAACAATATTTCGCAATTCTATTGACGCACGGTGTTTCATGTGTTAATCTATAGATGAACACTATTTCGCCTTGTGACATCATTATATGATGAACAATATTTCATGTCAATAGGCAAAATCAGAAAAAGTGTTCGTGAAAATTTTATTCAGAATGAGGTGTCCTATGAATTTCAAAGAACGACTGAAAGATAAAAGGCTTGCTGCCCACATGAAACAATCTGAGTTAGCGGTGAAAGCCGGAGTGACAACACGAACGATTCAAAACTATGAGTCGGGAGACCGCAGTCCTGTCCATTTGGAAGTTGTTCAGCGGATCGCCGACGCGCTTGGCACTACCACGGAATATCTTCTGGGAAGCAGCGGAGAATATGTTGCAGAGGCTTATCAAAAGGGCGGCGCGAGAGCCGCAAGGGACATTGATTCGCTTGTGAGCGAAGTCACGGGGTTGTTCGCCGGCGGTACGCTCAGCGAGGACGCTATGGAAGGCGCGATGAAAGCCTTGAATGACGCCTATTGGATGGCGAAAGAAAAGAACAGGAAATATACGCCGAAGAAATATCAAAAGAACAATACGAAAGAATAATCGTATATTGAGCAAGAACGGAGGTGAAACGATGGCTGCCGACTATTTGATAGAAATGAGCGCTAAATTGGTAAAACGCTGCGAAACGCGCAACCCTTTTCAAATTGCCCGTGAACTCGGAATAGAGGTTCTGTTCTGCGATCATTTCGGTTCTCTCAAAGGGATGTACAAGGTTATTAAGCGCAACCGCTTTATATTCATCAACAGAGATTTAAGCCGTCGTATGCAGACCATTGTTTGCGCTCATGAAATAGGACACGACCGGCTGCATAGGAGAATGGCGATGGTCAGCGCCATTCAGGAATTTATGCTTTATGACATGACGACGAAGCCCGAATACGAGGCAAACATTGTCGCTGCCGAAATACTTTTAGATACGGACGAGCTTCTGGGGCATATCTATGACGATGGCTACACATCGGAGCAAATAGCGCAGGCCATGAATACGGATATCAACCTTGTGGCGCTCAAAGTGGCGCATTTGGCGGAGACGGGATACGACCTTCGCCGTATCGACCATAGGAGCGATTTTTTGAAATAACGAGGCGGAACATGAGCAGAAATTGAGCGAAATGCAAGAACTGCGAAAGCAGTTTCGGTCAGGCAGAAGCGTTTGCTCAGGTTGACGGGCTTATATGGATGAGAAAGGCAAATCGGGATTTGAAAGGAAAATATAAATAAATGAAGCAAGGAAGGATCGTCATAATTACAGGTTCACCGGGAACAGGAAAGACTACAACAGCATCGATTGTTGCTCAAAAATCTGATTTGGAAAAGTCAGTGCATATGCACACGGATGACTTTTACCACTATCTCAGAAAAGGGGCAATACCGCCGCATTTGCCGGAGTCAAACGAGCAGAATATTGTTGTCATTGAAGCCTTTTTAGAAGCGGCAAAGCGATTTGTCCGCAGTGGGTATGACGTCATTGTAGACGGTATTATAGGGCCGTGGTTTTTAGAGCCGTGGAAAGGTCTTGTTCGAGAACATTTTGAAGTACACTATATCATTTTGAGAGCCGGTAAAGAAGAAACCTTAAGACGGGCGGTCGAACGCTCTAAACTGGATAGAAAAACGAATATCGAACTGGTAGAGACGATGTGGACGCAATTTAATTCTTTAGGTGAATATGAGCGTTATGTTTTAGAAACAACAGGCTTACCTGTAGACGAAACCGTATTGATGATAAAGGAAACTATTGATCAAAAAGTAAATCTGCTTGTTTGATTCTTGAAGTAAAAACAAAGACACAAAGATATACTCCCATTTGTCGAATAGACACTATCTATCAGGAGGAGGCGACCGGAGCATGAGAGAACGTACCTATATCGCGATTGACCTGAAAAGTTTCTATGCTTCGGTGGAATGCAGGGAACGCGGGCTTGACCCGATGGACACAAACCTTGTCGTGGCGGATGAAAGCCGCACCGACAAGACGATTTGCCTTGCGGTTACGCCGTCTCTGAAATCCTACGGCATTTCGGGGCGTGGACGGCTGTTTGAAGTCAAGCAGCGCATCAAGGAAGCAAATGCGGGCAGAAAGCACGACGCGCCGAGACGCGAACTCATAGGTTCGTCCTGCTCGTTTTCCGAGCTGCAAGCAAATCCCTCCCTTGCGATCGATTTCATTATCGCGCCGCCGAGGATGGCGCATTACATGGCGTACAGCACGAAGATTTACGAAATCTACATGAAGTATGTCGCGCCCGAGGATATTATCGTCTACTCCATAGACGAGGTGTTTATGGACGTCACCCATTATCTCGATACCTACAAGCTCTCCCCGCGCGACCTGACCATGAAGATTATTTTAGATGTGCTGGAAACCACGGGTATCACCGCGGCGGCGGGTATCGGGACGAATCTCTATTTGTGTAAAGTGGCGATGGACATTGTGGCAAAGCGCATTCCGGCAGACAAAAACGGTGTGCGCATCGCCGAGCTTGATGAGATGAGCTATCGCGAAACACTGTGGGCGCATCAACCGTTGACCGACTTTTGGCGGATAGGCAGAGGGTACGCAAAGAAGCTGGAAGAAAATGGGATGTTCACGATGGGCGATATCGCGCGGTGCTCTGTCCACAACGAGGAGTTGCTGTATAAATTGTTTGGCAAAAACGCTGAGCTTTTAATAGACCATGCGTGGGGCTGGGAGCCTTGCACTGTGGAAGCGGTAAAGGCCTATAAACCGAGCACCAACAGCTTAGGTTCGGGACAGGTTCTCCACTGCCCTTATGAGGCTGATAAAGCAAAACTCGTGCTCAAAGAAATGGCGGATATGCTCGCGCTCGATTTGGTGGATAAAGGGCTTGTCACGGATCAGCTCGTCATAACGGTCGGCTATGATATAGAAAATCTGTCAGACCCCGACCGCCGAAAGAAGTACAAAGGAGCGGTGGTGAAAGACCATTACGGGCGGCAGATACCCAAACACGCCCACGGCACAATCAGTTTTGACGGACATACATCTTCTACGAAAAAGATTATTTCCGCCGCGATGGAGCTGTTTGATAGGATCGTCAATCCCTCCCTGCTCATCAGGCGGCTGAACATTACGGCCAATCATGTCACAAGCGAGGCCGCTGCGCTCCAAAAACCGAAAACGGCTGTGCAGCTCGACCTGTTCACCGATTACGACGCTGTGCGGGAACAGGAGGAGCAAGAGCGGCTTGAGTTGGAGCGAGAGAAGAAGATGCAGAAAGCTATGCTCTCTATCAAGAAACAGTACGGCAAGAACGCGATCCTAAAGGGCATGAACCTTGAGGAAGGCGCAACCGCAAAGAGCAGGAACGAGCAAATCGGAGGGCATAAGGCATGAAAAGCCAATACGACGATATTATCAATCTGCCGCACCATGTTTCCAAAACGCATCCACAAATGCCCATGTCTGACAGGGCGGCGCAGTTTTCCTCGTTCGCCGCGCTCACCGGGTACGAGGCCGTTGTTGCGGAAACGGCGCGGGAATTCGGCGAGAAGGAGACCGGGGAATACGAAACGGAGAGCGAGCAGTGACTTGTATTCCGCTCTTTGCTGCGGTACAATAAACGCATATCACAGGGAGGAAACGAAATGGAAAAGATCGCACTTATCACCGGCGCGAGCCGCGGCATCGGCCGCGCGACGGCGCGCCGTCTTGCCCATGAGGGCTATACCGTTGCCGTAAACTATCACGTCCGGCAGGACTGCGCCGACTCGCTCGTGGCGGAGCTTGCCGCCGAAGGACTGCACGCCGCCGCGTTTCAGGCGGACGTTGCCGACCGCGCGCAGGTAGAGGATATGGTGCGCCGCGTGGAGGATACGTTCGGCCCTGTGAGCCTTCTTGTGAACAACGCGGGCGTCGCGGGGCAGGCGCTTTTTCAGGACGTGACGGAGGAGATGTGGCGGCGCTATTTCGGCGTGAACATCGACGGCGCGTTCCACACCATCCAGGCCGTCCTGCCGCCGATGCTCCGCGAGCACGCGGGCTGCATCGTGAACGTATCGTCCATGTGGGGGCTGCGCGGCGCGAGCTGCGAGGTGACGTACTCCGCCACAAAAGCCGCGCTCATCGCGCTCACGCGCTCACTGGCCGCCGAGCTTGCGCCCACGCACATCCGCGTCAACTGCGTTGCGCCCGGCGTAATAAAAACCGACATGCTGGATGCCCTGCCGAGCGAGGTGCTGCCGCAGCTTGCCGAGGAAACGCCGCTGCGCCGTCTCGGACGGCCGGAGGACATCGCCGCCGCAGTTTCCTACCTCGCGAGCGACGACGCAAGCTTCGTCACCGGACAGGTGCTCACCGTGGACGGGGGATTTATCCTGTAATTAACATAATACAGTAAACATAATTTTATTAACATAATATAAAAATCTGCGCAGAAAAACCATTCTCTGCGCAGAAAAACCATTCTCTGCGCAGATTTTTATGCTCATAAAGTTTACATAATGACGGAAGAGAAGATCGCAAATAGATAACGCGCCGGATGGCCAGCCACTCGACGATCCTTTTGCCGTTCGGCTTGATCTCATAGGGAAGCTGCTCTGCGGCGAAATGACGATGGGGAAGAAGCACGCGGTGCGGAACACCTGTGCGCATGAAATAAAATGGATCGAAAATTCGCCAGTTTGCCGATGCATTTCTGCAAAATGAGGTGATTTTTGGCGAGTATTTGTGTTGACAAGCGGTATATGGGACGCTAAAATGTGGTTGTGCTCGAAAGTGTTGATTAACAAGGGCATAGTGAGTAATAGGTTGCTTTTCATATCACGAAAGGAGAAACATTACTATGGCAAACAGAATCATGCTCAACCAGACCTCATATCACGGTGCAGGCGCCATCCAGGAGCTGCCCGCCGAAGTCAAGTCCCGCGGCCTGAAAAAGGCGCTTATCTGCTGCGGCCCCACTCTTCTGCGTCACGGCGTTATCGCCCGCGTGACCGATGTTCTGGATGCCGCCGGACTGAGCTATGAGATATTCTCCGATATAAAGCCCAATCCCACCATTGCGAATGTGACCGACGGCGTCGCCGCGTTCAAGGCCGCCGGTGCGGATTACCTGATCGCCATCGGAGGCGGCTCGCCCATGGATACCTCCAAGGCCATCGGCATCATTATCAACAACCCCGAATTCGCCGACGTGCGCTCTCTGGAGGGCGTGGCGGACACAAAGAAGCCCTGCGTGCCGATCATCGCCATCCCGACGACCGCCGGCACCGCCGCCGAGGTCACCATCAACTACGTTATCACGGACGTGGAGAAGAAGCGCAAGTTCGTATGCGTCGATCCTCACGATATGCCCATCGTTGCGATCGTCGATCCGGAGATGATGAGCTCCATGCCCGCGGGTCTCACCGCCTCCACCGGCATGGACGCGCTGACCCACGCCATCGAGGGCTACACCACGAAGGCCGCCTGGGAGATGACCGACATGTTCCATCTTGAAGCCATCAAGCTCATCTCCGCTCACCTGCGCGACGCCGTTAAGGGCACGAAGGAAGGTCGCGAGGGCATGGCTCTCGGCCAGTATATTGCCGGTATGGGCTTCTCGAACGTCGGTCTCGGCATCGCGCACTCCATGGCGCACACCCTCGGCGCTGTGTATGACACGCCGCACGGCGTTGCCTGCGCGATGATGCTGCCGATCGTCATGGAATACAACGCCGACTGCACCGGCGAGAAGTACCGCGAGATCGCGCGCGCCATGGGCGTGGCGGGTGTCGATTCGATGACCCAGGCCGAGTACCGCAAGGCCGCGGTCGATGCCGTGAAGAAGCTCTCCAAGGATGTCGGCATCCCCGAGAAGCTGGAAGCGCTGAAGGAAGAGGATCTGCCTTTCCTCGCAGAGAGCGCCTACGCCGATGCCTGTCGCCCCGGCAACCCCAAGGATACGAGCGTCGCCGATATGACGGAGCTGTTCCGGAAACTGATGTAAATAAAAATTTGCCAAAGCCCTTGGGAATACTTGCGTATTCCCAAGGGCTTTGTACGTTTTCAGAGTTCCAGCATATCTCGGAAGGCTTTAATATACCCGTCCGCGACCGCTTGTTCATCGGCTTCGGCGGCCATGCGGATCCGTGCCGGAGAAGCGGCAGATGACCCAGCTTCCGTCCTTGAAGTACACCTTGCAGCCGTCTTCCCGGCTGATGTGATCGACAGCCGTACCGAATTCCGGCACTTTCTTTTCCGTGAAGAGAAGCTTTTGCAGCTCGGCCTTGCGCTCCGGCGTCATGCGGAAGTCGGCCTCGGCCCAGCAGGGGTTGCCGTACTGCGCGGTGATCTCGGCGAAGAGCTCGGAGACGGATTTTCCCGTAACGGCAAGCATTTCCACGAGCAGCGCCGCGGCGTAAATGCCGTCCTTACCGGAGATGTGGCCGCGCACGGCCATTCCGCCGGACGACTCGCCGCCGATGATCGCGCCGGTCTCGCTCATCTTCGCGGAGACCCACTTGAAGCCGACGGGGACTTCGTAGCACTTCTGCCCCAGGCCCGCGGCGACGCGGTCGAGCAGACAGGAGGTGGAGTTGTTGCGCACGCAGGGGCCTTCCCAGCCGCGGTACTTCACAAGATAGTAGTAGAGCAGCACGAGCAGCTTGTTCGGGTGGATGAACTGCCCTTCGTTATCGATGACGCCGAGACGGTCGGCGTCGCCGTCGGTAGCAATGCCGAGATCGCAGTGCCGGTCGAGCACGAGCGCGGCGAGGGGCTTGAGCGTATCGACGTTCGGCGCGGGCAGCTTGCCGCCGAAGAGCGTATCGTGGCGGTCGTGGATGACCTCAAGATCGCACCGGCACGTTGTGAGCAGCATGCTCAAGCTCGACCAGCTCACGCCGTACATCGGGTCAAAGCCGATGCGCAGCGAGGCTTTCTTGATCGCCTCCACATTCACGGCGGAGAGGATGCTGTCGAGATACTCGTTCATCGGGTAATCCTCAACGATCTTTCCCTCGGCGAGCGCGGTGTCGTAATCCACACTCTTCACATCGGCGGGGGAGAGCTTTTCGATCTCGGCCTCAATGCGGCGCGTTACTTCCGCGTCGGCATCGCGCCCGCCTTCGGTGAATACCTTGGTGCCGTTATAAATGGCAGGGCCATGCCGTAGGGCATGTTCCGGCGCTTCACGGTGAACATGATGAGCGGCGTCGGGCTCGAGCGGTTGATAACGTACGGGCGGAAGCCGTAGCCCGCGAGCACCTCGCACGCCCAGTGCGCAGATTCCTTGGAGAGAAAGCGGCGGTCATACCCGACGCAGATCTCCGCCCCGGCGTGGCCCTCTTTTTCCATGAGCGCGCACAGCCCTGCAGTGAGCAGGCGGATGTTCTCCTTTGTGAAGCCGTCGGCGATGATGGCGCGCCACCCGCCGGTACCGAATTTGATCATGTGTATCTTACTCCTTTCGGTTCATTACAACTTCCACGCGGCACTTCGCCCCGGCGGGGAGCGGGGGCAGAGCGTCCACGGATTTGGCGGCTGAAGATCGTGCCGGTTTCCTTGAGCCAGGGATAGACGCGCATTGTCCGGGAATGGAAAGAACCGAAAATGCACCTTTCTTGTCTCTTGCTGCGCAGAACGCTTTTCAGCCGGTTACCATAATTAAATAAACATAATTAAGCAGACATAATATTCAACTCAGCTCGCGGAGCAGTGCGCGGCAGCCGTCGTTCACGTCGCGCCATGTCGCTTCAAAATCGCCTGTATACCACGGATCGGCGACGTTCCCGCCGCGGCCGGCGTGGTCGAGCAGGAGAGAGACTTTGCCCTCCGGATCGCCGGAGAAGACGCGCCGCATGTTCCGGATGTTCTCCTCATCCATGCCGATGAGGAGATCAAAGTTAACATAATCCTTCGGCGTGATCTGCCGCGCGGCGTGACCGGCACATGGGATGCCGTGCTCGGCGAGCTTTTGCCGTGCCGGGGGATAAACGCCGTTTCCGAGCTCCTCACGGCTCGTCGC
>ENA-ORSI01000933-ORSI01000933.1-human-gut-metagenome-genome-assembly--contig:-NODE-933-length-28371-cov-2.956173_pt1 | contig 28371 bp, 35 predicted proteins | sample MGYA00242187_ERZ509154 | MGnify/ENA primary metagenome ERZ509154 (study PRJEB26280, sample SAMEA2338627) | human gut metagenome | biome: human gut; feature: human-associated habitat; material: faeces...
CCCGTCCGCAGATGCCCATAAGCGACCGTGCGGCGCAGTTTTCACCGTTTGCGGCACTCACCGGCTACGACGCGGCCATCAGGGAAACAGGACGCTTGACGGATGCGCAGAATTTAAAGAGTGGTTCTATCGGGAATTTCGGGCAGGAAAAAGTGCGAGAATCATTTTGCTGGAAGCTGGCTTTAATACGGACATCATAAAAACTCGCGTCCGCAGTATTCGTGCGCACATTCTTAAATGGAAATCAGAGCAGCCAAAAGCGCAGTCAAAATTCAGTTCGGAACCATTGAGGGCCAGCGTTTATGAACTTGCCGCAACCCATGAAAAAATAGATAAACTGGAGCGCGAACTGAAACGATCCAAGCAGGAACTGGAATTTGTAAAAAAAATTATAAACGCTGGCAAGGAGGAGTAAATGGAATGTTCGTCCCAGCTCCGACAGATGAGAGATTTGCTATGATACAAGATACACTGGCTTCCTATGACAACATCTTAAGCGTTTCTGAGCTGTGCCGGATTGCCAATGTTTCCCGCTCCGGATATTACCGCTGGGTCGCTGCCGCCCAATCCCGTGCGAAGCGTGAAACTCAGGATCAGAATGATTTTGCCTTGATTTTGCAAGCGTACAACCATCGCGGATACGCAAAAGGAGCACGCAGTATCTATATGCGTCTCCTACATTTGGAACCTCCTGTGTGTATGAATCTCAAGAAAATCCGAAGAATCATGAATAAATACGGTTTGAAGTGCCCCATCCGAAAGGCAAATCCCTATCGTCGGATGCTCAACGCTATGAGAACGAGCCATGTGGCCCCCAATCTTCTGCAGCGGGAGTTCCGGGAGCATGGCCCGCGGAAGGTCTTGTTGACAGATATTACTTACCTGACGTATGGTTCTGGCCAGCGTGCCTATATGGTAACGATTCTGGACGCCTACACAAAACAGTTGTTGGCCTACGAAGTAAGCCAGTCTCTAAAGATTGATTTCGTCCTTAATGCTGTGAATCAGTTGATCAAAATCCATGGCGTTTCTCTGCAGGCGGAAACCCTGATCAACAGCGACCAAGGTTCCCATTACACCAGCTTGAAATTCATTCAAATTATCCGAGACAATCATCTGCGCCAGTCCATGTCCAGGAAAGCCAACTGCTGGGACAACGCGCCTCAAGAGAGTTTCTTCGGACATATGAAGGACGAGTTGGATTTGGCCGCCTGCAGCGACTACAACAACCTCCTTGCTCTGATAGGTGATTGGGCAGACTATTACAACAACGACCGTTACCAATGGAACTTGGCACTCTTATCCCCGAACGAATATGCGCGTTACCTTGAATCGGGAGTTTATCCCTTAAAGAAATCTGCGCCTGCAGATCCCTTTGCGAAACCGCTCCAGAATCCTGAGTGACACCCTATAATTGTCCTTGACTTGGGGTTCAGTTTAAGATTTGCCGTTCTACCCAATCCGGTTCCTGACAGGCAACCCTGCTCGGCGCTGTGTCGTGTTGCTTCCCTTGGCCCTCTCCCTCAAACTGAAATCATGACAGGCTTCCCCGAAAAAGTATCTGATTGGACGGTCATTTACTTGTACCCCAGACACAAAAACGTGCCTGGGGTACAGCGATAAGCCTGTAAATGATATCCAATCCCTTTCGGGAAAGCCTGCTAATGATAAGACAAGTAATAAATAATTTCCAGTTACAGTGCTGTGTTGATAGTGTAACTCTGGCAGGCGGACTTGTCAAGGGAGAATTTTGTTGCGAAAACGCTGAAAACAAAGTATAATGTCTCTAAGCTAACTTTCGATAATGTGTGGTTATCGGAAGTGATCACAGGAGGCGTTGATATGGATGGCTTAATGAGAAAACACGAAATGACCGAAGAAGACGTTAAACTTCAGCTCATTACTCCTGCTATCGAAGCTGCCGGCTGGGATAAACAGCGTCAAATCTAAATGGAATATAATTTTACAGACGGTCGAGTAATCGTTCGTGGAAATGTTACAGCTCGCGGTAAGCGAAAGAAAGCAGATTACCTTCTGTACTATAAACCCAATCTGCCCGTGGCAATCGTGGAGGCGAAAGATAATAATCACAGCCTCGGAGCAGGAATGTAGCAAGGTATTGAATACGCTGAAATCCTTGATATTCGGTTTGTGTACAGCTCCAATGGCGATGGTTTCCTGGAGCATGATATGAAATCCGGCACAGAGCGTGAATTGACCATAGAACAGTTCCCGTCCCCCGAGGAATTGTGGCAACGCTATATCGGTGGTGATCACATTACTCCGGAGCAGGAAGATCTAATCACTGAGCCGTACTATTATCAACCGGGAGACAAAACTCCCCGCTACTACCAGCGGATTGCCATCAATCGGACGATTGACGCGGTTGCTCGGGGCCAGAACCGCATTTTGTTGGTGATGGCGACCGGTACAGGAAAAACATATACAGCATTCCAAATTATCCACCGACTTTGGAAGTCTGGCAGGAAAAAGAGAATCCTGTTTCTTGCGGATCGCAACATTTTGGTTGATCAGACCATGCAGCAGGATTTCAAGCCCTTTGCGAAGGTGATGACAAAAATTGAGGGGAAAAAGCTGGACAGTTCTTATGAGCTTTATCTCTCCCTTTATCAGCAGCTGGCTGGCGATGAAAACGAGGAGCCCTTCCGGGCGTTCAAATCGGATTTCTTTGATTTGATCGTGATTGACGAGTGCCACCGTGGGAGTGCAAAAGAAGATTCCCGGTGGCGTAGGATACTTGAATACTTCCATAGCGCAACACAAATCGGTATGACAGCAACGCCGAAAGAGACAAAAGAGGTTTCTAGAATAGCTTTCCCACTCAATGTTTTAAACATTTTACCCCCGGCACTGTGAACGGAGTCAATCGACATATCATCCTCATAAAAATTAACAAGAAAGTCCGCCTCAACCAGTATCTGATAATCGATTCCCTGAATGTCGGTATAGGTATGATGACGCGCGATAAGCCAGCATACGCGATCAATAACACCCGATTCGATGCCTAATCCTTCCAGAAGCTTTTTTGCTTCAGGCGGACCTTCGATCTGCTGATAGTTTCCAGCGGAGCTGTTGTATTTTTTCTCGCTGTTTTTAATCCCAATGTCATGAGTAAGTGCCGCAATCTCAAGAATCTCCTGTGTGCTTTTGTCTAAGCCCTCCATCTCTCCGATTGCCTTTGCAAAACCGTATACCTTCAGAAAATGGTTGATTCGCCGAACATCCCCGGTGTAATAGGCAATCATAGTGTTGATTACCTGTCCGATATGGTTCATTTCGTGCCCACTTGCCTCTCTTTAGAAGGTTACCGTTTTATCCGCCCATTCCACCATCTTCAGGCAATCAATCATTGTTGATAGTGGGCAGACTTCGCTGCCGTCCATATTCCTTGATTTGAGGCAAGTGCCACAAGCGAGAATTTCCCCGCCTGCCTCATGAAACGCCTCAACCTGAGCAGCCACGTCGAATTTTTCGTGGTGAAGGCTCTCAATTTCAACAGCTTCCCCCATAAGAAAAACCTTCACTTCATGCCCGTTCTTTCTGGCTGTAACGGCAAAACGCATCGCGTTCCAGGACTTCTCAAATTCCTTGGTTTCAATAATAACCCCAATTTTCATTTTGCAGCCTCCCAACATAAAAAGTTGATGATAACAATTATACCATAATCAGTGCGATGTTAAATAATGATTGAATGATAAAGCGCCCTTCTGAACTGCCAAAACCTTTCAGAAGGGCGCTGATTCATAGTTATTCTACTGTGATAACAGAGACGGGACAGTTATCACGCGCTTCTGCTGCCGCGTCTTCCGCAGATTCAGGAACAGGATCCGCGCAAACCTCCGCGTACCCGTCATCAGCCATCTGAAATACCTCCGGACAAGTTGATGCGCATAGGCCGCAGGAAATACAGCCTTCTCTGTCGATCGTCGCTTTCATATGCCGAAACTCCTTTCTTGCATTAAGCATTCATGAACAGTTTGATGTCATCGTCAACTGTCCCGACACCTGCAATACCGAATTTTTCAACCAACACCTTGGCCACATTGGGAGACAGGAAGCCCGGCAGCGTGGGGCCGAGGTGGATGTTCTTCACACCCAGGTACAGCAACGCCAAGAGAACAATGACGGCCTTCTGTTCGTACCAGGCGATATTGAAAGCAATCGGCAGCTTGTTAATATCGTCGAGTCCAAACACCTCTTTGAGTTTCAGGGCAATGACCGCCAGAGAATAGGAGTCGTTGCACTGCCCAGCGTCCAGAACCCTCGGAATCCCGCCGATATCGCCCAACTTCAGTTTATTATAGCGATACTTCGCGCAGCCCGCCGTAAGAATCACTGTGTCCTTCGGGAGCTTCTCGGCAAACTCAGTGTAGTATTCCCTGGACTTCATGCGACCGTCACAGCCAGCCATGACGAAGAACTTTTTGATCGCGCCGGATTTGACGGCGTCGACGACCTTGTCGGCCAGGGCAATTACCTGATTATGGGCAAAGCCGCCTACAATGCTGCCAGTCTCAATCTCATCGGGCGCGGGAAGAGTCTTGGCAAGCGCGATGATTTCGGAAAAATCCTTTTTGCCGTTCTCATCGGCTTCAATGTGCTTGCAGCCGGGATAGCCCGTGGAACCCGTTGTAAAGATCCTGCCCCGGACCTCTTCGCTTCTTGGCGGTACGATGCAGTTGGTAGTAAAGAGGATGGGGCCATGGAAGGAGACAAATTCCTCAAGCTGCTTCCACCATGCATTGCCGTAGTTGCCCACGAAATTTTCATATTTCTTGAAAGCCGGGTAATAATGGGCGGGCAGCATCTCACTGTGGGTATACACATCCACGCCGGTACCTTTGGTCTGCTCCAAAAGTTGCTCCAGATCAGTCAGGTCGTGGCCGGAAATCAAAATCGCGGGATTTTTTCTCACGCCAATATTGACTTCGGTGATTTCGGGATTGCCGAACCGTGACGTGTTGGCCTCGTCCAAAAGCGCCATGACTTTGACGCCGTATTCGCCGGTTTTCAGCGTCAGCGCGACAAGATCGTCGGCGGAGAGGGAGTCGTCCAGTGTTGCCGCCAGTGCCTCATAGATGAAGGCGTTGATGGTCAAATCTTCTTTTCCAATGTTTTCGCATGCTCGGCGTAAGCGGCCATACCCTTAAGACCATATGTGATCATCTCGCGGAGAGAACGCACGTCCTCGTTTGCGGTTGACAGCACACCGACGGCAGCGGCCTTTTCCAGCATGGATTCTCTTGAACTAACCATGAAAGTCGCCGCGTCGTGTAGACCCGCAGAAGCAATGGAATTTCTGAGCTTGTCTCTTACGGCGATCATTTTCATGATATGCATTTCAATCGATCCGTCGTCGAAATTCGCGTTGGTGATGGTCATGAACAGGCTGCTGAGAACTTCATAGTTTGTCTCGCCGAGGGTTTTGACGTCCAGCTTTCCTTTGACTACAATTTCCGAAATGCCCTTGAGAGTGTAAATCAGAAGATCCTGAAGCTTTGCCACTTCTTCGGTTTTTCCGCAGACGCCGCGCACCGCGCAGCCCTTTCCTCCGGCAGTTTCCTGACACTGATAACAAAACATACTCATTTTTGCTTCCTCCTTTAAAATTCAGTCTTCAACAGGTTCAAATTCATCTTTACCGACAAAACAAATGGGGCACTGCCAATCATCGGGTAAATCTTCAAATGCCGTACCGGGCGCGATGCCGCTGTCGGGATCACCAAGCGCGGGATCATAGATATACCCGCAGGGAATACACCTGTACTTTTTCATCCGGATTCCTCCTTCGCTTTCTCAGCTTTTCGGAGCAGGCGCCTTTACGACAATCAGCTCCAGCGTTTCGTCATGCACATTTCTGACATTCATTTTGGTTTGAAACGGAATTTTCAGCAGAGTCCCGGCTTCGTACTCATGGATTTCCTGATCATCAAGGCCGATGGAGAGCCTTCCGCGAATGACGGTCATATACACGTTTGAATTGGATAAGTGCTCCGGCAGTCCCTCGCCTTTGTTGAATACCATGTGGAGGTAATGCAGGTTTTCGTCAAATATGACTTTTTCTATCGCTTTTTCATTGGAAGTAGACAGCTTATACTCTTTTTCTACCATTATGATACCCTCCTGTCAATCAAGAATTTTTCCGTCGGTTGAAATCGTCACTACCTGCCAGGGAATCATTTTGCCGCTGTTTTGAAGCGCCCGTTTCACCGCGTTTTCGATCCCGCCGCAGCAGGGAACTTCCATTCTGACGACTGTAATACTTTTAATGTTGTTGTTCCTAATGATCTCTGTGAGTTTGTCGCTGTAATCCCCTTCGTCAAGCTTGGGGCAGCCGATCAGCGTCACTTTGTTCCTGATAAACCTGTTGTGAAAATCGCCGTAAGCATAGGCCGTACAGTCGGCGGCGACCAGCAGATTGGCGTCCGCGAAATACGGAGCGTTGATCGGCGCAAGCTTGATTTGGACTGGCCACTGTGACAACTGGCTTTTGTTTTCGCTGATATTGGGCCGGACGGTCTCACACTCATTTTCCCGATGGATTGCTTTAGACTGCGTCCCCGGGCAGCCGCAAGCCAGCGTTTCTGCCGGCTTGCTCAGCTTACTCTTCTTCACGGCGGCTTCGTCGTATTCCTTCGCTTCGCGTTCCTCAAAGCTGATCGCGCCCGTCGGGCAGGCTGGCAGGCAGTCGCCCAGGCCGTCGCAATAATCGTCGCGGAGAAGCTTGGCCTTTCCGTTTATCATTCCGATTGCCCCTTCGTGGCAGGCTTTTGCGCACAGACCGCAGCCGTTGCATTTCTCTTCATCAATTCTGATGATTTTTCGAATCATGTTCCGTTCACCTCTTTTTCGGAGTGCGTTATTTCATATTATTGTTGACTTTATGGCTTAAGTTTACTATTCTTAAGTCAATAAGTCTGTTGGAATTCCAACGAAAGAGGATTTTATGAAAAATTATTTGGATGTGCTGAAAACAGTACGATTATTCAAGGGTATTGAAGAGGCTGATTTACAGCCGCTTTTATCGTGCCTGGCCGCGAAATCGGTTCGTTTTGAGAAGGGTCAAACCGTGTTTTCCAGCGGCGAAAGCATCGAAAAATTCGGCATTGTTCTATCGGGACAGGTCCAGGTCGTTCAGGATGACTATTGCGGAAACAGAAGCATACTCGGAAAAATTGACATTGGGAATCTGTTCGGGGAATCCTTTGCCTGCGCGGAAATAAAAACGCTTCCGGTCAGTGTAATCACAACGACCGAAAGCGAGCTTCTCTTTATTGACTGTCACAGGCTGGCCGTCCCGTGCGCCAAGGCGTGCGGTTTTCACAGCAGGCTCATTCAGAATATGTTGAATATCGTATCCATGAAAAACATATCGCTGACGCAGAAAATTGAATTTACCTCAAAACGCACCACCCGTGAAAAACTTCTGGCCTACCTTTCGGTTGAGGCCAAGAAATCGGGAAGCAGTCACTTTTGCATTCCATTCAACCGGCAGGAACTGGCGGACTACCTTTCCGTCGAGCGCAGCGCCATGTCGGCCGAGCTTTCAAAGCTCAGGGATGACGGCGTTCTAAAGTTTCACAAAAACCAGTTCGATCTGTTATAGCTGTATCGTGCGGTTACTAATTTCAATGATTCCCTCGTCCTTCATTTTTTTCAGTTCCCTGAACAACGACGGCCTTTGAACGCCCAGGTAGTCGGCAAGTTCTTTTTTGCTGAAAGGGAGGATGATTTTCGAAGAGCCTTGAATAATGGATTGTTGCTTGAGATAGTCCATTAAATTCTCGCGCAGCGTTTTTTGTGTCAGCATTGTAATCTTCCGATTCATGCCTTGTGAATTCAGAGACACGGATTTTATATACCGCATGACAAAGTGATAGTCATGCAGAAATTCCATAACCGCTTCTCTCGATATATGAAGCACATCGCAAGGTGTTACGCTGTAAATATTCAATGGATAGTTGGTGTTTTCTCCAAACAGCAAATTGGCTCCGATGATACTGTCTTTTTGAAACTCAAACATAGTAATCGCGGAACCGTTTTCCGACAAGGAATACGCTACAAGCTTTCCCGATAAAACAACGTCGAGCACAGAACAGGCTTCATGCTGATGGTGCACCGTCGCACCCTTTGCGTAATGCCTGACAACCAGCTGATTTTCCGCAATACATCTATTCAAAACCGTAGCATCCATTTCCGAAAGCAAGGGTATGCGCCGTATCGCCTTTATTATCATATAGACCGCTCCTTTTTGAATATTATATCAAAAAGAAACATAGGTGTCTATTCCAACTGAATAATACCCTCTATAATCTGATCAAACAGATTGTAGGAGATATCACATGGATGTATTGACTTTGGCAATGTGGATTGGAACCGCCATATTCCTAATATTTTCTTTTGCCAAGAATAAGGGAAAAACGAAGCAGGCCCTCAAAATGGCGTTTGGTATGGGAAAAGGAATGCTGGGAAGTATTTTATCCATTATTTTTTTAATCGGCCTGATCCTGACGATATTGCCGCCTGAAAGCATTGCCGAATTTGTCGGCAAGCAGTCGCTGCTTCTGGCCACTGTCATTTCTGCCGCATTTGGAACTATTACACTGATTCCGGCGTTTATCGCTTTTCCGCTTGTCGGTACACTTGTTCACGCTGGCGTGGGTGTCGTTCCGGCTGTCGCATTTTTAACAACGCTTACGATGGTTGGTATCGTCACATTTCCGCTTGAAAAGCGTGAGTTTGGCTTGAAATTTACCGCCGTGCGAAACGGGCTGAGTTTTCTATTTGCAATTATTATTGCGCTTGTTATGGGGGTGATTGTATGAAGGTTATACGCAAAGCAAAAGAAAACTTGTTTATCCTGTTCATTGCGGCAGCTTACATCGCTATGTTTATTATAAACCAGAACATGGGGATTGCCTCTATCAAGAACAGCTTTTATTACATAAAAGAAATGATTATGATCATGCCGGTCATATTTGTTTTGACTGCTCTCCTGGATTTATGGGTTCCCAAGGAAAAAATCATGAAATATCTTGGAAAAGAAGCAAAAGTAAAAGGCGTCGTTCTTTCTCTTGCGCTTGGAAGTATATCTGCGGGCCCAATCTACGCTGCATTCCCCCTGTGCGTGATGCTGCATAAGAAAGGCGCTTCAGTCAGAAATCTTGTGATAATATTAAGCGCTTGGGCCGTGATAAAAGTCCCGATGCTATTAAATGAGTTGAAATTCCTGGGATTTAAGTTTATGGCGGTTCGCTGGGTTTTGACTGTCATTGCTATCGTTGTATTTTCATGGATCACAGCGAAAATTGTAAAGGATGATGACCTGCCTCAGCTCAAGGCAAATCAGAGCGGCCCTTCCATCAACAAATCCGCCTGTATGGGGTGCTCTTTGTGTACAAAAAATTACCCGGAGTTATTTGAGATGCAAAACAAAAAGGCTTCTCTCAAAGAAATCAGTGAAGATATTGATCAGGAGAAGCTTATGAAGGCAGTCAACGCATGCCCGGTCAAGGCAATCTCTTTTTCTGCAGATGAATATTAGCGACAACTGAATAAGGAGTTTAAACCTTCTTTTTACTCGCATGGTTTCCTCAAACAAAAAAGCTACAGCAAAAATACGCAAAAATCCTATCGGGAATCATTGAGTCTCCTGCTTCAATATTTTAAGGAAGAACTTGGCCTTGGGTATGCTCAGATAGGTTTCGATGATCTGACTTATACAAATGTCTGCGGCTTTTTGGATTGGCCCACAGTTTCACGGGAATGCTCACCTCAAACTGTAAATCTGCGCTTGATGGCGATCCGCTCTTTTGCGAAATATTCAAGCATTGTCGATCCGGCAAAGGTCTATTTCCAGGTCGAGTTAGCAAACGTACCCGTTAAAAAAGCCCACGGTAAGGTAGTGGAATCCATGAGTTTGCCTGCTCTCGAAGCATTATTTCTGCAACCTAACACTAAGAAGACAACAGGTTTTCGGGATTTTTGTTTTATGATTTTAATGTATGACGTTGCCGCACGGTGTCAGGAACTGTTGGATTTGCGGATTGGCGATTTGGAATTGCAGAAAAATACCCCGTCTGTTTATCTTACAGGTAAAGGGACTAAAATGCGAAAACTACCCATTTCGACCAAAGTTGCTGGGCACCTAAAGAATTACCTTAATACAGCTCATCCTGCAATATCAAGGAAAGATGAGGATTTTCTGTTCTACACAATTTCTCATGGCCACAGAAACAAAATGTCTTCGGATGCCGTTTCTCTGTTTATGCGTAAATACGGAGAGACCGGTAAAAAAATGTGCTCAGAGATTCCGGATAGAGTTCACCCACACCAGTTACGCCATTCCAAACAGAACTCAGTGAAGAAGACGCAGATATTCTGAATGAAAAGATTGCCGTTTTAGTGGAGCGAATCTCAGAGAAGCCCCATGTTACCGTTACATATTTCGTGCCGGACGACAGGAAAAAAGGCGGCGCATATAGCACGATAAGCGGGAATCTGCGGCGTATAGACGAATATGAGCGATTGCTTATATTCGTGGACGGTAAAATAATTCAGATGGATACTATTGCAGATATCGAGTGCGATCTATTTCGGGAGTCAACGCAATATGGTTTATACGAATAATGTTAGATTAAAGAAAAAACCTCGGTCGAGACCCGTTCAAGTGTCGGCTGAGGCTCTTTTTATGCAGTATTCTCAGTTATCCTAATCGTTAGTTCATGTCGTTATTATCAGTCCAAAGTCCACACTGCGTCATAACGGTCTGTACAGCGTCATCCATGCCTTCCGGCGGATATTTATGTTTCTTAAGTAGCTTCTTTATCATCATGCGCATTTTGGCTCTTGCCGAGTCTCGCTTCTGCCAATCGATCGTGCGGTTGTTTCTTAAAGCAGCTGCCAACTCTTTTGTAATGGCGATTAGTTCCTCGTTTTCATAAAAATCCTTGATAGCCTGCGGTTTTGTCAGCGCGTCATAGAAAGCCAATTCATCAGCGGTAAGTCCGAGCCGATCACCTTCCTTTTGCGCCGCCTGTATCTGCTTCGCAAGATTCAGCAGTTCCTCTATGACCTGCTCGTTAGTAAGCATACCGTTGAGATAACGGTTCATGGTCTGCTGAATGATTTCGCTGAACTTTTCAGATTTAACCACATTCGTTCTTTTGTAAATAACGACCTGTTCGGATATTAGCTTTTTCAGCAGCTCAACGGCCAGATTCTTTTCTTTCATCTTCCCGATTTCTTCAAGGAATTTCGGATCGAACAGTGAAAAGTCGCCGTTTACATCTGAGAATAGATTAATAACGCCGTTGCTCTTAATGCTCTGTTCCAGCAGTGCATTTATTCTCGCGTTCATTTCCGGCAGAGAGATTTTCTTGCCCTCGCCCTGATTCATAAGGCGCATAACAAGCACACGCACCGACTCGAAGAAAGCCGCTTCGATTCGCAGAGCTTCCTCTGCCAATGACGAACAAAGTGACAATGCCTGACGAAGCATAAGCGATTCTTTCAGGAAATCTTCACGTTCGCGTTCTTTATCAACCGCAACAATAAAGTTGACCGCACCGCTGATTGCTCTTGAGCGTTCAAGATCAGTACCTGCGGTGAATTTGGAATAATCGTACCCGTGGAAAATGTCTCGGCAGATGGAGAGCTTCTCCAAGAACTTCGGATAGGCTACCTTTGCAACATCGGTATCGCCGTAGTTCTTCCTGTCGCGGGAGGTGTAATCGTTCATCGCTTCTTTAAGCGCAGATGCAATGCCGACATAATCTACAACCAGTCCGCCTTCTTTATCTGCAAAAACACGATTAACGCGGGCAATGGCCTGCATCAGGTTATATCCCTGCATCGGCTTATAAACATACATGGTCGCAAGAGAAGGCACGTCAAACCCTGTAAGCCACATATCGACCACGATAGCAATCTTTAACGGGCTGTTGTTATCTTTGAACTCTTTGGCGAGTTCATCTCTGTGACGCTTGTTTCCGATGACCGCACGCCATTCCTCCGGATCCTTGTTGCTCTCCGTCATAACGACAGCGATTTTTTCTGTCCAAGACGGGCGAATTTCCAGAATACGGTTATATATTTTCATGGCGATTGCGCGGGAATATGCGACAATCATTGCCTTGCCCGTCAGCAGGTCAGCACGGTAATTTTCGTAATGGTCAAGGATATCATCGACAAGAGAATGTATGGTCTGCTCATTTCCGAGGATAGCTTCCATCTGACCGAGTTCCTTCTTGCTCTTTGCCACCACTTCGGGATCGGCATTGTTGGCCATGATGTCATATTCGGTATCAATCATACGCAGCGTATCTTCGTCAAGTTTCAGTTTAATTACGCGGCTCTCATAATAAACCGGACGAGTGGCGCCGTCCTCAACAGCCTGCGTCATATCGTAGACGTCGATATAATCACCAAAGACCTCTCGTGTGCTTCTATCCTTCATGGAAATCGGTGTGCCGGTAAAGCCAATATATGTAGCGTTAGGCAGGCTGTTGCGGATAACTCGTGCCGTTCCGATTGTAATTTTGCCGGTTTTGGCATCAACTTTTTCTTTCAAACCATATTGCCCGCGATGAGCTTCGTCCGCCATAACGACAATATTCCTGCGCTCCGACAGCGGCTCGTGCGACTCCTCGAACTTTTGCATCGTGGTGAATATGATGCCGTTTGCCTGTCTGCCTTCAAGCAGAGATTTCAAATGCTCTCGGCTCTCGGCGTGCATCGGTTCTTGACGCAGGAAATCTTTACACTTTGCAAATTGTCCGAAAAGCTGATCGTCAAGATCGTTGCGGTCGGTCAGCACAACGATAGTCGGACTGTCCAGCGCTTCCTGCAATAGATGTGCATAGAACACCATTGAAAGAGATTTCCCGCTGCCCTGCGTATGCCAGAACACACCGCCTTTTCCGTCCGTCTCTGTGGCGTGTCTTGTGGATTCCACGGCCTTATTGACAGCGAAATACTGATGATATCCGGCGAGTATCTTAAACTGTTTCAATCCCTCGTTGGAGAAGCAAATAAAGTTCTTAATAATATCGAGCAGACGCTCGCGCGCAAAGATGCCCTCAAAGAATGTATCAAATTGCGCATACTGTGTGTTTTCGTAGCTGCCGTCCTTCGTTTTCCACTCCATGAAGCGGTCTTCGCCGGAAGTGATGGTACCGGCTTTTGAGGTCAGATGATCGCTCATCACGCAGATACAGTTGTAGATGAACATCGACGGAATTTCCTGCATATAGTTTCTGATTTGCAGATACGCTTCCGAAGCGTCGGTTTCTTCCCTCGACGGAGATTTCAGCTCAACCAAAACAACCGGCAAGCCATTCAAAAAGAGAAGAATATCCGGACGCTTGTTGCTGTTTTCGATAAAAGTCCATTGGTTTGCTACGATGAAGGAGTTGTTGTCAGGATTCTTATAGTCCACAAGATAGACGAGGCCGGAGCGCTCCTCGCCGCCAAAAAAATAGCGAACCTCAACGCCATGCTGAATATAGTCCATGAAGGCGACATTTTTCTGAACCAACTCGGCATTTTCAAAATTTTTCAGTTTGAACAGTGCGTCTGCAATAGCCTCCTCCGGCATGGAAGGATTCAGCCGATGCAGTGCAGCCGTCAACTCATCTTCATATAGAGGGCTGTTGAAATCCCTCTCAATATCGGGGCCGTACACATGACGATACCCCATTCCCTGGAATAGCTCTATGATGGCATTTTCATAGTCCGCTTCCGAATAAAATCCTGACATGGTTTTTGCTCCTTTGTGTTCTTTCTAAACATTATTCTCTTATCAGAGCTATTCGCTCATTCCTTTTTTGTTGCTCTCATTCAAATGATAATTTAGCGGCTTAGAGGTCGAGGGCGGAAACGTCAAGTTCGCCGGACATCAACCGAGGAAGTAAGCTGTCCCTTGCTTTTGCTAATGACTGATTCTCTACAATGTTAGAGGCAATCAGATCGTACATAGGCGTAACAATCTGACAGAAATCCTCGATAACGGAATCAGGTGGCAGGCACAGAGTAAAGTCTAAAGTGCTTTTTGGTGTTGCTCGTTGACGGCTATTGGTTGATCCTGTCGTATGGGAGCAAAGATGGTTAAGGAAAGGAACGCTATCAAGGATTGAATAGATGTAATTCCTCTGTTCCTGTTTCTTTGCCTCATAAACAATAAACTCTGTAGAGCAAACGGGATGCGCCGAAAGACACATCGGTCTCCATATACGCTTGGTGTCAGGATTCAGTTTGGAAATCATCACCGAATTTGAATTGAGGATGTACTTATTGCTCTTGATTCCTGATGAAATCTCAAACACCGGGTAGTGTTGTTCGTCAAATGCTGGAATGCTGTAATGCTCAACCACAACATTGGGATTTTTTGCCGGAGACCAGCTATCGGTTTTCATTTCTGCTATTTGTCCCAATGTGGATGGATACCAGTCTGAAGGAGCCGCACCACCGAATGGTTCATAATCAATGAACCACGCTTGAAATACCGCACGAGCTTGTTCGGTTAAATTATCATTTATTGCATTGTTGTTTTGTATTCTCCCTTCGATAGCAGATAACATTCCTACAATTTTTCCTTGTGTCTCAAGCTCAGGAACTGCAATTGGCATAGGAGCCAATTCAGATGAAAAAGTAATCTGAGGAAAAGTTCCCGATCTTGTTTCTGCTAAATGTTGAAGTTCCGCAAGCACATGACTTGAGGACAAAAATGCAAACAAGAAACGGGGTAGAACCACATCTGTTTTCGGCCTTAAAACCATTAATTTTGTGGAAGCAATATAACGCTCCGTTTCTTCAAAATTAACATAAGCATACCGTTTATTTGCAGGACGAATCTCCGAGTAGAGAATGTCATCTTTCTTAAATGTCTTTTTAAACTGTCCTTTCAGATTTTTGTTTTCCACGGTTTGATGATTAAGGATTTTTCCTTCTAACACATCTGATGTGTTTACAAGGACAACCTCATCATCATTGCGATGATATGTATCAGAAATTGTATCGCACAAATCGCCAACCGTCAGTTCTTTCCAATCTGCCATCTTGTCACGCTCCTATCCAATATACTTCCTGTGAGCCGTTTTCACGTTGCTCTGCTTTACCATTGCGTACTGCAAAGTCGTATCTATTCTCTGATGCCCAAGAAGCCGTTGCAGCTGCTCAATAGGCATTCCTTTATCAATCGCCATTGTCGCCAGTGTACGCCTGAACTTGTGCGGATGTACTTTTTGTATGTTCAGCCGCTTACCTATTTCTCGGAGTCGGTACTCAATACCGCCGATTTTTATCCGTTCATGCGGGGCGCGCAACGTTACGAACAACGCGGGATTGTCATCCGTCCGGCTGTCAAGGTACTCCTGCAAGTGAAGCTTTGCCCTCGCATCAAAATACACAATCCGTTCTTTGTTGCCTTTGCCGAACACCACGCATTCCCGCTCCGCAAAGTTTATGTCGTCACGATTCAGCAGAACCATTTCACCGACACGCATACCGGTCGAGGCCAGCATATCAATCATCGCCAAATCCCGCAGTTCCATGCAGTTATCACGCATCTTTTCCAAATCCTCATCAGAATAGGTTTCCTTAATGCTGCTGGCCGTTTTCACCTTGTGTATACGACGCACCGGACTTTTGATAATGTAATCCTCGTCCTCCAGCCAAGAAAAGAAGCTGGACAGGATTCTGCGGATATTATCGATCGTAACGCGACTCGACCGGTTCCTACGCTGATACTCGGTGAGATACGTCCGCAGATCCTCCGTGAGAATATGCCGGACATTCTTTGCGAGAGAAGATACCAGTGCATCAATCGTGGTCTGGTAATACCGCAGCGTTTTTTCAGAACAGCCCTCGATCCGTTTGGCGGCTATGAACATTGTTATGAGGTCATTGCTGTCGTCCTCCTCCGGCTTTACTTGTGCTCCGGCCACATCGTAATGACAGAGCGCTTGCGTCATCGCTTGTCTGAGCTGCTTCAACTGGGCATTGTCGAGGTATGGCAGCATCTGCTGCATTACCTCCGTTATCAGTTCTTCTTTCATGTCGATTCTCCTTCTATTTGGTATTTCCAGAGAACGACATCAACGGCAGTTCCGTTGGCTTGACTCTCGCCGTTGGTGAGAGTGGATCGCACTTAAATGATAATTTAGAGCAGCAAGCGCAGAACATTTTCACTCAAGAATTCCTTTCGCTTGACGGACTTCCTGACGGATGGCAGGAAAGCTCTCTGCTTGGTATTGCCGACTATCTTAACGGCCTCGCAATGCAAAAATATCGTCCGGCTGGCGATGAACAGGGACTTCCCGTTCTTAAAATTAAAGAACTTCGCCAAGGCTCCTGCGATTCTAACAGTGAACTATGTTCGCCGTCCATCAAACCTGAATACATCGTGCATGATGGAGATGTAATCTTTTCATGGTCTGGTAGCCTCCTTGTTGATCTCTGGTGCGGAGGAACCTGCGGTTTGAATCAGCATCTGTTTAAGGTTACATCCTCCAAGTACGACAAATGGTTTTACTACGCATGGACGGCTCATCATCTCCAGAAGTTTGCGGCTATCGCTGCGGATATGGCCACTACTATGGGACATATCAAACGAGAGGAACTTGCAAAAGCTGAAGTGTTTATTCCTTCTCAATCTGATTATGACCGCATCGGAGGACTGCTTGCTCCGCTGTATGACCTCGTAATTGCCAACCGCATAGAGAATTGTAAACTTGCATCACTACGCGATGAGCTTCTCCCACAGCTTATGTCTGGACAGCTCGATGTATCGGAGGTGTCACTATGACAGAAAAGGAATTGAAAATCCCATTTAATGCTCCATTACATGAGCAAGACACCGAGTCGCAGACCTTTGGATGCCGCCAAAACAATCCAGATATCTGCGGGAACAATGGTCTATCTGGTATCTGTGCCTTTGCAAGCAAGGATGGGATTTGCCGAAAACCATCCCGCGCGTGGAAAAAACAGTACCAGAAGCTCAAAGGTTAAGCCACTAAATTATCATTTATTTCATTATTCACCTCGATTTTCTCGTCAATTGTACCCAAGATGTCCGCTATCTTCCTTTGGGTATCTAACGAAGGATACATAATAGGCACTTCCCCCATAAACTTGGTATTAATTGAAGGCATTGTAGCACCAGTAGCAATCCCTCTCACAAACTGCTTCGTAGTTTCAAGCGTGAAATAGTAATAGAGGTATTCTGGATCAATTTCAGCAAAAGGCCTTACTCTAAGACATCTCCCTGAGAACATCCAGCCGACGTATTCATTGCTTACATAAGAGCAACGGTCTACAGAGCCAACTCGGCTGAAAACGATATCTCCCTCTTGCAGAGCGTATTTGTTCAGTCGTTCTTTATCTTCATCGGAAACATAGGGTAAGTTTTGCTTTGAAAATCGCTTGTTTCCCAAATGTTCCACAGTAACAATTGGGGTTCCTATGTCAACATAGTCCTTTTTATGCAACTGACTACCAAATGGCCCCGTTTGAATATCTGCAAGCAACGAAAGCGGCTTAGTAAAAAAATTAAATTTCATATCCAATCGCCCCTAACTTTTTCCTGATCTCGTCCTCCAGCTCATGAGATTTGGCAAACATATCGGAAAGCTCTGACGTCAGCCTTGCCATTTTTTCTTCAAAAGGCTCTCCGTCATCTTCCTGTTCCTCTATGCCGACATAGCGTCCCGGCGTCAGAATGTAATCCTGCTTGGCGATATCCTGCAAGGTGGCAACAGAACAGAAGCCCTTGACATCCTCAAGTGTTCCGAACTGGAAAGCCTCAAAGGTATCGGCCAGCTTTTGGATATCCTCATCGGTAAAGTCCCTGTGTTTGCGGTCAACCATATGTCCCATTTTCCGGGCGTCAATAAAGAGCGTTTTACCCTTCTGCTTTTTGCCCTTTGTAATGAACCACAAAGTAACTGGAATCGTTACGCTGTAAAAGAGCTGCGTCGGCATTGCGACGATGCCCTCTACCAAGTCGTCCTCTATTATCTTTTTGCGAATTTCCCCCTCGCCGCCGGACTGTGTGGAAAGAGCGCCATTTGCAAGCACAAGCCCAATCTTGCCTGTAGGCGCTAAATGATGGATCATGTGCTGAATCCATGCGTAGTTCGCGTTACCGGCAGGCGGTGTGCCATATTTCCAGCGAACATCCTCCAGCAGCTTTTCCTGACCCCAAGGGTGGTAGTTGAACGGAGGATTCGCCAGAATGAAATCGGCTTTTAATGTCGGATGCAGATCGTTCGTAAACGTATCTGCCTGATAAGGCCCGAAGTCAGCGTCGATACCACGGATTGCCATGTTCATTTTGGCCATCTTCCATGTATCGGCATTGGCTTCCTGCCCGTAAACAGAGATAGCTCCGCGCTTGCCGGAATGTGCCTGAATAAACTTTGCGCTCTGCACGAACATCCCACCGGAGCCACAGCAACAGTCGTAAACGCGGCAATTATCAAACGGGCGCAAAATGGAGACCAGCGTCTTAACAACACTGGAAGGTGTATAGAATTCGCCGCCGCCAACGCCTTCCTTCTCTGCGAACTGCGCGATACAGTATTCGTAGGTACGGCCGAGGAGGTCTTCGCTCTCCGTGGTGTCGCTCATATCAATATTATTTGTAAAGATATCAACCACATCACCCAGCACCCGCTTGTCGAGGTCTGGACTGGCGTAATTCTTCGGAAGGACATTCTTTAACGTTTTGTTCTCGGCTTCAATGGCTCTCATTGCCGTGTCGATAACCGTTCCGATTTCCGGCGTATGTGCGGAAGAAGCAATCGTGCTCCACCTTGCTGCTTCCGGCACGAAGAATACATTTTCCATTGTATAGGCGTCGCGGTCATCCTCAAATCCATCGCCCTCCGCGACAAGCTCCTGATATCTCTTGTCAAAGGCAGCGGAAATGTAACGCAGGAAAATAAGGCCGATGATTACCTTCCTGTATTCTGCTGCGGGGATATGTCCCCACAAGACGCAGGCCGCATCCCACAGTTGTTTTTCAAAGCCGATGTTGGCATTGGTTTTATCAGCCATTTTTATTAACCTCGCTTTAATTCTTTCTTAGTTTTCTTCGTTGATGTCATCACGCACAAATTCCATGATTTCGCCAACATCACAATTCAGCGCATTACAGATTTTCAACAAAACTTCGGAATTTACGTTACCTCCATGGCCAAGTTTCGCTATCGACGTTGCGCTTATCTCCGCCATCTCACAAAGCTCTTTTTTCTTTATTCCCTTATCAATCAGTACCTTAAAAAGTTTATTGTAACTGAATCGCATAACTGCCTCCTGTGTCTTTATCTTCAGCTATTGGTCTATAGTCTCTGCTTTTCAAATTTCGAGTCCACTTGAGCTTGACCCGAATTACACATGAAATACTTCGCACCTCATTTCCATTAGATGTAACGAGGCCAGAAGAGACCGTTAAATATAATCGACAAGCTTATGGTACATTTTATCACTATATTTCGCGAAAATCAACATTATTCAGCGTTCGCAAAAATAAATTTTTCTATGCGTTGTCAATTTGACGAAAGCAATGCGACACTATTCTCAATCACACAGGACTGTATGAGTACAAACACGGTAAGATGTTAATGCACCTCAAGTTTTGCTTTGAGAGTATCCCTAACGAACCAACTCCTGCTGCAATGCTTAGATACTACCGACAACGCAAAAGATTAACCACACGGCAGTTAGCCGAGAATGTAGGAATTGTACCTGCAACGGTGCTGATGTATGAGCGTGGACGATTTCCGATACCATATCAAATTGCAGTAGCATTTGCAGATATTCTTGAAATTGATAGTAATCTGCTCTTTGATGAATTCGCACGATTTATGGATTATCCTTACAGCAACAGATTACGAGAAGTCAGAAAAGTATATGGATTGAATCAAACGGTTTTTGCGGAAAAAGCTAATATTTGTTACAGTATCTATGCTAAATGGGAAACCGCTGTTCGTCAGCCGTCACGAAAGATGTATGAGCAATTAGTAACCACATATCCCGAAATAAAAATATAAATCTTACAGCGTATCTTCGACAGAACAGATACGCTGTATTTTATAATCGGCATATTGGTGTTTTTACTTTTTCTTTTGTAAGATGAAGATACAATAAAACACAGGAGGAAAACACTATGGAAAAATCATTATTTGAGCAGAACGGCGGTACATACCGCCAAGTTGGAGATTATCTTCTTCCAAACATTACTCTCCCTGAAGAAGAAACAGTACATATTGGTATATGGGGACAGAGACACAAACGATACTTGAAGCAAAACCATAGGGTATTGTATATGAACTTACTGACAAGCGGAAAGCTGAACAGTTACCTTGCCGATATTGATAAGCAGGCAGAGGATATGCTTTTTCGGCTTGTTAAACAGATGGCAAAGCGTGAAGGTGTAACCGAAGCACTTAAAGTTGAAAATCAAATGGAGTGGGTTGGGCAGATGAACAATATCCGTAATCGAGCAACAGAACTTGTAAACGCTGAACTTATATATAATTAAATAGATATGACAAATCGCCTGCCAAAATGGTTTGGCAGGCGATTTTGCTTTTACTTGATTTCAGTTTTCCAAAGTCCGTGGAGGTTGCAGTAAGCATAAACTGCAATGAGTTTATCTTCGCCGGTGCAGAAGGTAGCTTCCGGTGTATCGCCGGGTTTAAAGGCTCTTCGCTGACCTCCGTTCTCCGTTTCAAGGTAAATCCACTGAATATAATGCTCCTCGGTCATGGGATGGGTTGTTTCGCCGACTCTTACATAAACGGAACCGTCTTCTTTATGAACATAAGGCAAGTGCTTTTCTTCCGCCGCTTCGGTGGTGTTAGGAACCAGTGCCTCCATCTTCTGTCCGCAGCACATCATAGGGACGCCTGCATCGTGAATAAGACCGATCAAATTACCGCAATGGCGGCAAATATAAAACTTTTCTCTCATTTTTCATTCACCTTAATAATTTTCTTTACGAACTTCAAAATAGGCCTGCGGATGCTTACATACAGGACAGATTTCGGGAGCCGTAGTACCAACAACGATATGTCCGCAATTGCGGCATTCCCAAACTGTTACACCGGACTTTTCAAATACTGCTCTGGTTTCAACATTTTTAAGAAGAGCACGGTATCTTTCCTCATGTGCTTTCTCAATAGCGGCAACACCACGGAATTGCTCAGCCAAATCGTGAAAGCCTTCTTCATCTGCTTCTCTTGCCATACGATCATACATATCAGTCCACTCAGCATTTTCACCTTCCGCTGCATGGAGCAGGTTTTCGGCAGTGTCACCAAGCTCGTCGAGAGCCTTAAACCACAGCTTCGCATGTTCCTTTTCATTTTCGGCAGTCTGCAAGAAAAGTTCTGCAATTTGCTCGAAGCCTGCCTTCTTTGCAACAGAAGCAAAGTATGTATACTTGTTTCTTGCCTGAGATTCGCCTGCAAATGCTTCCCAAAGGTTCTTTTCGGTCTTGGTACCGGCATAGGGATTCTTGGATTCTTCCTCAAGCTTTACGAATTTTTCTTTCGGCTGTTTGCATACAGGACAGGTTTCGGGAGGAGTATCTCCCTCGTAAATATAACCGCATACGGTGCATTTCCATTTTGCCATTTTCGTTACCTCTTTCTTTGCTGTATTTTCATTGAAATTAATGTTATGGAGCAATGCTTCCACTACATCTATCGGAATATCAGGATAAGATTTTATCTGCTCCAAAAATTCCTTTGTGTTGGCACTTTGCGGAAGCATAAAGCCTGCTTCACGGCAAAGGTCTTCTGCCATAAGACGGGATGATTTTGCTACCGCCTTTGAAAGCGTATCGGGCAACTGAGAAGCTATGCTTTCAGCTTTTGCTTTGCTTTGAACAACAGCACGCAAGGCTTCGACCACTTTATCCGTTTTAGGCTGTTGCGGTGGTAATTCTTTCGGCATCATAGAGATAGCGCCTGAAGGACATGCCTCAGCACATACGCCGCAGCCAATACACTTATCCGGATCAATGATGCTGTTCTCTGTATCGGTAGCACCGGTAGGGCAGACATAAAGGCAAAGACAGTCTTTTGTGCAAAGCCTTAAGTTTCGTACCGCATATTTATCTGCCATTATCTTGCACCTCCTTCTATCTTTTCAAACTTCCACGCAGGAACTTTACAGACGGGACAAAGCGCAGGCGGCGCATCGCCAACGAATACAAATCCACAGACTGTGCAGACATACACACCTGTGTTTTCAAGCATCTTGTTACCCTCAACCTCATATCGGGTGAGAAGTGACTGCAACATTCTTGTTACCTTTTCTGCCCACACCTGACAGCGAAGTGCGCCACGGTCGGGCTGCTCTTCCGCAGCTGCTTTTCCGTAAGGAAAGCCTACCGAAATATCATGATTAATCAATTCAAGCAGTGCCTCTGTGCCTGCATTGCTGACAGGCTCTGCTTTTTGACGGAAGAAGTCTGCAAGTTTTCTAAAATTTTCAGATTCTTCGGGCATATACTGCTTTTCGCAACCTCTTGCAAGATTGGAGCAAATGATGCTCATCTCCATTGGGGATAATTCTTTTTCTGTATGCGGCTTTTCAAGGATTGTTTCTGCTTTAGGGGTTTCCTCTTTCAGCACAAAAGCGTCTTTACCCGCACCGCAAAGCGGACACTTGAAATCATCGGGCAATTCGCCATCGGTTTCATGGATATATCCGCAGACCGTACAAATATATTGCTTCATATTAACGCCTCCTTTAACCGAATAATAGCATATTTCAGATTACAATTCTGTGATGTTATCACATTTTCTCAATGATTCCCGCAATGCCCGTGACCACAGCCGTGGTCGCCGCAGATATGGGTTTCCCCGCCGTGTTCATGATCGTGGTGTTCACAATGCACGTCGGGATTGAAAGCAAGATTGCCGGCAACAAAAGCATTTACCGCCTCATCGGCATTGCCGCTAACGCCGCCGTATAGCTTTATTCCGTTTTCTGCCAGTGCCATTTGTGCGCCACCACCAATACCGCCGCAAATAAGTACATCTGCTTTTACAGCGGAGAGCACGCCTGCAAGTGCGCCGTGGCCGGAGCCGTTGGTATCTATCAGCTCTGTTTTAATGACCTTGCCGTCTTCAATATCGTACAATTTGAATTGCTCGGTGTGACCGAAATGCTGAAAGATGTTTCCGTTTTCGTAAGTTACTGCGATTCTCATAATATTTACTCCTTTTTCTGTTTTGTATTCTTTTTGAATTTGTCGTTTGATACAGTCTTTTTTATAGCAAAAGTCTGCACTGCCGCTGCAAAGCTGAAACTCGCCACCCTCAATTTTCAGTGCGCAGCCAAGCACAAGTGCGTCTGCTATCTTTTTCCTTGCGGTTTCATAGATTTTCTGTGCGGTTGTTCTGCCTACGCCGAGTTGTGCCCCGCATTCTTCTTGGCTTAAGTTTTCTTTGTCAATCAGCCGTATGGTTTCAAGCTCATCAACTGTCAAAACAATTGGCTCCCCGCTCACTGCTCCCGTTGGAGAAAATTCAAGAACTTCAGGGAAATAACACACCCGGCGGCATTTCGTCGGTCTTGGCATTTCATCACCTCATCATATATTATAGCACCGTTTGTGGCATATGTCAATTAATATTATTGACATATGCCCGAAATTATGCTATACTTAAAGTACGAAAAAAGGAGACGCTACTTATGAATTACCTAACATACTTACCGGTATTTGATAAATTGACGAAATCACAGCAAGGCACACTTACAAGCTCATCTTTTGTTCGTAAATTCGGCAAGGGTGAACTCTTGCATAATGGTTCGCAGAATTGTACGGGACTGCTCCTTGTGCTCTCCGGTCAAATTCGTGCTTTTACTATATCCGATGATGGCAGAGAGATTACGATGTACCGCCTTTTTGAGCGAGATATTTGCCTGTTCTCCGCATCCTGCATTATGAACAGCATTCAGTTTGATATTACCATTACTGCTGAAAAGGAAACTGAGGTTTTAGTCATCCCATCAGAAGTTTACAAAAATATTATGGATGTTTCCGCACCGCTTGCCAATTACACAAACGAAGTTATGGCAAGTCGATTTTCAGATGTAATGTGGCTGATAGACCAAGTGATGTGGAAAAGCTTTGATAAAAGACTTGCTGATTTTCTTTTGAATGAGGCAACCATCGAAGGCACTAACATTCTTAAAATCACCCACGAAACAATCGGCAACCACCTCGGCAGCCCACGTGAAGTTGTAACGCGAATGCTGAAATATTTTGTTAACGAGGGTCTTATTTCATTATCTCGGGGAATAATTATTATTACAGATAAAAAAGGTCTTGAAAAAATTATAGATCGATAAAGCAAAGCGCTGAGCTTCTCAAAATGGAATTCTCAGCGCTTATTCTTTTAATCATCCATTCCGCAGGGAGTGGATTTTTTATTTAATGCTTTATCATTGCGGACTGCGTCATAAAAACGGAATCCGCCGGCAAAGTTATAGGCATCAAAACCGTTTCCCATTAAAATTCTGCTTGCGATATAGCTTCTCAATCCGCTTTGGCATATGACATACACAGGCTTGCTTTTGTCAAGCTCATCCAAGCGTTCCCGTAGCTCGTCAACGGGAATATTGATGAATCCGTCCGCATGACCTATGCTGTACTCCATTGGCGTGCGGGTATCAAGCAGTGTTACACTGCCGTCACGGGGCAGCGCTTCCTCATCCTCATAATACCATTGCTTTACAACGCCGTTTTTTATGTTTTCAATGATATAGCCTGCCATATTCACAGGGTCCTTTGCGGAGGAATACGGCGGAGCATACGCAAGGTCAAGCTCGGCAAGGTCATATGCTTTCATACCGGCACGGATAGCGGTTGCAAGCACATCTATCCTCTTATCGACGCCTTGGAAGCCTACAATTTGAGCACCTAAAATGCGGGAGCTTTCTTTTTCAAACAGCACTTTCATAGTCATCATTTTACCGCCGGGATAATATCCTGCATGGCTCATGGGAGATAGAATGACCTTATCTGCGGCAATACCAAGGGATTTTGCCATTTTTTCGTTAATACCGGTAGCAGCGGCAGTTATATCAAATATTTTAATAACAGAACTGCCTTGACCGCCTGTGTAATGACTGTCACCGCCGCAAATGTTGTCGGCGGCAATTCTTCCTTGCTTGTTTGCAGGTCCGGCAAGAGAGATGAGTGTGTCCTTATCCGTTACAAAATTTTTGATCTGAACTGCATCTCCTACAGCATAAATATCGGGAACAGATGTTTCCATTTTGTCATTGACCGCAATACTGCCTTTAATGCCAAGTTCTAAGCCCGCATCTTTTGCAAGTGTGGTTTCGGGAGCGACGCCGATTGCCATTACAACCATATCGGAATGAAGTGTCGGAGCATTTTTGAGCCTTACATCAATACCGCAATCGGCATCGGCAAAGCCCTCCACCATAGTATCAAGCATCAGATGGATACCGTTTTTGCGGATTTCAGCATGAATAAACGAAGCCATATCTCTGTCAAAGGGAGCCATAAGCTGGTCCGCGGCTTCTACCAGAGTCACATCAATTCCAAGGTCACGCAGGTTTTCCGCAGCCTCGATACCGATAAACCCGCCGCCAACGACAACAGCCGATTTGGGATTTTGCTCGTCAGTATATTTTTTAATTTTCAATGTATCCTCAACGGTGCGGAGGGTGAATATCTTATCGCTGTCAATGCCGTCAAAGCCGGGCTTTATCGGCTTTGCGCCGGGAGAGAGAAGTAGCTTGTCGTAGCTCTCGGTAAAGACTTTGCCGTTTTCAAGATTTTTTACGGTGACGGTTTTGCTTTCAGGATGAATTGCCGTAACCTCATGATGTACATGCATTTTAACTCTGAACCGTTCCCAAAAGCTTTCGGGAGTCTGCAAGGTCAGCTCATTTTCATCTTCAATGGTGCCGCCGATGTAGTACGGCAGACCGCAGTTGGCATAGGAGATAAATCCCGAACGCTCAAAAACAACGATTTCCGCTTGTTCCGAAAGCCTGCGTATTCTCGCCGCTGCAGTAGCACCGCCTGCAACACCGCCTATAATTACAACCTTCATTTATTTTACCACCTTTCCACGATAGCTGCTGATGCCTCCGATATTTTTTGCGTTTGTGTAGCCCATTCGTTTAAGATAGGCTACAGCCTGACCGCTTCTGCTGCCGCTGTAACAATGCACATAAAGCGGTGTGCTTTTGTCCTTGACGGTATTCTCAACGGAAGAAATTCTATCAAGAGGTAAATTAACACTTCCGTCAATGTGCCCGTCACGGTATTCCTCTGCCGTTCTCACATCAAGCAATACAGCGCCGTCGTTTGTTTCGTATTCCGCAACACCGGTGTTGATGTCGGCGGTGTTGCGGAAGAAATTAAACAGTCCCATCTTTTTCTCCTTACAGCATTGCTTCAATTTGCTCTTTCGGTCTATAGCCCACAACCTGATTTTCGAGCTCTCCGTTTTTGATTACAGCAAGCATCGGGATGCTCATTACCTGAAACTGTGCCGCAAGTTCCGGTTGTTCGTCCACATTGATTTTACCGACCTTAACATCGCTTCGCTCATTTGCGATTTCCGATACGATCGGACCCACCATACGGCAAGGACCGCACCAATCGGCATAGAAATCGAGAAGTACAGGTTTATCGGAATTCAAAACTTCGTTTGCGAAATTTTCTTTACTGATTTTAATTACAGACATTTTTGTGTCCTCCTTTGTTTTATTGTGTCTTTATTTTAACCGATTTGAAATCAGAGTTCTGTGATGTTATCACTTATCGCTTATTGTTTTTCTGTTCCTTAATTTGCAGATGGCCTGTGTCATCGTTCCCATCGGACAGAAAGCGCACCACGTTCTCGGCTTAAAGAAAATCATAACAATAAGACCGATTAGAAGCGATGTGAGCATCAGGCTGTAAAATCCGAAGCTGAACTGTGCCACCCAATCCGGGAATATGCTTCCCGAATATGTCCATCCCCACGGAATACGGAATGTCCAAAACAGCTTGATCGCTTCGCGCAGATTTTCTGCACCGCTTGCCACAAGGTAGGTCTGAAAAACCATATTGCCGAACATGGCAAGGAAAAATATCAGAAAACCATATCGAAACCATTTGGATGCCATCCATTTCGGTGTTGGCTTGTTTCGGGAGCATTTGAGATCTCCGCCCAGCTTACAATAGAGTTGCCCTCTGCCGCAAAGGTGGTTGCAGAAAAACTTGTTGCCGCCAAATGCAGCGAGTATGAGTGGCAACAAAAAATCAATCATACCGAGCCAAGCAAAAAGGATATTAAAAAATCCGAGTGCGAAATATAGGATTGACCATATCCATAAGTAATCATACCAATGCTTTTTCTTTGCTTTCATATGTTCACCCTGCTTTCTATTGTAATGCTGTTTGCCGGGCAAACCTTTTCGCATTTTCCGCAGCCTACACATTTGTCCTGTGCAACCTTCGCAAAACATCCTTTATGTGCCTTTATTGCCCCTAACGGACAAGCCTTCTCACAAGCACCGCAGGCAACGCAAACTGACTTATCTACGACCGAATATCGTTTAGACGCCATACTTATTCCTCCGATTAAAATTAGCTTATTATATTTTATTACGATATTTGATGCTGATATTACTTTTCCTTGTAGTAGAGCATACAGTGACAAAAGCCTTCGAAATTGGGATCGGCGATCTGATCTTTGAATTCCTTGCACATACACTTGGTATCATCTGTTTTTTCTCTGCGGCAAGGGCAGTAACCGCCCGTCTTTTTCAGTCCTTCTTTTATGGTGTTGACAATTTCCGTATCGGGATTTAATTTGATTTTCATTGTTCTTCTCCTATCATTTGTTTTATATAGTTTTCCAAAACAACTTCGCTCATGGCACCAACTCGCGTATCATAAGGCGAACCGTCTGCATTGATAAATACGGTTTGAGGAATAGAGCGAACGCCGTAGGCATTAGCGGCGTTATATTCGATGTCGTAATACACCGGAAAGCTGTAACCGTTATCGGAAACGAATTTTTTAATGCTGCTTACGGTATCCCTCTGCCCATCGGTAAGATTTATCATTAGGAATACAACATCGTCCTGATATTCCTCATAAAGAGAATTAAATGCAGGAAGCTCGGACTTACACGGATAGCACCAGGACGCCCAAAAGTTTATGATTATCGGTTTGCCAAAGTAATCTGAAAGTTTTACTTTATTCATTTCTGCATCGTAAACAGTGAAATCATCCGCTTGAAGGATATTTTCAGAAGAAGCGTTGTTCGGCTTTTCAGCAGTGGAATACTTTTCCGAAAG
>ENA-ORSI01000944-ORSI01000944.1-human-gut-metagenome-genome-assembly--contig:-NODE-944-length-28096-cov-4.224207_pt1 | contig 28096 bp, 26 predicted proteins | sample MGYA00242187_ERZ509154 | MGnify/ENA primary metagenome ERZ509154 (study PRJEB26280, sample SAMEA2338627) | human gut metagenome | biome: human gut; feature: human-associated habitat; material: faeces...
TTGGGATGGTGAATACATCTGCCAGAACTTCACCTTCCGAGTTGAGGATAAAGCAATCGTGCTTGTCCTTGGCAACGTCAATACCTACGCAAATCATGATGAATACCTCCGGTATGATTATTTGATGCTGGGTCCACAGTACGCTTTACTCTTGTAACCTTGTTCTACATAAACCGTCTGGCGGTATCTAACTGATCAACAATACCGTAAAGGACTGTGGTTGGAGCCTATCTTGAACCGTCTTGCGGTAGGAGGAAAGAACCAATCCACAGCATCTCTTACAGTGTAGCATAAGCCCTTGGAGATGGGCTTTAAAAACTACTACTCTATAATACAAGGAGGATACATACTTATGAAAAACAAGGAAGTTTTTGTAAGCAGCCTAAAAGGGAAAGAGATCGTTGTCAAACCCATGTGCGATAAACAAGGCTGTGGAAACTCGCGAACTCATCCAGTTCATGTAGTCAAACAATAAGGTAAACCCAAAGTCTGGGGATGAATGAGCTAAAGCTCATTCATCCCCAGACTCGAAGGAAGGTAAAATGAAAGATAAGCGTAGCACAAAGGAGAATAAGCTGTTTAGGCGATCGATTATTGTTGAATTAATTCAGAGCGTTTTCATTTTTGCACTCACATTAGTACTTTCACAGATTATTGCCGAATTGATTAACCAAGCCGTTTTTGCTGACACGAGAAAAACGGTTTTGCTGTCCGGAGTGACGATAATTATCCTGATATGTTCCCTCCCTTTTATTTATGGGATGAATAAATGGGCGGAAAAGATTAGATATACTACCATTCAGCGGTATCGGGACAGTCTATATCCGCACATTATAACGGGCGCTTTGCTTGTTTCAAGCGAAGGAGACTTGTCGGTAAAGCTGAATAGAGATGTGGATACAATAACTAGCTATATGTTTACTATCCTTCCCGGGAGCATTAGCGCAGTTATAATTCTTCTTATTGTATCTGTAATGTCTTTTCTGATGAACCCACTAATCTCAATTCTTTTTGTTGGGATTAGTTTGCTTCAAATTATACCGACACTGTTTTATGAAAAATGGGCTAGAAAAGTTTACAATGAGGTCCACATGGATGAAGAGGCATATAAAAGCTGGATGGTGGAAGGATTCAGAGGGATGCAAACTCTGAAAGTCTACAGACGGGAAGGCTGGTTCATCAAGCACTTTTCATCGCTCAATCGGAAGGTCTTTCTTTCCGGAATCCGGGCAGAAAAAATCGGAACATGGGAAACAGTGATTCAGGAGATCATAGGGGCATTTATTACTTACGGTAACTATTTAGTCGTGGGAAGTTTCGCTTTTATGGGTAAAATAGAGTTACAGAACATTCCTCTTCTTATTCTTTTGGGAGAATATGTTTTTTCTTCCGTATCCAGCTTATATGAAATGCGCGTAGCTCACTTCGAATATAGAGAGGCTTTTGAAAGGCTGATTTTCACGGAAAAAGAGCCCACCCATACAAACGCGCCGGATGCTCTCATAGAAGCACGACATATTCGGAAAAATTTCGGTGACAAAATTGTACTAAATGACGTTTCTCTGCAGGTAAGTCAATTCTCGCGATTCCTTTTTGTGGGGGACAACGGAAGCGGCAAATCGACCCTTTTTAATATACTCAGTTCTTATTCTTCTGCGGATGATGGCACTGTTTCGCAGAAGAAAGATCTGCGTCTACCATACGTTGCCCAAGAGGATGCCGAGCTGCCATTTGGCGTAATGGAGGTAGCGGATGCCCTTATCAAGCAAACAACAATGCAAAGAGAGGCTTTTTTAATGAACATAGCCGGCTTTGGTTTGGAGAAGGACATCTTAGATCAACCAATTGCCAATCTTTCTGAGGGAGAAAGAAAAAAGGTATTCCTCAGTTTTGCTCTTGCAGAGGATACGGATTTAATGATTTTAGATGAACCAACCAACCATTTGGATCTTGATGGCGCCGATTATTTGCTTCGCTTTTTACGCCAATACCGCGGGGCGCTTTTGGTATCCAGCCATGACGATAGGATTCAAGAATTGGAATGGGACCATGTGTACTCTTTATGTGGATGCCGGATCAATGCTTAACAGAAAATACCGTATAATTGAAAGAGACTGCGCGCGTTTTATGATTTTACCGACGATAGCGTTTGTCATAGCGGAACTGCTGGCTGTTCTCATCCCAAGTATTTCAGCTTTTTTGATCGGTGATATGGGCAAGCAGTTGCTAAATGGAAATCATGCTGCCATTCTTTCGCAGATAATTCCTTTCCTGTACTCTGTTACCCTTATTGCTTTTGTAACGCCATTTGCCGGATATATCCAGAATATGTTCCTTACAAAATATGGTTTTGCCTATGACACTTTTCTGGTTGAACGTTTTATTCGAATGCCGGCGCTGTACGCACAAAAAAGGGAATTAGGCGAACTGATGGAAAGGCTTGAAGAGGATTCCGCCGTTTACTGCTTTTATCAGGTCATGAAACGCGGGAGTCCGCTTGTAATGTTCCTATATTTAGTGTTGCTGTTCGCTCTTGCTCTAAAGATGAAGTATTCTTTGGTCTATACTATTATAATCTTTATTAGGGCAGCCATTCCCCTTGTATGGGCTAACTACGCAGGAAAGAAAGAGGTGATTAAATAAGGAATATTCAGAGTACAGCGAAAAGCGAAAGAATTTAGAGTATACCTTGTATTCCTCGCAACGTTTTTACCTGTTTTATCAATTAAGCTGGTTTATCCGAAATAAACTGGCGGATGCTTTCAACAATTATCTTTCCTGCAGCGGTAAAAAGAAAATCCAATTTCTTTCCCTGTCAAATATGATGGATTTTTTCATGACCTATGGGATCAGAATACTTTTGATTGTGATAGGAAGCCTTCTTATGGCATCGGGCAGGATTTCCGTAGGTGAGTTGTTAGGAGGTATTCTGCTATACCCGAATATTTCCAAATGGTATAAATACGGAATTGCTTTACTGAAAAATCTGAAACATGAAAAGGAATGCCGCGAAAGACTCGCGCTTTTCTATGATGAAAATTTGGAAGTCATTTTAGAAAGCAAAAAGAAAATCGATCAGATTGTTTTGCGCGACATCAGTTTTTCTTATGAAGGAGAAGAAAACAAGATAATTCAACATCGATGTGAAGAATTCAGAGCTGATAAGAACTATCAGATTAAAGGGCAGAATGGAAGTGGCAAAAGCACCTTGCTAAAGCTGATCAACGGATTATATGCGCCTCAAAGCGGAATAATAGCGGATGAGCAAGGCAATGCTTTGAAGATCAGCGATCTGCGTAAAAACGTAAGTGTTCAGGAACAGAATGGCTCCGTTTTTTCAGGTACGGTCTTTGATAAACTTTTTATTGAAGAAGCGCTTCGGCCCAAGGCTGAGGAAATTCTTAAAGCGCTGTGCTCTGATAAGTGCCTTGATGATACCGTTACAGAAGCAGGCGGCAACTTATCGCCTGGAGAAAGAAAAAACTGCTTTTGGCGCGCAGCTTACTAAAGGATGCACCTTTTCTCATCATGGATGAACCCCTGAATCATCTGGATGCAGCGGGAGAAGCCGGGCTGCTTTCTCTTTTACAGAAGCGAAAAAACGGATTGATTGCGGCATCACACCGAAGCATTTCAGGAATTGAATTCGATGAATATATTGATTAGATCACTCTATCTAATTGCGGTCAAATTGCACATTCATGTCAGTCTTGTTGCTTTACTTGATAGCGCATCTGTTGTTTTCGTTGTAAAAGCAGATTGGGATTTAGCAAAATAGTCTGTTTAACTATGAATGATGTGTAAAGAGGTATAATACTAAATGGCATACTCCAACACATTGTCATAAAGGACTTCCACCATTGGTGTGATTTTCTTCCGCTGAACCATTTCGTTGTTGTACTGAATATAGAGACAATCAGAGATCCACAACTAAATGTTGCAGTAGACAACCAAACGCGTTTTCTGAGCAATCCAACACTTCGATTCATTGTTTCCTATATGGTTATTGTAGAGCTGAATGAAATTGAGCAAAGTAAGTCAATTGCAGCGGTACAGCGGCCGTCAAAACACAGCGACCATAATGAACTGCATTGGAATTTTGAAAACTAGAAACACAAAGGATACGTTTACGGAAAATGGCTCCCCAAGGTTTTCTCTAAATCAGCATTGATTCGCTTTCGTTTTTTTAAATTGCCTAAGCGATTTTAGAAAATTTATTAGGAGTATATTGTATATATAGTGAAAATAGATTCCTACCATATACAACTCGAAATGCGAGAATGTTGTGCTTGCTGCGAACCAAGAAATTACCACCATAAGCGCTCTTTTTCTTGACAATAGACCGAAAATAGGGTATGCTAGTAAAAACTGCTATAAACTAAGATATGTGGAGGCGCGAATGTCATCTCTTTCAAAGTATACGTATATCAGTAGTTTAGACACAGGTGATGTTTGTTTATATAACTCGCTTCAGGGAATGTCTAGCATTTGTGTGTTGAAATGCATCAGTGTAGATAAAGCGAAAGCCATATTAAACCGCAATTCTGATGCGATAAAGCCTGAAGATAAAGCGACATTGCGTAGGAAAGGACATTTGATTGATAGTGAATCGGATGAGTTTGCAATACGCAATTTCAAAATGGCTGAGTTGGTCTTTGGCAGATATCTTTATTTAGTAGTTTATACTACCGAAAACTGCAATTTCTGTTGCGAATACTGTTTTCAAGAACATCGTCCACGAAGTCTATCACAGGAAACTGCAGAAAGCATTATCAAGTTTGTGACATGTGAACTATTTAAATACCAAGGAGTTAAAATAAGCTGGTTCGGCGGAGAACCATTACTGGAAATTGACATAATTGAAAAAATTTCGTCCCGAATAAAGGCGGTATGTCGTCAAGCAAAAAAAGTGTTTTGGGCTGAGATAACAACGAATGGATACCTTTTGACACTTGAAAATATAAAACGACTAATTGCATGCAATGTTGTTGATTATACTATAACATTAGATGGCCCTAAGGAAAATCACAATAAATATAGACACACGCTGAAAAATGAGTCGTCATATGATGTTATAATGACCAATTTAAAAGCGATACGAGATTCGATACACCGCAATTCGATTTCAGTGCTAATCAGAACAAACGTCACAAAAGATTCTATGATTGGGTTAAGGGATTTTTATACAACCTTGGACTCTATATTTGGCAGTGATAAGCGATTTTCACTTTTGCTAAAACCTGTTTATGATTGGGGAGGAGCCAGAATTGAGAACATTAAACCAAATTTATTAGATGATTTCAATTTAAGTATACTTTATAAGGCCGTTTCTAATTTTAACCTTAAATTAAAATTCTGGGGTAACCTGAGTGGATTGGAATTTGGAGGGCAAGTATGTCAAGCGTGCTATGCTAATAAATGGACAATAGGAGTTGATGGCCAAGTAAGCAAATGCGATACATGTTCGCCTACATTTTCGGTTGGACAGCTAAAGGGTGGAATACTTACAGCGAAGGCTGCTGCATATGAATGGTGCAATCAAATATTTGATATGGAAAGCAAATGCCAAAAATGTGTACTTGGGGGAATTTGCTTCGGAGGAGCATGTCCTAAGAAACAGATTTTCGATGGTGTTAGAACTTGCTTCCATGAAAACGGGATTGATGCACTTTTAAATTTAGCAGTAAATACTATAAGCGAGGAAAAGGAAATATGTACAATTTCAGTGATGTAAGACAAATATTATTGAATTGTCTGGAGTCTATTGGCGTTACTATTGATGATTTGTCTGATGATATAAGCTTCCAGTCATTGTCAATGGATTCAATAATGTTTATCATGTTTATTGTTGAGGTTGAGGACACATTAAATATTGCCATACCCAGTGAATATCTATTTTACGATGATTTTATAAGCTTGAATGGATTTGCTAACAAGATTCTGGCCATCCTAGAACAAAATCAATAGTATATAGATATCACTGTGATTATATGGAGATTACTTGGAAAGGAGGAAATGTAGCATGAAAAAGAAACTGAAAAAGACTGTGCGTAAGGAACTCACAGCCTGTTATCATGTTGTTCCGTGTGCAAAGTATGAACACTGCTGTTAATCTTAAGCATATGGTAATGAATGATGATTAGTTCATCAAGCGAATGAAGATTGCTGCGCATTTGTATTGAGCTTAGATAAGCATACGTCGAAGCCTATAATTGCGCAGCAGCGTATAACGACAAATAAATGGAAATCATGAACGCGTTAAATAAAATTAAAAAAAGTCTGGGTTGTATCGACTTTATAGCAAGCGAAATCTGGATGAATGCAAACAGATACTTTGCTCTTATTATACTGTCTATCGTAGTAGGAGTGTCGGTTCCGCTTATACTCATACAAATTCCAGGCAGTATTATTGATTGTCTCATGACAGGTAATATTCGAGCTGCACTAGGATTGGCATTTGCGCTATGCGCGACCATTTTTGTGAACGGTATGCTGACAGATGGAATTAAGCGATACAAGCTTTTATTTGAGGAAAAGCTTAAGGGACATTTCATCGAAAAGGTTGGCGCACATTTAATGAAGATAGACTATCAGCGCCTCGAAACACCGGAAACGCTTAATGAATATCAGTTTGCAATCACTTGTATAGATGAGAAACGAATAACAAAAATTGTAGATGAGTTTGAGAAAACATGCATCTCTTTTTCTACAATGCTTGGCGTTATGTTTTTTTTGAGGGAACTCAACGGAATTGTAATTGCGCTACTGATGCTCATGATAGTGGCAAATGTCTTGGGTGAAATATTTCGTATGCGTCATGTATATGAGCGTCATAAAATGGAGATTCCAGCTAAACGGCAACTTCTATATGCCAGAAATGAGCTTATAAAAAAAGAATACGCTAAGGAAATCCGCCTTTTTGGACTTTCTGATTATATAACACGCAAGGTAGAGCTTTATGCTCAAGAGATATGTGACTTATGGAAAAACACTGCAATAAAATCTATCAAGACTGTTGGATGGACATATATTTTGCAGGGGATCCAACTTTCGATAGTATATATATATTTAGTACAGAATGTCATAAATGGCGTCATTTCTATTGCAGATTTTGTAGTATACAGTGCGGCGGCTACGACCTTCGGCATATCGATTTCACATCTAGTAAATAGCCTTGTCTCTGTGGTAGACACTTCAAAATATGTTCAAAATCTTTGCGACTTTTTGAATGTTCCATTATCATATGATCGACAGAATAACGTGCCCGAAGAACCGCTTACTATTCGATTTGAAGATGTTTCTTTTCGCTATCCAAATAGGAAAGAAGATGCTGTATCCCATGTAAACTTAACGATAAAGCCAGGAGTAAAGTATGCTGTCGTTGGAGAAAACGGTGCAGGCAAAACAACGTTCATTAAACTTCTGACGGGATTTTATAGACCAAGTAGTGGGAAAATCACGGTAAACGGAATTGATTTGAACACTATAGATATCGATCGTTACAGTGAACATTTCGCTACGGTATTTCAGGACTTCCATATTTTAGGATTTGGGCTTGACGAGAACATCTCAATGTGCAGTAATATAGATGCCGAGCGTATACAGCGCGCAATAGATGCCATGGGCTTGGAAGATATTGTGGCGCATCTACCAGAGAAAGAAAAGACATGTATGAGTACGGCGTATTCGCCTGCTGGCGTAGAACTTTCCGGTGGGCAAAAGCAGAAGCTGGCTATTGCTCGTGCGCTATATAGGAATGCATCATATATAGTACTTGACGAGCCGACAGCCGCCCTTTCACCACAGAACGAATTTGAGCTATACCAGACTTTTCACAAAATCAGCCGTAACAAGGGGGTCATTTTCATATCACATCGCTTTGCGAGTTGCAGGCTGTGCGATGAAATTTTTGTTTTTGCCAAAGGCACGCTTGCTGAACACGGCAGTCACAACAAACTCATGGCAATGAATAGCCATTATAAGAGGTTATTCGAACAACAAGCAAAGCTATATGCCGAACATGGAAAGGTTAGTGTTAGCACATGAGAAAATCTATGTTTCTGACAAAGTTAAAGTTGGTTTTGCAAATTTGGAGCGAACAGTTTCGTGAATGCCCTAAACTAACGCTATGCGAAGCTACGGCTGGCATTGTATTCAAGCTTCAAGCTGTACTCCAAGTAATACTTCCAGCTATGATCGTCAATGCGCTTAATGATACATTGTGGATTAATGTTGCTGTGCTTGTAAGTGTATATGCGGTAATTACACCTTTGCTTACAGGAATGGGTAGGGGTATAAACTTAATCAGAGAAGCGTATGGATATCAAGCGATTAATCTCAGGCTGAATAAGATAAGCAAAAAGACGATGTCTCTGGATTATCAAGATACAGAAGATACCGGAGTGCTTGATATGATGGAAGCAGCTAAGGACAGCGTGTGGGAGTTCAATGATGTTGGCTACGTTATTTGTACAGATTTACTTGGGAATGTTTTATCGTTTGCGATGATGTCCGCTATATTCATTGTGCTAAACCCACTGGTGTGCTTTATTACGCTTGTGATGACGGGTGTATCCACATATGCCGAAAGGAAAAAAATAAAAATCGCCCATGATTCCCATATCTTCGAGAGTAAATTTAAACGCAGCGTGAATTACTATAAAGAACTTTTGCAGGACCAAAGCCTCGGCAAGGAGGTTCGTGCATATCACGCAGATGAGTTTTTGCTAAAAAAATATCACGAAGCGCAGGCGCAGTATTTGCGTCAGATAGAATCACGTGAAAAGAAGTTATGCAAATGGTCATCATTGCAACGATTGGTATACTTTCTACAACTTGCCATTGCATATGTTGTAGCGATTATAGGCTATCAGCGTGGTGATATAGCAATAGGATGGTTTTTAATGTATGTAAATGCCTCACAGGAACTATTTTTAGTGGTACAGGAAATATTTGATAATTTGGTGGAACTGTCATTAGTGGCAGAATACTATAAAGATTATTCAGACTACATGGCCATAGAGGAAAAAATGCTTAATGGGGGAAGTAAAACATCTATACCGCAGATTAGACATGGACTATTAGAATTTTGCAATGTTTCCTTTACTTACCCTACGCAAATGCGTCCAGCAATCAGCAATGTAAATTTCACTATTAATCCAGGGGATAAGGTCGCGTTTGTTGGTAATAATGGAGCAGGAAAATCCACACTTATCAAGCTTATATTGCGCCTTTACGATCCTACTGAAGGTACCATTTACCTTGATGGTAAGGATATAAAAGAATATGATTACAACGAGTATTTGGGGCTATTTACATGTGCATTTCAAGATTACCAACTATTTTCTTATACGCTCAAAGAAAATATTTGCTTTGATGATACTAGGAATTCAGAAAAACTTGGACGTGTAATAGCACAAGCTATGCTTGAACGTGTTATCGAAAAATGTCCATATGGTGTGGATACATATCTTGGCAAGGAGTTCTCCAATCAGAGCGTCTTGCTTTCTGGCGGCGAAGAACAGTCTGTAGTATTGGCGAGAGCATTTTATAAAGATAGTCCAATAGTTTTGTTTGACGAGCCAACTGCGACGCTTGATCCAATTCGCGAACGAAAAATATACTGTCATCAGAAGGATTTTTGTAACGGGAAAACAGCTGTGTTTGTGTCTCATAGGATGGGGAGCACATCATTCTGCAACAAGATTTTAGTATTTGAAGACGGGAAACTCATAGAGCAAGGTGATCATAATTCACTTATGAAAATGCATGGTGTATACTATGATATGTTTGAAAAACAATCGAGCTATTATCGGTAATTTAATGTGGCAATGAAGAATACAATTATATGGAATAGTTATAAAGGCACTCCGAACTGCTACCAGAAACGGCGTGTTGCTAACAAGCTGATATTATTAATGGTATTCTTTAAATCGAAAGCACGGGATATCTTTATGTGAAATTAATCATCAAACGGAGGGCTTATGAAAAGCAAGAAAAAGAGAATTGTTATTATAGATTCTGGGATAAATATTGAACATCCAAATTTAAAAGGCCTGTGTGTCAGTGGTCATTCAATGGTTGAAGGGGATGCAACGGATGACATAAATGATGATCTTGGACATGGTACAGCTATACTTGGCATTATTTCTAGTTACAATAGAAATGCTGAATTCTACGTAATTAAGCTTTTTGATCGTAAGCATAACTATGTAGATCAGAATATTTTAGTTTCTGCGCTGAACTATATCGCTGATAAGATTCCATGCGATATTGTTAATCTTAGTTTAGGTATTTCTATTGCGGAAAATAAAGACGAGCTATATCGTGCTTGCAAGCAATTAACCGAGAAAGGTATCATAATAGTTTCTGCTCACGATAACTTAGGGTCACTATCGTATCCAGCATGCTTTGATAACGTTATTGGCGTAGCAGATAGCGATAATCGATTGAAAAATAATGAAATAGAATATGTTCACGATAGTACCATAAACATATTAGCAAATGGCTCAAATCAAAGAGTTTGCTGGGTAGAGCCAAATTATCTACTTTCAGCAGGGAGCAGTTTTGCATGCGCGCATGTCAGCGGAATATTAATTGCTTGTGAACAAAAGTTCAGTTCTTTGAACCAAGCATATTCATTCCTAAGGGAAACAGCAAAGAGAGAGATTGACGATGTCAATCAAAATTTTGAACAAAAAGTATATCTTCCAGATGGCATCTTGGGGCGTATTGCTTTATTTCCATTTAATAAAGAAATGCACAGTTTGATAAGATTTCAAGATCTCATGGTTTGCGAGATAACAAAGGTGTATGATTTGCGCATCTCGGGTAGAGTGGGTGCAACGACGAATAGAGTTTTAGGAATTGAGTCAACAAGAAACTTCACAATTGAAAATATAGATAATTTAGATTTAACTTGCTTTGACATGATTATTATAGGACACTTGGGTGAAACCATTGATATTACAGGCCACAATATTCAAGAAGAAATTATTTCTAAATGCCTTCAAAGTAATAAACGTGTTTATTGCTTTGATGACTTACCACGGTTTTACAATGCACAGAATTTCTTTCATCCCAAACTAGAAAAGAGAAATGTGTGGCACTATCCGCTAGGTAGGCTATATCGAACAATCAGGCCAGTCATAGGCGTGTTCGGCACTTCATCACGGCAAGGTAAATTTACCTTGCAGCTATATTTAAGAAGAAAATTTATGCAAAATGGATATGGTGTTGGACAAATAGGTACAGAACCAACTGCACCACTTTTCGGCATGGATTCATGCTTTCACTATGGTTATCACTCAAGAAACCAAATTCAGAGAGCTGATGTAGTTCAGTACATTAATTCCTGCTACAAAGCGCTGGAAGAAAAGGACATAATAATTGTTGGCGGGCAATCGTCTATCATTAGCCCCGACAACGGGAATGTATCTCATTTTGCTTTTCCACAATATGAATTTTTTATGGCATGTGCGCCGGATGCTGTTATTTTGTGTGTTAATACATTCGACTCTCAAGAAACGATTCAGAGGGCGATTCAGTTCGTAGAAGCAGCTGCATTTGGAAAAGTGATCGCGCTTGTTGTTTTTCCATTGAAACGTGTAAATACTCAATCTACACAGCTGAAAAGGCTTGCTGAATTTGAGTACTCTAATATTCGTAGTCAATATGCTGAAATGTATGGATATCCTGCATATATTTTGGGTAATTCTGAAGATATGGATAGTTTATATCAGGACTGCATTAATTATTTTGAAGGAGAAGAAGGGCTCAATGACTAACAATACACATTCAAGTGAATATTTGTCTCAATTCTCGGTTGAACCAATATCTAGCATTTCGGATGGGGTGAATAAGCTGCCGCGTCCAGAGTTTTATAACTCGTTTTTAAATGCAGAAACTCATCTATCAAACTTCCTGATGTATTATACCTCTCCTGGTGGGCATACTCTTTTAAGATCTGCCATAAGAAGTTACGAAAGATGCTTAACGGGTAAGAAAGACTTAGAATGTGGAGAATATGCCAATAATATTTGTTTAACAGCAGGGGCTACTTCCGGCATATTTTACTACTTTCGATATATGCGAAATAAGAAGGCACTTTTTCTAGGATATCACTATATTCATTTCAAGGTTGCAGCGGAAGAAAACAACGTAAGCTATAAGGTCCTTGTTTCAAAATATCCGAATCGAGTCGCACCTACTATTGATGAAGTAGCGAAAATCATACATGACTTCGATTTTGTTACAGTTACACTTCCATGCAATCCATCGGGAGAAATGTATAACAGAGATGAGATTGAGCAATTACTCAGGCTTTGTATAAGGAACGATGTTCAATTACTTATCGATAAGTGTCAATGGGATGAAATAGCGCTATCAAAAAAACAAGAATACTATTCGATTGGGCAAGCTGTACTATCGCAAAAAGCAGAAAATAATACGACAATTATCACTAGCTTTTCCAAAACCCGCAGTATTCCTGGAGCACGATTAGGGTATGCTTTTGGCCCACATCTGATAATCGAGCACATGATTTATATGAATAATTTAATCATATGGCACCCTAGCACTTTTTTACTGATTCCGGTAATCATTGATTTTGTTGCGCAGTTGCAGTATTTGAATGAAAGCAAGATCATACAGATGGAAGATAATTTTTATCTCAAATTCAGACATTACATAATGCTGTCCTACCAAAGCAAGGAATGCATTAAGTTCATTTTATCATGTATTTCGCCAAATAACATTGGTAAATATAAATCACAATTGCTTTCCCAGATTGAAGCAAATCAAACGCTGATAGAATTGAATTATAACTATCTAACCAAGCGGCTAAAAGAATTGGACATATTCGCGACGCGCTTCGATGGAGGATTCAATGTTCTTGTTTTATATCCAAATTTAAGCAATTACGATGAAAGCGAATTTAAAAAATATATTAAGGAACTATCTGACTTGTGTATTTTAACCCAGAGCGACTTTTGCGCTTCGACTGTATCTAATAAACCGATATGGATACGCGTGACACTTGCGTTGGAACACGTTGATTTTAAAGATACATTGGATTCATTTTTATGTGCATTAAAAAAATTAAATAAAGGGAAATAATATGAACATTATTACAAGAGAACAAATGGGGCGATTAAGAGTCGCCATGAAAATGGCTGCACCCAAAACTATCGAGAATTATTTTTACGTATGTACAACGCCCAAACTAATATATTCTAGTCAATTGCTCATGAATTCAATTGATCGCTTAAGAGCTGACTCGAATGATGTTTTGAATTTCAAATTGTATTATTCGGTAAAAGCTAATTTGAATAATCGCATATTGAATTTCATTGGTAATAAAGTAGATGGTGCAGAAGTATCTTCTGAGTATGAGTATAAACTGGCTACAGCAGCTGGTATCCAGCGTATTATTAGTACGGCCCCTGTGCCATCGGAATCGTTTATTATGCGATTGTATGAGAAAGGCCATGTTTTTGACTTTGATTCATTTAACTCCATTGAACGATGCGGAAGATATCTGTCATCAAGGGAAATAGGCATAAGGATAAGGACTCCAGAGCAATGGATTAGTACGGATACTCAACACAATGGATCTCGGTTTGGGATATGCTTAACAGAAAAATATGAGGTTAGTAGGCTTGTTTCAATATTAAAGGAAAACAATCTATCGATATGCCAGCTACACTATCATGGTAGAGTGCATGGATTTGAGCATCAAAAACAAGTATGTGACTATATTAATTATTTGTTGCAGGAATGCCCCATGCTAAAGAACATTTCTGCTATTAGTCTGGGTGGCGGCATTGATTTATTCTATTCATTGGGTAATTCTCAGATCAATGGATTTTGGAATGCAATATCCTTTTTTTCTAGAAAAATTAAAAGAAGAAACATTAAGGTGATACTTGAACCCGGTGAACAGATTGTATCTACCTGTGGTTTTTTGGTCGTAACAGTAATGGATTCTGTTTTTCGTGGAGGACGACAGCATTTAACGGTTGATAGTTCTGGTTTTAATTTACTGTCATGGCAAGAACCTTGGCCTTATTGTATCAGTATGTCAGACCATTGCTTTTATGGAAATTCAGTTAGATGCGATACCGTAATTTGGGGACAAACATGCTATGAAGAAGATGTGTTCATACGTCGTATGTATTTGCCTAAAATGAAATTGAGGGATCGAATAGTATTCTATCCAATGGGGGCATATACTGCAACAACCGCTAGACATCTTCATCAAATTCCATCACCGTCAGAAATACTGATGTAGATTAGACTTGATGCGCTTGAAGGAGGAAACCATATGAAAAAAACTTTGACACTAAATTCAATTGGTGTAAATTGCTATTATAGTGCAATTGCATCCGCATTAGGATATCTAAATCATTTAGAGGTAATGTTTGGTTTGACAGCATTCGATTTTTTGTTTAAAGATATAGAGTCTTTTACATTGCTTGAAGTGCCAAATGGAATAGAGGAATACTTATCGCCTTTGGATCCGCTTATATTTGCGAAGAAACCAAAGTCTTTTTTTCGTAACACAGTGTTTCTACTTAGAGAAATATGGGACGAATGCGATACAAGCTATGATATTTTACCATTAGAAGCATATACTGAAAATGATTTTGTAAGTCTGTGCTTCGAGTATACTCGTAAAAGCATACCGATTATACTTGAATTAAATGTAGCCTTACTTCGGGATGAATACAAGCGCATGGGAGCTTTGTTGCCTAGGGGGAAAGATGCGATTCATATGGTAAACTTATTTGATGTTGACAACAAAAGTTGCCATATTATTGATGCGCAGTTTAGAGCAAACGGCCGCATTGCGATTGATTCAATTATTCGTGGTACGAGCTATGCTAAGTGCCCGACCGCATATGCATTTATACTTCTAAACTCAATAAAGCCGAAAGAATGCTTTATAATAGAACATATGAAGAGAAGCGTTTATCCACAATATGTTAATGGTACTATCTATGAAAGCAAGAAATCCCTAACGAACTTTGTTTGCGATTTTAATTCAGTTGTAGATTGCCTGTACAATCGTTATAAACAGTTTATGTATCCTGCATTCTCATATATTTTATATCCACATAGATTGGAAAGAAGAGGCTGTAGTACTCTATACGCTAATTTCCCCAATCTATTTGGAATTCCGGAATGGTCAAGTATTATTGGACTGGCAAAAAAATCTGGAGAACTGTGGTATGCATTAGATATGATTATGGATAAATGCTTCTTGAAAGGCGAGTCGGCTAGTTATTTTAAACATGCTGTTAGTGAATTAATTAAGGAAATATATACAACAGATGGTGCCGTACTTGATAATATGAAAAGAATTCTGGAGTTGCAAAAGTAGATTGGGATATTGAAGGATCGAGCATCTTCAAGATGAATTAATAAATCGGCATTGGTTGTTAAAAAAGCAACACGCAGAGAATGGGCAAAATCGCAATAAATTCTGATAGAAATTTATTACAGATGACTGCTGTATCTCAATAGCCACGGCGATATATGACTAAGCGATCTACTGCCGGGTTGAACGCCAGTTTGTTCTCGCCCACTACTTTTTGCAAATCCAGTGCAAGTTCGGTTCATCGGATGTACCGCTTACAGGTCGTTCCGTTGCAATCTTCCATGACATATATGGAGCGTTTCTCTGCGCACTTGTTCTCCTCACTGAGATTGGTTAGCCTTAATACACTCTAATTGAGCGATTACGCCTTTTTATGTGCAAGCTTGCTTACTTACTGATCAACGATAAGATCATTCGTTCTCATCGGGGCGCACCGGCACAGACTTATTGATGTCCGCTAACACCTAATTAACTCCATAGGTTCCTATATCTCTGCATGGTTCCGAACGCCAAAGGCATGATTAGATCAGGAAGGTTGAGATAGACAATCCCCTATTTTTTCGACGAGTAATGCCACGGGGCGCAAACGGCTCCGGCATCATCTTTGCATCAGCAGAAGTGCTTCCCTTACCAGAGAGGAGCTTCTCTATGACTGGCTTGCGGTAGTGTTTTTTGAGGTTTTGGTGGTGTGATTTTATCGGGAGCAGTCTTGCTCAAAAGGAACTCTGCGTTGGCGGTAATGTGGTCACAACCATAGTATGATATAAATTCGCCATCATCGGTTTTATCAGGGTTTTACCAATGGTCAAACCGCTCTTTTAGGAATTATGTGGCCATCTTGCCCTTACTAATTTTATGCTTCTTGTATTAGGTCAGGCTATAAGGCAGCCATACTTTCGATATAACAAACGACAGCTGTGATCAACCAATGATAAAATTTCAGAAGGAGTATTTTAGCAAGTAGAGCCCGTCCATAAGCTACCGGCTAAAAATATTATTGACTATATTTGTTATATCGTCTTGTCGCATAAAGCCGGCGGTGCTATAATCAAATATCATCTAGGTGGAGGGTTTGATATGGGTCAGCTACCGTTAAAGGATTTATATATCGGCAAGACTGATGGCTATAACGAATTTCTTGAATACGGCCAAAGTATTTGTAAAGAATTGTTTTTTGAGTATCCTTATTTTGACATTCAAGAAATACTTAACGGTTCGATTTATTATATCTGTGGCGATAAGGGCACCGGTAAAACCATGCTGTTAAAATACATTGAAGCCGTAATATCAGAAAAGCCAGAAAGCATGTTTTCGGAATTTATTCGTTTTCGAAAAGATGTTGATGAAGATCAGCGCAATCGAATCAAAAGATCAGGATTGCCCCAAACTCCTTTTGAAGAAGTTATAGAAAGTGAAATTCCATGCGATGCAACAATTAACTGTGTTTTAGCATGGCAGATTTACCTTATTAAAGTTATTGTCAATCGCTTGAGGCATACAGAATACGGAGTGTTCAACAGAGACAGTTCTGAATGGAAAAAACTTTGTGCTTTATTGGATGCCATATATGATGATCCGCAAAATGCAAATCCAACAAAAAAAATTCTTCCGCGCATTAAGAAAGGGAATGTAGAACTTAATGTTGTAAAACTAGGAAAAGTAAACTTAGAGCTGGAATGGACGAACGAAGCCCAAAATACTGTCTCCTTTTCAACCCTAGGTAAAAGAGTAATAGATTTGTACTCTGAATTGCAACCAGTGCAGCATGCTCTGTATATTTTCGTAGATGAATTGGAGTTGTCATTAAAGCAAACCAAAAATTACGAGCGAGACATTACTTTGATCCGTGATTTAATATTTGCCATTCAGTACCTAAACGAAATAGCAAAGGAAAATGGTTTTAATGTCCACGCAATTACAGCTATCAGAAACGAGGTATACAAAGAAGTAAGGTCTAAGGGGTTAGAGATCAATAAACCCATACACGACTTTGGTATACAAATCTCGTGGCAACAAAAGGGTGGAGCAATACGAGATAATCCACTTTTAAAGATGCTTGTGCGTCGATTCCAATGTAGTGAAAAAATACGTGGGTTAGAACCTACACCAGATGTGTTTGGTGCTTATTTTTTAAAAAGTGTTGGACGTTCCGGTATTGCTATTGAGAACTATATCCTTGATCAGACTTGGCTTAGACCTAGGGATATAATTAGGCTTTTTTCGATTATGCAAAAGGAGGCAGGTAATAAAACCTTTATTGACCAAAACGCACTTGAAATTGTTAGGCAACAGTATTCTGAGGAATCTTGGAGTGAATTTGAAGAAATTCTAACTGTAAAGTATTCTAATGTTGAAGTTGAAGGGATAAAGCTTGCATTAACAGGTATTCCTGTTCCGTTTTCAACCAGATATTTTGCTGACAGAATTGATGAGAAAGCCAAGTTTTTTGAAGAAGTGGAGTATTTAAAAGCCAAAGGCCGCAAGCCTAGTCAGATATTAAAGGATTTGTATGATATCGGAGTAATCGGAAATTATGGTAATGGAACTCCTCGTTTTTCTTTTAAGGGTGATAAGAGTATTGATCCTATGTTACCACTAACTTTTCATTACCCATTGCTTAGGTTTTTTAAAGCATCTATTACGTCTTCATGAGTACAACTAATCATAGCAGGGAGCAACGAGAAAGCTGCTTCCTGCTATGATTTTTATATTTCCACCATAGCCGACAACTTTTTTCAACAGTTTGGGCGCTGGTTCCCGAAGGTCGGTAAAGCCTTTTTGAGTGCTGCGATCTCCGAGGAATAGATGCCGTAGGAGGCCACTTGGTTTAGGTTGTTAATACACCGGCGCTGCAAGGTCACCAGTTATCAAACATCCGAGAGATCAACATGAAGGACATGGCTATTGAACACCATCTTCTGCATATAAACTTTTATGTTAATGATTCAGACATTGGCCATGTTGTCAGTGGTCGCTGCAGTTCCTATTCCATAATACTTTTCTATATTTCGCTCAAGTCAGGAGCGTTTTCCTTCCTTGGGGCAAACTTACCCACGGTCAGTCTTAGCCTGCTTTGAAACGGTTTTAATCTGTTCCCGAATTAAGCGGTACTATCGTGATTGTCGGGCGCAGACAGCATCTCGTTGTCTAGCGAGATGCTCTTTATCGACATACCTTTGAGCATCTTCTCGATTGCTTCCCTTATTTCACTCACATTACAGCTGCGAATTATTGAGATGAAGAGGAAACGGCCCTTTCAATCTACGAGCGTCACCAGCAGTCCTTTCCCTGTTTTGCCATAGACCGCATCTTCCTCAAAATCGCCTATTCTCAGCTTGTTTCTGATTTCATCAGGCCACTTGGGTATTATGCAATCGAGATGAATGGTGTTGTAGTTGGCATCGCGCCGCACAATGCGCTTCCCGCACTACCTGAGGTGCGTTTTTGCGCTTAGCTCAGGAAAATGTCCCGCCTTAACACACCTGTAAATGGTAGAAACGCACAGCGTTTTTTTAGCCCGGAAACAGCGAATGCCAGCATCCGACAATGGTTCCAACGACCAGCAGATACCCCCTCTCTCAACTATGAAATCACATTCTTTTTGTCTAGCTTCTTGCACGGCATGTACTTGGGAACAGTTGCTTTTCATCTCGCGGCTTATTGTCGAGAGACTTCACTCAAGGATTCGGGCAATTTCTCTGAAACTTTCACCTTCAGTCAAAAATTGTTGTAGATGTTTCTGCTCATCCAGTATAACATATGTGTAAGACAGCATGTCCACCTCCATGTTCTTGTCGGTATGATAACTACATTTTACACCCTAGTGCCCATGTTATCTTTTCTTTTCCCCCTGTTGCACGTCGTATTGTAACCTGTCGCTTAAGCCTTATTTGGAGCAGCTCTGTTCTCATTGCGTGGACAACTTCTGTCGAGCTTGGTGGACTTGTAATTTTTAACAGGTAGCTTCTACTTGACCGCCTTTTCCTTGCCATTGGATGCCTAGTCATGGACGACGGTAAAATCCGCCACCTTGCCAAAATGTGCCACAGAGGAATCGTCCTTGCAGGGAGCGGACAGTTGTTACTGTTTTTTTTTCGAATTTGTTGACTTCGAGAACGGCAGGCTCCTCTGCGTCGGCGTGGGTGACAGCGTCAGCAGAATCTGGGACAATCCCCCCATTTCAAAGAGCGTCTCCTGTCAATTCTTTCCCAGCACGGCCGACTCCTAATCGGTTAGTGCAGGTTTGTGAATGGGCTGCTCCGATACGGTGCATATCCCATCGTATGAGATTGTTGGAATGCATTATGGAAGTATTGAGGAAGGCTCTGGGAAGTCGTTTACAGAATTAGAGTATGATGAAGCTGTAAAAAACAAAATTCCCGTTTTGGCTTTCATAATTGATGAAGAACAGTGTGCTGTTTTACCTAAGTTTGTTGATGTCGGAGAGAAAGCAGAGAAGTTAAAGCATTTCAAAGCTAAGCTGAATTCATCTTACTTAGTCAGCAGATTTGCTTCCATTGATAATCTAAAGCAACTAGTTGAAAAATCTGTTCAGCAGGCTATTGATAAGATTACAACGGATAAAGCTGAAAAAAGTGCTGCCAATAGCAATGAAATTGCATTGGCAGACTATATTGCAGGAGCTAAGCTATTTAGACGCTTTGCACTGCTTCCTAAAAGATACAGCGGCAGAGAAGTTGTACTGCGAATTAGAATGGATGGACAGTTTGGTACTTGGAAAATGAAAGACGAATCCTTTACAGCTTTTGGCTTTGATTCCGGCGACACGCTATTTGGCAACGACGCAACCGTTATCGGGATTAATATGAACGATCTAGATGAAAGAGCTAGAACTATTGATTTTTTGCAGGAAGTGAAAATGCAGACTGGATTCTTGATAACGAAATTACGACGGGAACCAATTTTGAAGGGAAATTTAAATTTGCATATGAGCAAGTTGATGGTGTGGTATCAAGAAGTTATGGTGATATTGCAGCAAACGTTGCAGCGCTGATTTTAATCGAAGGAAAAACCGTTATCGGGAAAGAAGCAGGTTCCCGTAAAGCTAAGTCAATTCGCTCAGAATTTTATGACTGATAGATGATATTTTATGCGCCATTATGAATTTGGCTTTCCAAAGCAGCAGTTTCCCGATGCATTTGTTTGACCCGGTTTAGATTGGTAATCGCACTAACTTGGAGCCAGGTTGAAGCGGTACCCAACGATTTACATTAAACGCTGCCCAATGTAATGGTGGGCGGCGTTGTTGTATACCGCCCTCCCACCATATGCGGAAGGGGGATCTTTTTTGCGACTTGCCTTTCTTATTTCTTAGGCCGCAAAACCCACATCTCACTTCATTGTAGCATCCACAAACCCATATATCAAGAAAATATACATCCGTATTCCAATATAATTGAAGTAATTATGGGCTAAAATATAATGTGTGGAGGTGAAGTGATGACAGGCAAGGAGTTCTCCCTGAGACTGGCCAAATTGAGAACGCAAAAGGGCGTTTCAGCTCGTGACATGAGCCTTTCAATGGGTCAGAATCCTGGTTATATCAACAATATTGAGACTGGGAAGTCTATGCCGTCGTTAAGCGGCTTCTTCTACATCTGCGATTATCTTGATATAACCGCAAGGGACTTCTTTGACGATGGGAATGAATATCCCGAACAGCTCAGAGCGGTTTTTCAGGATATGCAGAAACTTAGTCCTGAACAGCTACAGAATATTCATGCCATCGTAAAGGGGCTGCTCCGATAGGCACACGCCATTCTGTCACCGATATAGCTAAGAGATCACGGAATCCGCACAGCCATGTTAGCCTTGTTATTTGCTCGGACGGCGCACCTCTGCGCTACCGGCGGTTTGCTGTGCAAGATCGGGCCAGTGCATGAAATTGACAGCATTATCGCAGAGCGGAACAGAACCCTCGCATGGAGGCGTACACCTACGGACAAATAATGACGCAGCACCACCAATGGTGGATGCTGCGGAAAAGGCTGCTTGATTGGATGATCAGGCAGTTTTTTGATTTGTAGAAAGGAGCGCAGCCATGAACAGTTCAGAGAACAACAATCGTGCAGCGTCCCAAGATTTCCAGACAATACTTGGATTTCTGGAAGAACGGCTGCGCAGCTTGGAAGATTCAGCAGACATTATCGACGGCCTGCTGCAAGGTGCAGCGGAGTTTTATGATGCGGCCAGAGCTTCCGTTGTGGAAGCGGATTGGGATTTGAAGATTGGACTGCTTACATACGAATGGTGTGCGGAAGGCGTAGAGCATCAAAAGGACATGCTCCAGTATCTTGCCGTAGAGAGCTTTCCGCGCTGGTGTGATTTTTTGTCGTTGAACAAGCCAGTTGTCATACCGGACATGGAGGCAATTAAGGACACATACCCGGATGAATATCAATTCTTTCAGCGGTACGGCGTACAATCCGTATTGGCAGCGCCGTTTTCCAAACGCATCAATCAAGGTTACATTGCGGTAGACGACCCGACGCGCTTTCAGGACGATCCAACATTTCTGTTCATCATCTCCTACGCGGTCGTTGTGGAGCTGAATGAGATCAAGCTGAGCCAGTCCATTGCAGCGGCACAGCGGGCGTCAAGATACAGCGGCCGAGATGTCTATGTGAACTGCCTGGGTGATTTGGAGATCAGGAACGCGAAGGGCACGCTTACGGAAGAAGACATTTCTTCTGATCTTTGCCTGAACCTCTTCGCGCTTATCATCACAAACGCGAAGTGTCCGCTGAAAGCAAACCGTCTGGCTGAGGAACTTTGGCCGGGAGACGTTATAGACAATCCATACCGTACTGTCAGCAATATTGCCTACCGGCTTCGACGTATATTGAGCATTATCGGTCTGGAAGACTTGATTGTTGGGCGTCATGGTACATTTGTCATTAACCCGAAGTACACGGTCTATACCGACTTTGACCGATTTGATGAAACCTGTAACCGCCTGAAAGCAGAGACAAATCCAAAAGTGCAGCATGACCTGTATCGGAGTGCAGTTGCACTATACCGCGGCGACCTCTTTTCAAAAATCTCGTATCAGCATTGGCTGATGCCAACAGCTTCCTATTTTCGCAACAACTATCTTCGTATCATCAAATGCTATATCGAGCAAAAGCTTGCGCAGGAAGACTATCAAGCAGCGCACCGTGCGGTGCTTTATGCAATGAATCTCGCTCCATATGACAGTGAGCTGAATATGGATATGATTTTTATCATGTATCACAGAGGCGGCGCTGAGTTGGCGAAAAGCTTCCCGCAAACTGCAAAAGCCCACATGAGTGAAGAGCAGATTGCATCTGTGAAGCAATTATGGAAGAGAATGTAAAGCGCCCGCGCGTCTTCCGTGCGGCGCTGGTGAGGGTGCTCGTGCGACTTTTTTGCAGCAAAACTGCTGCAAAAATAAGGCTCAGGCTGAGATTACCCGTCTGGTATGATCCCATTACCGGCTGAACAAGCCGGAATGGAACCGGACGGGTGATCTTTATGGGCGGCTATAAGCCGGCAGGGGCTTGGCTCCTGCCGGGACGCTTATTTTCATTTTTACGGAGCGCGGTTGTAAGCGCCCCGTATGCCCTGCGGCCTCTTTCGGATGCGCCGCCCCACCACAACTTCATATCGCCCCATTCTGCCCGCAGCAATCATGCTGCGGGCTTTTCTGCACCTTTAGGGCTTCATTGCCGTTCTCCGCCTCTGTGCGTTTGAAATTCCCACATTTCAAATCCACGGAGGTTTTTATGTATTACAACACGAAGGCCAGCGGAGCACGGATTCGTGAGCTGCGCCTGGCGAAGAAACTCGACCAGATAGAATTGGCTGAACTGCTGAATGTCTCCCACGGCTACATTAGCCGCATTGAATCCGGTAAAAAGGGCTGCTCTGTCGATCTGATGATTCAGATTTCTGAGATATTTGGGACATCTCTGGATTACCTGGTTCTTGGCAAGTGCCACGACGTTCTGGATGCTGCCCATCTGAAAGAAAACATACAGCATCTGATTGAAGATCTGGAGCACTTCCAGTCAAAGTTATAGGCCGTGTTCCCATTGGTGTTAGTGATGTTCCCAATGGTACGTTCCATTCATAGTGCAGATTTCTTAAAATAGAATCACAGCGAAAGCTGACTGTTCCTTGAAAATTTCATAGTCATTCATCAGGTACATTCCTGCATATGTGCGAGAACACAAGCCAGCACAGCGGTGCGCCACGACCTTCACGAGCGCGGACAACATTCAATCAACGCAGCTTCCGTGAACGAGCGATAAAGCCGACTGGAAAAATCGGGCGGTTCCCGATCCGGCCATGACCGTATGCAGGGCTAACGATACTTCTGTCCAGCCACAGCTTCTTCACGCAATGGGGGCAGCTCGGAGCAATCCTCGGAGGGGTTCAAATCCCATGGAGCGGCACAACCAGTCGCAGCCTGATGACTTCCCACGGCTCTGGGGTGTCGAGGACAAATTAGGGCTGTACATACCAAAACAGAAAGGAGTCCTTGCCCTTGAAGGAGAACTGGACATATCGCCGCGGCGATATCTATCTGGCAAACTTAAATCCCTATATCGGCTCGGAACAGGGCGGCACACGCCCTGTTCTTCTGCTGCAAAACAACACAGGCAACTTCTATTGCCCGACCCTCATTGTAGCCCCTCTGACAGCCCGCAAAGGCAAGAAACCGCATCAGCCCACACACTATCTACTTTCCTCTGTGAAGGGCATGGACGGCGCTTCGGTCGTTCTTCTGGAGCAGATCAAAACCATCGACAAACGCCGCGTGGTGCGTTATATCGGGCGTGTCAGCCGCGAGCAGATGGACGGCGTCAACGAAGCTCTCCAAATCAGCCTCGGCCTTTATATACCGGAAGAGCTTGAGGCTCCTTGAGCAGGAAATGAGGTGGAGCTATGAATACAGAAAAATCGACTGTGATTTCCCAGCGGGAGGCATACCGCCTAATGCTCAAGGACTATCCGGACGTAATGAGCATTGAGCAGATGTGTGAAATTCTCTCAGTCAGTACAAAGACCGGCTACAAGCTTTTGAAAGAAGGAAAGATCTGCTGCCTCAAGGTGGGGCGAGCCTACCGGATTCCAAAGGCGCATCTTTTCACTTATCTTTGCATCGGAAGTCAGGTGCCTCCCGCAGCGCAGGAGACATAGCAAAAAAGCAGGACGACATCCTTCCACTCGAACCCTGATTGCAATACAATGTACTCAGGCCAACGGTAGGAGCCGTCCTGCAAAAAATTATAGGAGGTATTTAGTTATGGTCGCAGGACATCTTAGCGAAAAGAACGGCAACTATTATGCCGTACTGAGTTATACCGATGCGTTTGGAAAAAGAAGAACAAAATGGGTAAACACCGGGCTACCGGTACGAGGCAACAAGAAAAAGGCAGAGGCGTTTTTGATGGAAGAACGCAAGAAGTTTCAAACCGCCGAGCCTGTAACTGGCGGAGTGCTTTTTGCAGACTACATAGAACAGTGGCTTGAAGTTGCAAAGCCGACCATTGCGGTCGCTACATACGCTTCCTATTGTTCTATGGTAAAGCGTGTGATCGCTCCATATTTCCGGGAACGCAGGATTACGCTGCAAGGGCTTACGCCGAAAGATATTCAGGACTTTTATCTGGAAAAGCTGAAAACTGTGAGCGCTTCATCTGTCATCCATTATCACGCGAACATTCACCGCGCATTGAAACACGCGGTGAAGCTTGATCTGATTCCGACGAATCCCGCCGACAAGGTAGACCGTCCGAAGAAAGACCGCTTTATTGGCAGCTTCTACGATGCAGAAGAGGTAAATAAGCTCTTCGAGGTCTCCAAAGGAACCAAGCTGGAATTCCCGATCCTGTTCGGCGCATTTTATGGACTGCGCCGGAGTGAGGCACTCGGTCTGAAGTGGGATGCCATTGACTTTGAAAATGACTCCATCACGATTCGTCACACCGTAACATCTGTTACGCTGGATGGGAAAGTCCAGCTCGTCGCGGCAGACACGACAAAGACCAAATCAAGCCTGCGGACACTCCCGCTGGTTCCATTCGTGAAGGAACGTCTGCTTGTCTTGAAGAAAGAGCAGGAAAACAACCGCAGATTATGCGGCCGGTCATACCACAAGCAGTACGCCGGTTATGTCTGCATCAACGAAATGGGAGACCTAATCAAGCCGCATTATGTGACGGAGCAATTTCCGAAGCTGCTGGATGCAAACGGCCTGCGGCGCATTCGCTTCCATGATCTCAGACATAGTTGTGCCTCACTCATGCTGGCAAACGGTGTTCCGATGAAGCAGATTCAGGATTGGCTGGGACACAGTGATTTTTCCACGACGGCAAACATCTATGCCCATCTAGACTACAGCACAAAGCTGTCCTCAGCAGATGCCATGCTTTCAGGACTTGGATTTCAGACGGAAAAGGCGTAGCTTTTTCTCTCCTGTTTTCTCTCCAAAAGCCCGGAAAGCCTTGCTGCACAAGGCGTTTTCGGCATTGAAATTTGCAGGAGATAAGAATTTGCCCCGCATACAGTGGTCGGAAAAAACTCGAAAAAGTCGTGAAATATAGTGAAAGTGTTCAATCAGAACGCTTCTGATTGAACACTTTCAACAAGAAATTGGCGGAGTGGGTGGGATTCGAACCCACGGTACCGTTGCCGGTACACCTGATTTCGAGTCAGGGCCGTTATAACCACTTCGATACCACTCCGTATCTATCTCAAAGCATTTTCCTCTTTCCTTCCGGTCGAATGGCTTTGGATGGAGCCTGAAAAAAGTCCGGAAAAAGGAGAGAAAACGCGGAGAGAACGACAGAAAATATTGAGTTGTGAATGTCTCAAAAGCCCTTATAAATCAAGGGTTCTGAGGCGGCGGGGCACCAAATGGTGCTCCTGATTTCGAGTCATAGTTAGGCTTTGGAACCTTAGAAGAAATAGGGGAACTTAGCGGACAATGATGGACATCGAAAAAGCGAGCAATATCAAGGCTTTTCAGGTGTCAGACACTCAAAAGCCTTGGTATAAAAGGGCTTCGAATGAATCCCCTATTTTGCTCGATTCAGGGGAGAAAAAGAGTTCTGAACGGGATTTTGGGGAGAACAAGGGGAGAACAAACCACTAAAATGCAGATAACACCTACCTTGTACCGGACACTTAAAAAGGTGGTTATCAGCATGACTGAAACAGAGAAAAAATTTGATGCAATTCGCAGAGCCTATCCTGAAACGATCTCCAAGGAGCAGTTCTATCGGATAGCTCACATCAGTAAAGCAACAGCTCTTCATCTCCTGCAAAACGGATTGGTCCCTTGTAAGGACACCGGCAAAAAGACACGCCGGTACACAATCCGCACTGACGATGTAATAGCATATTTGATTGATCGAGAAATACAGCCTGAGAAATACGGCGCACCGGATCACTGGTATCGAGACCGTTCAGGCTATCGGAAATCACGAAACACATTTAGATACGAGTTAAGCAATCTATCTGAGATTGAAAAAAAGCTCTTTGAGGAATACACTCAAAAAGAGCTTGCATCTTACGGTGATCTGCTGTCTGTTGAAGAAACAATGGAAATAACCGGTTACAGCAGCACAGCGATTTATCATTGGTGTAATGCCAAGAAACTCGTTGGCTTCAAGATTTCAGGAAGATTAATTATTCCTAAAATCGGTCTTGCGGAGTTTCTTATATCGCCATGCTCCTGCTGCATACAAAGAAAATCTTGGCGACATCTACTGTTCGTTGCAACCTTCTTGAAGGAATTGAAAAAATCGGACAAGCAGTTTCCTTGATTAGCTTGAGAATTGATGTCAGGCAACATATAAGGTTGCATGATATAATTACCCATTCTCAGATGAAGGAGGTGACAACATGGAGAATAGGCAGGAACTACTCGATAGCTTGGTGGATATTCGGGATGTCAAAATAGACAGAAGCCTTCCTGTTGAGGAAAGGATGAAATCCTATGTTGAACAGATCAAAAATCCGTATATGTTCAAGGTTGGCAATACCGTTGTCCGCGTAAGCTATGCAAATACTACACAGACCATCAACGACAATTTCCTGAATCTTTTAATGAGTCTGTAAATGGTCAGGTACCGAAGTGTGCGTGAGTGTTTCGCTGATTTTGTCCATGCTTATTATAGCACAGTCCAAAGCAATTATCCAGCCTTTTCAGATTTGTTCACAAAAAAGATTCTTTTGGGGTTATCCGACGGCTTTCTCACATACTTGCAAGCAGATTTACGAAATTGTCATTGATCGTAGCCTGAGTATTTGCGTAGGAAACCCTAACTACCGTGTTGCCGACCTTAAACATATAGGGATTTTTGATCTGCTCCACATAGGATTTCATCCGATCTTCTACCGACATGGAACGGTCAATTTTGACGTCCCGAATATCCACCAAGGAGTCGAGAAGTTCTTTTCTGCTTCTCTCATTCTCCATAACATCACCGCCTTTTCACGAGTATTCTTGCCCAATATTTACCTTCTTATGCGTTAAGCCGCGAGAACACTTTATCAGCAAATTGATAGGCAGCGGTCATGAGGATCGCTGCCCATAGTATTCACTGATAAGTCCTTTCGGACGTTTTCACAGTGTTCTACTTCCGGCATATTTGCAGCTCGCGCCCCTGCCGAATAGGGAATGCTGCGGACTACCAATGGTCAATCGGTATCATGGGACTCTCA
>ENA-ORSI01000951-ORSI01000951.1-human-gut-metagenome-genome-assembly--contig:-NODE-951-length-27883-cov-12.817019_pt1 | contig 27883 bp, 18 predicted proteins | sample MGYA00242187_ERZ509154 | MGnify/ENA primary metagenome ERZ509154 (study PRJEB26280, sample SAMEA2338627) | human gut metagenome | biome: human gut; feature: human-associated habitat; material: faeces...
TAGCCGCTGCACGCGGCGCTCTATCTTCTCAAACTTTATGAAGGCTCTCTCGAGCGCGCCCGCCTCAAGCGGCTTCAGCAGATAGTCGATGCTGTTGAGCTTGAAGGCGTCGAGCGTATACTCGTCGAAAGCCGTGATGAATATTACGGGAAACTCCGCCGGTATCTTTCTGAATATGCTCAGCGACAGGCCGTCGTCGAGCTCTATGTCGCACAGGGCAAGTCCGATGTCCGGATTAAGCTCAAACAGCCTGCACGCCTCTTCCACGGTTGATGCCGTGAACGCCAGGTGCCATTCGGGCCGCAGCCTCTCGCACATGGCCTTTATGCGCCGCAGGCTCAGAGAGTCGTTTTCTATTATAACATAATTCATCAGCGTCTGTGTTTTAATTATATTCTTTAATGGGCTACAGTGCCGGTATCGTTACCGAGAACATGTTGCCGCATCTGCTTACGTCTGTATTCTTGCCGCTAGCGGCATACATGCTGCTCAGATATTTCAGTCCCATCCCCGTGCTTCTGCCTGTTTCGGGGCTTTTGGGGTGGCAGGGGTTGCTCACGGTTATGGCATCCTCCTTGATGCTTATAGTTATTGTCATAGGCATCGTGGCCGATATCACGTTGTGCTTCAGCACGTTTTCTATGAGCAGCTGTATCGAGAACGGCACTATCATCATGTCGGTGTCTCTGTCGCCCGTAACCTTTACTTCGAGGTTGTCGCCATAGTGTTGCGACACAATCTTAAGATAGCAGAACACCGTTTCAAGCTCGTCTTTCACCGTTACCTTCATCACGTTTTTGCGGCGGAGCATGCCGCGGTAGTAGGCCGTGAGGTTCTCTATGAACTCGAGCGACTGCTTCTTCTCGTCGACTTCTATCATAGAGCAGAGCATGTCAAGCGAGTTGAACAGAAAGTGAGGATTGACATACGACTGCAGCAGCTGCAGCTTGTGGGCGGCATTCTCCTTCAGCAGCAGGCTCTCGCGTATCAGCGCACGCTGTCTCTGCAGGCTCACAGCCCAGAACTCTATGCCCATCCATATCATTATTCCGTTGAACACCGTGCCGCCCCAGTTGATTTCAAGTCCGGTGGTGAGCAGGAACAGTATGTTTACGATGATCACAATGCACGAGGCCATCAGCAGGTCGAGCGTTATCTTCTTCCACAGAACAGCAATGTTGCGCGTAAGCCATACCGACCATAAGGCGGCTATGGCTATTATCAGGAACGGAACAAAGTTGAACGGCAGCGAATATATGAACGAACCCCAGTCGCCGTTGAATGTCGGCGAGCCGAAGCGCATCCAGCAGTATGTGGCCTGAAAGAAAACCGAATAGAAGAATATTATCAGTATCAGGCCCAGGGCGTTATAAATCAGTCTTTTATGCTTTTTGCCCATAGTTATTGCAAAGTTAATTATTTTCTTCGATTTCATTGGTGTAAACGTTAAATTTATTTTAACCAAAAACGGTCATTAGTATTGTTTTTCGTTGCTGTCATGCATGCGCTTATGCTTTATGCACCAGACATGACAAAAGGCTCTGCAATGCTTGTTGCAGAGCCTTCGCCGTGAGCAAGGTCAGCCTGTGGTTGTCCTTGCGCATAGGGTGTCAGCGTATCATCAGTTTCTTTCCGTTGCAGATATATATGCCCTTAGGCAGGCGGGCTATGTCTGCAGGCGTGGCGTTGCTTATTATCAGGGTGCCGCTTATTGTGTAGACATTGCCGCTGATTTCGTCCGTTGTCGTAATCTTGTCAACAGATGTTGTGCCTGCGGTGAATATTCCCACTTCGTCGCCCTCTTCAAGTCCGGTCAGACTGAAGTAGTTGGAGTATTCCACCGTGCGCGGCCGTCCGTTTACGGTTACGCCCTCAATGCTGCAGTCGTCGTTTACAGCCATTATTGCCATCGACGGCTCGTCGGCCGGAACGGTGACAGTGTTGGCTCCTGCTTCAAGCTCCAGCACGTCATAATAGCTTTCGCTCACGCGGTAGACGATTACGTTGTCAGGGTTGTCGATGTTTACGTTTACTGTTATTTCGGGCTTTCTGACGGCCTGTTCCACTATTATTTTTGTGTCGTGTTTCACCACGAAGCTGTAGCCCGGGCCGAACCACGCTGGGGTCTTGCCGTCTATCGTAACTGTTAGTGGCGTGCCGCTTTGTTCGTCCTCCCAGCATGCCGGATTGTAATATAGGCTTACGTTGTCGCCGCAGCGTACGGTCAGTTCGTTGCTGAAGTCGCCTGCCGACTGGCCGTTCACCTGTATGTCGGTGAAGAAACGTCCTATGTCTTCAGCCTGTTCAAAGGTCAGCGTGCAGTCCTTTTCGGGAAACTCTGCTATTATCACAATCTTGCTGCCGTCCTTCGGCATGACGCTGTAGCCGTAGTTGAACGTCTGCTCAACGCCGTCGAGCGTAACGCTGTAAAGGTCTTGTCCGTAGTTCACCGATCCTATTATGAGCGGCAGCTCGCTCTGCGGCATGCTTATCTCATTGACTCCTTCGCTGAGGCTGATGTTCTTGTAGTTGCAGTCGAGCACGCTTACCTCCGAAGGCTTGTCCACCTCGATGGTGAATGCCACTTCGCCTTCTTTCTCAGATGTGATGGTCAGGGTCTCTTCCGTCTTCTCGTCGGTTAGTAGTATGGTGGCAGTGTTAGAGCTGATGGCAATGTTCTCTCCGGCAGAGTTCACCACCGACTTTAGCGTGCAGCCTTTTGCCGCACTAATTTCGATGTTTGTCCACGGGTCAACCTCCAGTTCGTTGTCGCCCTCTTTCAGTCCTTCAAGCGGTTCGCCGAAGATGGCAATGCTGACACGTTCGGGGTTGTCAACGTTCAGCGTCAGTTTTATTTTACCCTCGTCCTGGCCGTATGCTGTTATGCCTGCAATAAAAGTGACGAGCAATAGTAGGAGTTTTTTCATAATACTAATATTTTGATGATTACGTTACGAAGTTACATAATATAATATGCTGCGGCAATGGATTTGCGGCAAACTGGGCAAAGCGTTTACCGAACTGGTATTTCCTTGGATTAAAGTTGGTATTCTAATTGGAAGTGATAGTATTATGATGCAGATGTTTTTTATTATGCGGCCATAAGTTTTCGTGCATTTTTATCTAAATCCGTTTAAATCTTGTCATTTTGACGTTTATTTGTTATATTTGCTGTCAAATTAATCGTCAGACTTAGATTAGCTGACCATAAAACCTTTACCTATGAAAAAGATTATGCTATTTTTGCTTTCGCTTATGTGTCTGGGCGGATGTGCCGACGAGCCGGTTACTGTTGACAACACCACCGTTAGGCAGCTCGACCTCAAGCGGTTTATGGGCCGCTGGTATGAGATAGCGCGCTACGACCATAAGTTTGAGCGCGGAATGACAAACGTTACGGCTACATACACCCTGCTCGACAACGGCAGGATAGAGGTGGTGAACGAAGGCCTGAAGGACGGCAAGCGCAAGACGGCCAACGGCAAGGGCAAGCTGCCCGACGCGTCTGAGCCGGGCAAACTGAAGGTGGCTTTCTTCCTGTGGTTCTATGCCGACTATTACGTGCTCGACATTGCGCCCGACTACAGTTATGCGCTCGTGGGCAGCAGTTCAGACAAATATCTCTGGATAATGAGCCGCACAAAGGCACTGCCGCAGTCGGTGCTGACCGGTCTTCTCGACAACTTGCGTCGTCGCGGCTATGACACCACTAAGCTTATCTGGGTAAGACAGTGAGCATGGGCTTAATCATAATCACCGCTTTTTGAGTTATAAGCCGTCAGAAGCGAAAGAAGAAATATTTGGTATAACGCCGCGGCAAGATAAAATCCATTTTGTAGTTTTGTCCGTTGAGGCTTTGGGGTGTGTCCTGCTGTTTCTTCTTTTGCTTTCTTTTTGTTTATTTTACTTGCCTTTCCATCGCTATTAGTTCCTTTAGTATTTCCTTTTAGGCATGGTTGCATATAATATGCCGTGCTTGCATGAAAGCAATCAAATTAGTTAAATATTTGACTATCTCGATAAAAAGATGTACTTTTGCAGCCGAAAAGAAAAGGAAGAATTTTATGGAGGATAACAACGGACATTTTTCATCGCGCGACTGCATCATCCAACTTATAAGTACGCGTATGGCATCGCGCCAGGCCATGCAGCGCCTTTTGCGTGATTCGGGCGCAGGCATCACTTTCGAGATGCTTCAGATAATGAGCTGTCTGTGGACAGAACAGGGCATATCGCAGCAGACGCTGGCGGTGAGGACGTCGAAGGATAAGGCCTGTCTTACTAATCTTATGCTGAATCTTGAGAAGAAAGGCTATGTCTGCAGGCGTGAAGACCCTAAGGACAAGCGCAACAAGCTGGTTTATCTTACTGATGAGGGCGAGGCCTTCAGACGGTGGATATCTCCCAAACTGTCGGCATATTATACGCGGCTTGACGAGATACTGGGCAAAGATGTTATCAAGCAGACGGAGAAACTATTAAAAGACCTGCAGCATGCAATCGAGACATATTAGAACTTTTATCGTTGCGCTCCTGACATCGTCGGCGGCACTGCCGGCATGTGCGCAGACAGCGTGCGACACGCTGTATCTCAGTGTTGAGGAGCTTTTGTCAAAAGTGTCGCGCAGTCATCTTCAGGTGGCTGCCGACCGCCTGAAGGAGCAGATGGCTGCCGAGCGCGCCAAGACGGCACGCATGTCGAGGCTGCCTTCGGTCAGCGTGGGGCTGCGTGCCGGATATTTGGGCCAGCCGATAGTGTGGGAGAACGGACTGAGCCACGCCACCAGGCCCGACTCGCCCGACTGGCAGCAGAACTATACGGTAGACGTAAGTCAGCCTGTATATCAGGGCGGCAGGATAAAATACTCCATACGCAAGGCCGACCTTGAGCAGGAACTTGCGCGGCTGCAGACTGCTGCCGACGAGGGCGACATAAGGCTTGCCATGCTCAGCCGCTACCTTGAACTCTTCAGCATGTATAAGCAGCACATGGTGCTTGACAGAAAGATTGCTGAGTCGGAGCGTAGACTGAAGGACATACGCCGCCTGAAGGCCGAGGGCGTAATAACCAATAACGACGTGCTGCGCAGCGAGCTGCAGCTCACCGACGACCGGCTGGCACTGCAGGAGACAGACAACGACATACGCATAGCCTCGCAGCAGATAGACATCCTTCTCGGGCTCGACGAGCGCCTACTGCTCATGCCCGACACTGCTTTGCTGGCAGACGAACGTCATGTGGACAGCTATGAATACTATGTTGAGCGCGCATCGCTTGCCGACCCTTCGGTGCTTGCGCTGCACAAGCAGACCGAGATAGCCGAAAACAACGTGTGCATAAAGCAGTCGGCATTGCGCCCCTCTGTATCTCTCACGGCGTCTAACACGCTGGCGCGTCCCGTTTCGCGCACTATGGCCGACATGTATAACAACGCATGGAACGTGGGCGTGTCGGTGTCTTATCCGCTGTCGGCACTCTATACTGACCGCCATCAGCTGCGCGAGGCACGGCAGAACGTTCAGCTCATGCATAACGCCGAGGAGCAGAAACAGCAGCAGATACGCATGGCCGTGCAGTCGGCCCTGCTGCGCCACCGTGAGGCCATCAGCCGTGTAGAGGCCCTGAAGCTTTCGGTGAGGCAGGCATCTGAGAACTACCGCATAATGTATAACAGGTATATGAACCAGCTTGCAATACTGACAGACCTGCTCGACGCCGACAACCTAAGGCTTAACGCCGAACTGCAGCTTACCACGGCACGCACGCAGGTGGCATACACCTACTATGAACTGCAGCGCGCTGTCGGCGAACTGTAGTAAGGACAACATTTTATTAAAGTAACCTACATAAACGACATGTCTATAATCCATCTGAAATATAAGCGCCTGAAGCAACGGCGCCGCCGCAATATCATTCTTAACATAGTGTGTGTCATCATAGCCGGCTCTGGACTGGCCTGGACCGCAAACTATTTCTGGCGATACATAAGCTACGAAATAACCAACGACGCGTTTGTTGACCAGTATATAGCCCCGATAAACGTCCGTGTGGGCGGATATATCCAGGAAGTGCGCTTCCGCGAGCATCAGTTTGTGCATCAGGGCGACACCCTTGTTGTGCTCGACAACCGCGAATATCTGATAAAGCAGAAGGAGGCACAGGCCGCCCTGCTCAACGCCCGCGGTTCGCGCGGGGTGCTGGCTTCGGGCATACAGACGTCGCACACGCGCATAGCCGAGCAGGATGCCAACCTTGCCGAGGCAAAGGCAAAGCTGTGGCAGGCGCAGCAGGACTATAAGCGATACGAGCGCCTGCTGCATGAAGAGTCGGTGCCCGAGCAGCAGTTTGAGCAGGCAAAGGCCAACTATGAGGCTGCCAAGGCACGCTATGACGCTCTGCTGCGGCAGAAGGAGGCCGCCAGCTCGCAGTATGACGAGACAAGCAAGAAGCAGGTGGGCGTTGAGGCTGGCATACTCAGTGCTGAGGCGGCTCTCGACATGGCCAACCTCAACCTGTCGTACACCGTGGTAACGGCGCCATACAGCGGCTACATGGGCCGCCGCACGCTCGAACCGGGCCAGTATGTCAGCGCCGGACAGACGCTCTCGTACATCGTCAGGCAGTCGGGCAAGTGGATAACGGCCAACTATCGCGAAACTCAGATAGCCAACATCTATATAGGCCAGCCTGTGCGCATAAAGGTCGACGGCGTGCCCGGCCGCGTGTTCCACGGCCATGTTACGGCCATATCAGAGGCCACGGGCTCTAAATATTCGCTTGTGCCTACCGACAATTCGGCAGGAAACTTCGTGAAGGTGCAGCAGCGCATACCCGTGCGCATCGACATCGACGACGCCGGCGAGGAGAGCATGAGGCTGCTGCGTGCAGGCATGATGGTTGAAACAGAAGCACTCAGACGCAAATGAAAACAGCCAAGGAGCTCGACATACCCGTCAGGTCGTGGGTGCCCGACCGTCTGGCCGTGGCAGCCGTGTTTATTATCATGCTGCCCATAGCCATGCTCAACGGCACCTATACCGGAAGCATGGTGGAGGTGTCTAATACGCTGGGCGTATACACCGAGGACATCACCATAGGCTATTATGCCGCGTCGGCCGGCATGGCTGTGGCCTATCCCATAGTGCCCAAGATTCTTAACGCGCTGCCGGCAAAGACGCTTCTGCTTGTCGACCTCGTGCTGCAGTTCTTCTTGAGCTGGTTTTGCGCCCGTCAGGCCAACATCGACCTCCTGATAACCGCAAGTTTCATCATCGGCTTCCTTAAGGGCTTTCTTATGCTGTGGATAATACGCCGCATAAAGTTCATATTCAGTCCGAAAGACGTGCGCAGCGAGTTTTATGCCTATTTCTATCCGCTCGTGTTCGGCGGCGGCCAGCTCTCGATGGTCATCACGGCCCTGCTGGCCTATCATTACGACTGGAAGTATATGTACTACTTCATGATGCTCCTTCTGGCCGTGGCCATATTGTCGGTCATCATGTTCTTCCGCATCGACCGTCAGGCGCGCCCCATACCCTGGAAAGAGCTTCATCCGCGCGAGATGCTCATAATATCCACCGGCCTGCTCATGCTCATCTATGTGATAACCTACGGCAAGACGCTCGACTGGATGGCCTCTCCGCGCATACGCATCTACATCGTCATAGCCCCTCTGCTCGTGGCACTGTTCCTTTGGGAGCAGTTTCATTCGCCCCGTCCGTTCGTAAGCCTTAAGCCCCTGTTCCAGTGGAAGGCCATTCTCGGCTATTTCTATATGATGCTCGTGATGTTCTTCAGCACGTCCACGAGTCTGCTGACAAGTTATATGACCACAATATTGCATGTCGACAACACCCGCACCTACACCATATACATCTGGCTTCTGCCGGGCTATGTCCTCGGCGCGTTCATCTGTTTCTGGTGGTTCCGCTGGCAGCGCTGGCGTTTCCGTTTCTTCATTGCCGGCGGCATGTCGTGTTTTGCCCTGTTCTTCGGCATGCTCTATTTCGGCATATCGCCCGACAGCACCTACGAGATGCTTTATCTGCCGATGTTCCTGCGAGGCCTGGGCATGCTTGCGCTGATAATAGCCTTCGCGCTTTTTGCCGTAGAAGACCTTCAACCCAAGTATCTTCTATCCAACGCCTTCTTCCTCATAACGTTCCGCTCGGTGCTTACGCCGGTCATAGCCTCGGCATTCTACAGCAACACGCTCTATCGCCTGCAGCAGCGCTATATGGTTGAGCTGTCGGAGACCATGTCGGCCGCCGACCCTCTTGCCGCGTCGCGCTGGCAGTCGGCCTTCAGCAGTGCGCTAGCGCAGGGACACGGAGCCGACGAGGCAGTGCAGATGGCCACTAACACGCTCAACACCATTCTGCAGCAGCAGGGCACTCTGCTCGCGCTGAAGCATATCCTGGGTTGGCTCTTTGCCGTGACGCTGGCAATAGCCATAATATCACGCTTCATTCCGTTCCACAAGACCGTGCGCGTACCGGTGGTAAGGACAGGCGAGGATATGGTCTGACGCTGTGTATGTTATGCCAGTATAGCCTGTCAAGTCCTCATGGCGATAGACATATTTGTAAATAAAAGCGAAAAATTCCGGACGTTTGACGCTCTCAGAATGGCGGTGCCCGTCGCAGAAGCGTGGTTTGGCGCGAAAATGGCCGAAAATTGCATGGTTTTTATAAGCTGCTGATTAGCAGCGGTTTATGCTGTTTGTGAAGTGAAACAATAACAGTTAAAAAATATTACCGGGCCACTTTTGCATCAAAAGTGGCCCGTTTACGATATCATACTTATGCTTTTGCAGCCTGAAAGTGCAGCTTTTAGATATAAAAATCAGCCATTTCAGGCTCTTAAAATATCTTAGATGTAAATATGTGTTAATAAACTTACGCTGTTGATACCATTAAATTAACATCAGTTATACATTATTTCCCTAGATTGAAAAAATATTTTGTCATGACTTTTTACTGCCGATTTTGTAAGTCATAAATTTCCATTTATGCAGTTAATCGTAAATTTCCATTCTCAGTGTAACACGGTATACAGCGTATTTCTGATACTCCGTCTGATTTACTCAATAATTCAATGCCTATGTCAGCACATACATTCAGGTCTAAACTATCATTGACAACCTTTTTAAGGTAAGATTACTAAAGTGTCTTAAACCTGTGGCTTCCAGTCGTTTACCAGATTAAATAGTTCTTCAACACTTTCTATGTTCATTTTCTTACGCAGTCTGTAGCGTGCTTTCTGAAGACTTTCGGTTGATATTCCTAAGGCTGTTGCCGTTTCTTTTACAGGTATCTTCATGCGCATAAACCCGAGAATAAGAATGTCGTTATGTGTAAGTTGCGGATATGTCTTTTTGATATATTCCACAAAGTCTGTATTTATAGTGGCTTCGAGCATGTCAAGGCGTGTCATGGCTGTCTGCCGTGCTGTGGCTTCACCGACAATCTGTGCCACGGTTTCAGCGTTCTTGTTTTTTGTCTTTTCCAGTTCACTTATGGTCTGGTTCATCTTCAGCGAAATCAGCTCGTTTTCCAGTTTCTTGTATTCCACTTCTGTTTTCAGCCGCATTTTGTTTTGTCTGTACAGCAGCAATATTATTATGCATGCGGCTATGGCCGTTAAGGCGAGTCCGCTGAACAGCAGTATTCTTATGATGTGCGTCTTTTCAGCTTCGCGTATTATCCTGTTATATTTATATTGTTCTTTTATAACGGCGATGCGCTGTGCAGTTTCTCCGTTTTTAATCACGCCCGCAAGGCTGTCGTATTTGTCTCGGTTGCGTATGTATTCTGTCAGATTTCCGTTGATGCTGTCAGAGCGCATAATTATTTTCAGGGCATTGGCCTCGTTTTCCATTTCGCCGTATCTTGATGAGTATTCCATGCTCATCTTTGCATATATCCGCGAGCTGTCCGTCTGTCCCTCTTTTTCCAGCAGCATAGAGTGTACATAGTAGGTTTGAGACAGATATCTGTCGTCTTTCAGCGGATTGTTCTCGAGCCTTTTTATAGTTTCCCATGCTTTGGCGGTTTGTCCTGTTACATAGAACATTTCTGCCATGTTGGCCATGTCCATATACAGCCATGTTTTTTTGCTCGGAAAGTCTTTCTTGTCCAGCTCAAGGAGATTTTTCATGCACGTAAGAGCTGTTTGGTAATCGTTGTCGAGGGTAAAGGCATAATATGCCATCATTCGCCAATAATATTGTGAGCTGTAGTTACCTTTTTTTTTAACGTGATAATACTTTGTAGACTTCAGCAATTTATATCCTTCGCGTTTCTGTCCTATTATTCCGCATATAATTCCGAGATGCGAGTTTGCCTCAAACACCCCGACGTTGTCTCCTTCTTCTTTGAATGCAGCCGCAGCACGGTGAAACTGCCGGTATGCCACAGGGAGGTTCTGATTTTCCCATTCAATCATTGCCTGGTCAAATATCGACCGTCCGTTTTCGTGTTTGGTTTCGCAGGACAACAGGACGGTGAGCGTAAGCAGAAAAGTGATATATCGTATAAAGATTTTCATTTATTTATGGTTAATATGGAATATTGCTCTGATTACAAAATTAGCAATTTTTTTATTTTAAGAAACATGTCTGTCCTTATTTGTCCGTCCTATTAAATATTATTTAACATAATTGTCCGGTTTATTGTCCGTATTATCCCTGTTGTGGTATAAATGAATTAAGCTAAATTTGGCCACAACATTTTTTTGAAGTAAAAACACACTAAAAGTTTTGCATTATGAAAAAAAGATATTTGTACGTTGCTTTATTGGGGCTTTCGTTAGCAAGTCCTGTTACAGCTCAGGTGTATGTAACCGAAGGGCAGTTCTTTTCTACAGGAGTAAATAATGATGGTGATGTGCTGATAATGGAAAATCAGTGCTCACCTTATAATATTTGGAAACCTAAAAACGACATCAATGACATTACAGAAATTGGTGGTGTTTCTGCAGGAAATGGTATAGGAGGTGAAGCTAAATGGACAGAAGATGGAAAGTTCGTAACTGGTACAACTCCATGGGATAATATTGTCATACAAAAAGGATGGAATTGTTCGGCGTTTGAAGAACCGGCAGATGCTCCGCAGCCACATCATGTGAGCAATGTGTTTTTCATAGCTAACAGTTTGCTTGTCACCACAGCCAGTACGGCAGACGGAAGTGATATGCGCATACGCTGGACAATGAATAATGGTGACCGTTGGAGAGCGGGTAATATTATCGTATCTGGTTTTCCTGTTGAAAGTATTGAGGGTGTTATGCTCGACGGATGTAGATTTACTTCGTTAATAGGTTATATGTGTGGCCGTAATGCATCTATGTATTATATTGGATCAAATGGAAATGACATACATGCAATAACGCCTGTATTAAATGGATTTGATGGTGAAGTGGACACATATTGGGCAGTTGATTTTGTGGTTACTTCAAACACTTATGATCCTGCTAAATATGGACTTTTAAGCGTCGAGGCTAAAGATGGTGAGTGCAGCGTTTGGTATACAGCCGACGGAGGCGACACTTACAGCAAGGCCGACGGAACTTATGCAGATGCTGCCGCAACCGACTTCTGCTATACAGGTACTGAGGCAGATGCCGTTATGTGGCTGGTAAACAGTAAAGGTGCTATACAGAAGTCTGTTGATTTTGGCGTTACATGGACAACGGTTTGTGAGATAGAAGGTTCTTTCAAGCGTATCCACTTCTCTGGCAGCGATAACGGCGTAGCCGTGGCCGATGACGCAGTGTATGTAACCACTGACGGAGGCGAGACATGGGCAAGGTGTGAAGTCGGATCTGACGACGTGGAGCTGAATCCGCTGGCCGGAACAGTGTGGAACGATGCTTGCTGGAGAGAGAACACTCTGTATGTGTTCGGAACTAACGGCATGGCATACAGCTCGCAGAACTATGGAAAAGAATGGAAAAAGGAGAATATAGACGATGCTGAAGGCCATGACCTTAACCGAGCCACTCTTTCGGCAGACGGAAAATATATTCTCGTAGGCGCTAACGATTTCCGCGTTTTCCGTCTTGGCTTTGAAGACTCACGCTTTGGATATGTAGCTGGAAAATATGAAGTTGAAACAGACACCTGGACTCCAATGGAGTGTAGTGGGGTTTTCTCGCAGGATGTTAATAGTTGCTCATATAACGTATCTGGAGACGGCCATGTACTGGTAGGTAATTCTTATCAGATGATAGGCGAAGGAGGCGATGCGCAGAGTCGTGCTCAGGCGGCTGCATGGGTTGATGGCAGTCTGGTTACTCTGCCAGTTTTGGATGAGGAAAGCAATCGTGCTACTCAAAGCTATGCTACAAGTTATGACGGAAGTGTAATTGCAGGATGGAACGACTTTGTAGGTCCTTGGAACGGATGCTATTGGACACGCAACGACGACGGAAGCTACACGCAGCACATGCTGCTCAAGGCTGGTGTAGATGTAAAAGATGTTGACTTTTATAATTTTGATGACACTAAGCGTTATTGCTTCGGTCCTGCCCATGCCGTGTCGCCTGACGGAAAGTGGATAGGAGGTGCTGGCACGTCGCTAAATTATACTTTGAACGCATGGCTCTATAACATAGAGACAGGAGAGTTTAAAGATCTTGGAATAGACGGCGGTACGGTTGTAAGAGTGAACAATGAAGGAACAATGGCTGTCGGCTATGGTGCAACAGGACTTAGTGCCTTTATATGGACAGAGAAAGATGGATATAAAGATCTTAATGATTATGCCGCAGAACTCGGACTCGACTATACAAACAGCGAATTCTCGATGATAAGTTGCGTAGATGCATCTCCAAACTGGCGCTATCTGTGCGGTTGGGGTATGGCCGGCATGGGTAAATATGCCTATATGATGGATACAAAGGGCGAGTCTACCGGCATAGGTCAGGAGATTATCGAACAATGCAAGGCAGAGATTTATCCTAATCCGGTGTCAGACATCCTGCATGTGGCGCTGCCTTATGAAGGACTTAAGACAACCGTTACGTTGTTCGACCTTCAGGGACGTGCCGTGAAGACGCTGAAAACGGAAAACACAACCAATGAGATTGATGTTACAGACGTAAGGCCCGGCATGTATATCCTCGACGTTGAGGCTAAGGGCCTGCACAAAGGCTTCAAGGTGATGGTTAAGCATTAAATTATATAGTGTAAGGCGGAGAGAAGGCCTTAGCGGCTTTCTTTCTGTCTTATTCATAAATGTAGATGTTATAATTTGTATGCTATGAGAAAGATATTATTATTGGCTGCCGTAATGATTTCGCTCTGTCTGCCGGCACAGAATATTACAGGGCAGGTTGACGTAAAAAGAGTTTCTGAATCCTTCAGGACATTGCCCATATGCAGCCCTCGTACAGATATGATGAGTGTCAAGGCTCAGGCAGACAAGCCGGCAAAGGCGCCTGCAGGAGATGTTGAGACTTTTTATCTTGAATATTACGACAGAGTTTACGGCTTTGAGAATTTATGCGTGAGGTCGCACGTGAAGTCTGACTTCATATTTGGCAACGACGGCAAGGTGTATATCCCCAACATGTTTTTCATGTCTCAGCTTCCGGGATATATCGAGGGTACGCTTTCAGGCAACACAATAACAGTAAGCGGGGCGCACAATGCAGGCACAGTAGGCGAGAACACCTATTATGTGTCACAGGTTGACCCTGAGACAGGAAGTCCTAAAAATGAGGCTTTCACGCTGACAAAAGATCCTGCCACCGGTATTTGGAAAACAGACGGGAACACGCTGCTGGGACTTTATGTAGATGAACTTATCCCTGAAAATCTTTATTCTTATTGCGCCATGCTTAATTATCTTCCTGCCGGCGCGTTTCCTGCCTCAGTGCAGTGCAGGCTGACAGCGGTGGATAATTATGACAGAAACATAAGCAAGACGCTCGAGGTGATAAAGGTAGAGGACGGCTATTATATAAAGGGCCTTATGAGAGGATATGACGACTCGTGGGTGGTTGGCCTGTATGGTGAGAACGGAGATATAAAAATTCCTTCATATCAGGTGCTTGGCGATGACGTGGCTGCTGTATTTGTAGACGAGTTGAACTACAACCAGCCCGAAGGCCTGTTCGTATATGACGCTGAGGCTGACACTCATTCATTGCAGGATAATATATCTTTGATGGATATGTATTCAGACAACGGTACGGACTTTTATGCAACGCAGGTATATGCAAGGATGACCATAAGCGGACTATCTGCAGACATATCAGACGTAAAGGCAGACAGAAAGATTGTTGGTACGGAATATTTCGACCTGTCTGGGCGTCGGGTCAGCGATGCTTACAAAGGGCTTATAATAAGGGTGACGAGATATGCCGACGGCACCAGCAGTGCTGAGAAAATTATGAAATGAGCTTGTTTTTCATTTTCAGGGTCTTGATTGATTATAACTTCTAATATTTTCATGGTTTTGTTTATTGAAAAATAAATCATGAAAAAGTTATTGTGAAAGAAATTACAAGCTGTGATGCTGACGGATGTAGGGTGTCGGTATCTGTAAAGGAACCTGGCATCGTGAAACTTTCTGATGGACGTACAATAAAAAATAATGAAATGAAGTAATTGTTCTTCATTTTGAGGGTTCTTAGTTTATAGGATGCGGTTAGGCAATAAATGTGATTTATTCGCTTAACCGCAATTTCTATTTACGCTTCCTTCTGAATTACCGGGCCACTTTTGCATCAAAAGTGGCCCGTTTACGATATCATACTTATGCTTTTGCTGCCTGAAAGTGCAGCTTTTGGATATAAAAATCAGCCATTTTAGGCTCTTAAAATATCTTAGATGTGAATATATGTTAATAGACTTGCGCTGTTAATACCATTAAATTAACATCCGTTATATATTGTTTCCCTAGATTGAAAAAATATTTTGTCATGACTTTTTACTGCATATTTCACGATTCACAATCCATAATTAGCTAAGCGCTGAACAGCGTTTCATAATAGGCCTGCGCTGAACTTAATTTCACAAATCATAATTGGCTTGCGCCGAACTTTGTTTTTCCGTTCTTAATTCTCAATTCTCCATTAATAATGTGCTTGCCGTATTATATTTTTTCGTAACTTTGCAGACCACAGCAGATTTTTATTTTTCTGCAAAATTACGACAAATAGAGATGGATAATAAAGAAATAAATAAAAACAACGAGTTCGTAAGACAGGTGGCTGAGCAGAAATATGAGTTCGGCTTCACCACCGACGTGCATACGGACATAATCGACGTGGGTCTTAACGAGGACGTGGTGCGCCTGATTTCGCAGAAGAAGGGCGAGCCCGACTGGATGCTCGACTTCCGCCTGAAGGCCTACAACTACTGGAAGACGCTGGAGCAGCCTACATGGGGACACGTGAACGTGCCCGAGATAGACTATCAGGCTATATCATATTATGCCGACCCGCTGGCAAAGAAGAAGGACGAGGGCAAGAAGGAGATTGACCCCGAGCTGATGAAGACTTTCGACAAGCTGGGCATTCCGCTCGAAGAACGCCTTATCCTTAGCGGCCAGACGGCCGTGGACGCCATTATGGACTCGGTGTCGGTGAAGACTACTTATAAGGAGAAGCTGGCCGAGAAGGGTATCATCTTCTGTTCTATCGGCGAGGCCATAAAGGAACATCCTGACTTGGTAAGAGAGTATCTCGGCACGGTTGTGCCTTACCGCGACAACTTCTTCGCAGCCTTGAACAGCGCCGTGTTCAGCGACGGCTCGTTCGTCTACATACCAAAAGGCGTGCGCAGCCCGATGGAGCTTAGTTCTTATTTCCGCATCAATGCAAGAAACACGGGCCAGTTTGAGCGCACGCTGATCATTGCCGAGGACGACAGCTATGTGTCTTATCTCGAAGGCTGTACGGCCCCTATGCGCGACGAAAACCAGCTTCATGCCGCCATCGTTGAGATTATCGTAAAGGACAACGCCGAGGTGAAATATTCTACGGTGCAGAACTGGTATCCGGGCGACGAGAACGGCAAGGGCGGAGTGTTCAACCTTGTTACAAAGCGTGGCGACCTGCGTGGAGTTAACTCAAAGCTGTCGTGGACACAGGTTGAGACGGGTTCGGCCATCACGTGGAAATATCCGTCGTGCATCCTGCGCGGCGACAACTCTGTGGCTGAGTTCTACAGCGTAGCCGTTACCAACAATTATCAGGAGGCCGACACGGGTACGAAGATGATTCATTTGGGAAAGAACACCAAGAGCACTATAATAAGCAAGGGCATCAGCGCCGGACACAGCCAGAACTCTTACCGCGGACTGGTGCGCGTGTCGCCTAATGCCGACAATGCCCGCAACTATTCGTCGTGCGACTCGCTGCTGTTGGGCAGCGACTGCGGTGCCCACACGTTCCCGTATATGGACATACACAACGATTCGGCGATAGTGGAGCACGAGGCAACGACGAGCAAGATAAGCGAAGACCAGCTGTTCTACTGCAATCAGAGAGGCATACCCACGGAGCAGGCCGTCGGCCTTATCGTCAACGGATATGCCAAGGAGGTTTTGAACAAACTGCCTATGGAGTTTGCCGTTGAGGCTCAGAAGCTGCTCAGCGTGTCGTTGGAAGGCACTGTGGGATAGTAATTCAAATTAAAAATTAAGAATTAAAAATTAAAAATTGGCGGGGTAGTGCCGTAGGGGTTTATCGGTTCATTAACGATATATATAAAAAAGTTGTTATGATGAATACAAGACCATTGATTGTTTTAGTCTTGCTGCTTTGTCTGTCAAGACTTGTGGCAAACGCTCAGGACGATGACTCGCGGCGATGGGCAATAGACTTCAGGCTAAGTCCTGTAAAGCCGGTTGTGTCGCTTAACGAAACTCCCGACAAGTATTACGACCCTTTGAAGGCAGGCGGCGGTCCTAACTTCTCTGCTCACCTAGAGTATTTCATTCCGCAGACAGGCTTCTCTGTTGTCGGCGGCTATGACCACGAAGTGATGGACTTCTATTCTGGCGACGTGTCGGCCGATTTGTCGCAGATTATGCTTGGCGGCCGCTGGTATTTCCTGTCAAAGTCATGCCCGCTGCAGCCTTATCTCGGCGTAAGCACCTTCTGGAACGTTGCCGGGCGCAAGGATGCAGGCACGGTGAGCACGTCGGGAATGTATGGCAGCTATGAGCGCAAGTATAGCGTGAGCAGCCCCGTGCTGAGTGTGGCGCCGGTGGTGGGTCTCGACATATATCTGTTTTCGTGTGTGGCTCTTGAGGTCGATTATGGCTTCCGCATGGCTGTCGACGGACATACATCGTCGCAGACGATATTCGGAAAGGACGCAACGCCCTATGCAATGCGCTCGCCGATGCACCGCCACGCGCTGTCAGTGGGACTGAAAGTTACGTTCCCGTTCAAGTTCACAAACAGTGACTTCGGCGGACTGCTGGATTCTCTTTTAGATTTGAAATAAACAACTCAGGCAGGCGAAAGCCGTAAGGCCGGAATAAATTATAAGCAAGAATTATGTTAGAAATAAAAGACTTACACGCCAAGATTGGCGACAAGGAAATATTGAAGGGCATCAACCTCACCATAAAGGACGGTGAGACACATGCCATAATGGGACCTAACGGTTCAGGCAAGAGTACATTGAGTGCTGTGCTGGTCGGTAATCCGCTGTATGAGGTTACGTCTGGCTCAATAACCTTCAACGGCAAGGACTTGCTCGAGATGAAGCCTGAGGACAGGGCACACGAAGGACTTTTCCTTTCGTTCCAGTATCCCGTGGAGATTCCGGGCGTGTCGATGACCAACTTCATGCGTGCCGCCATAAACGAGAAACGCAAGTATGAGGGCAAGGAGCCGCTCAACGCAGCCGACTTCCTGAAGCTGATGCGCGAGAAGAGAAAGATTGTTGAACTTGACAGCAAACTGTCAAACCGCTCTGTTAACGAAGGTTTCAGCGGCGGCGAGAAGAAGCGTAACGAGATTTTCCAGATGGCAATGCTCGAGCCGAAGCTCAGTATCCTGGACGAGACTGACTCTGGCCTCGACGTTGACGCGCTGCGCATTGTTGCCGAAGGCGTCAACAAGTTGCGCACACCGGAGTCGAGCTGCATCGTCATCACTCACTATGAGCGTCTGCTCGACATCATCAAGCCAGACATTGTTCACGTGCTCTACAAGGGACGCATCGTAAAGACTGCCGGTCCGGAGCTGTCTAAGGAAATCGAGGCACGCGGATACGACTGGATTAAAGAAGAGGTGGACTGAATTTGATTTATAATTCACAATTCACAATTCATAATTCATAATTGGATTGCGCTGAACTTCGTTTCATAATTCACAATTCTTAATTCGTAATTGGCTAACGCCGAACTTCGTTTCATAATTAATATACGGATGGATAGCGAAAAACAATATATAGACCTTTACAACCAGTGCCGCGACATGATATGCGCGCACAGCTCAGCGCCGCTCAACGCCGTGCGCGATGCTGCGTTCGACGACTTCAAGCGGATGGGATTCCCGACAAAGAAGGTCGAGAGATATAAATACACCGATATTCCGTCGCTATTTGAGCCCGACTACGGTCTTAACCTCAACCGCCTTAACATTCCGGTTGACCCGTATGAGGCTTTCAGATGTGACGTGCCTAACCTCAGTACATCGCTCTATTTCATAGTGAACGACGGCTTCTATGGCAAGTCTACGCCTAAGGGCCAGCCGCTTCCAGACGGAGTGATTGTCGACTCGCTGGGCAAGGTGGCTGCCGAAAGGCCTGAACTGATAGAGAAATATTATGCCAAGCTGGCAAAGACTTCTGAAGACGGCATAACGGCTCTCAACACAATGTTGGCACAGGACGGACTGCTGGTTTATGTGCCTAAGGGCGTTGTGGTAAGCAAGGCCGTGCAGGTGATCAACATCCTGCGCTCTGACGTCGACCTGATGGTTAATCGCCGTGTGCTGATAATAGTGGAGGAGGGGGCTGAAATCAAGCTGCTCTTCTGCGATCATGCCGCCGACGACCGCCGTTTCCTCACCACGCAGGTTATCGAGGCTTATGTGGGCGACAATGCGGGACTTGACCTCTACTGTCTTGAGGAGACTCACGCAAAGAACGTTCGCGTGAGCAATCTGTTTATTGAGCAGCAGCGCAGCAGCAGGGTTAACCATAACATAATAACGCTGCACAACGGCATAACACGCAACCGCACCGACCTTGTGTTTGCAGGTGAGGGTGCCGAGTGTAACCTCAGCGGATGTGTTATAGCCGACAAGAAACAGCATGTTGACAACAATACGCTGATAGATCATCGCGTGGCTCACTGTACGAGCAACGAACTGTATAAATACGTTCTCGACGAGAGCGCCACGGGAGCCTTTGCCGGCCGAGTGCTGGTGCGTCATGGCGCACAGAAGACCGACTCGGTGATGCGTAACCAGAACCTCTGCTCAACCAAGGAGGCGCGTATGTACACGCAGCCGATGCTGGAGATATATGCCGACGACGTTAAGTGTGCTCACGGAAGCACCGTGGGTCAGCTCAACGATGCGGCCCTGTTCTACATGCGCCAGCGCGGCATCAGCCTTAAGGAGGCCAAGCTCCTGCTTGAGTTTGCCTTCGTCAACGAAGTCGTAGACGGCATAAAGCTCGAGCCGCTCCGCGACCGCCTGCATTATCTCGTAGAGAAACGCTTCCGTGGCGAACTCAACAAGTGCGAGGGATGCAAGCTGTGCAGATAAAATTCGGTAGTTAGAAGTAGTTAAAGGAGTTAGAGTAGTTAAAGTCATTACCTTTGTTGATGTCGTCATTCTTTATGTAACAATGTTGACTGGAATTTGGCTTTGGCTGCTCTAATTCTGAAAATAAGCTCAGATGCTTGCATGTTTTCAATGCTTGCAATAAAAAACTTTAAGGCTTGTATACTTCAACTGCTCTGACTTCTCTAATTTACTGAATATTCTCGTTAGTCTTTGGCCACGTTACTTTGTATAAAATTATTTAGGCTATTGACTTTAACTACTCTAACTCCTTTAACTACTTTAACTCCTAAAAAAGTATGTTCGACGTAACCAAAATAAGAGAAGACTTCCCGATACTCAGCCGTAAGGTTTACGACCGTCCGCTGGTATATCTCGACAACGGTGCAACAACGCAGAAGCCGCTGTGCGTGCTCGATGCCATGCGCGAAGAGTATCTCAATGTCAATGCAAACGTACACCGCGGCGTGCATTATCTTTCGCAGCAGGCAACCGACCTGCACGAACAGGCACGCGAAAAGGTGCGCAAGTTTATCAATGCAGGTTCGGTTAACGAAATAATCTTCACGCGTGGAACCACCGAGAGCCTTAACCTTGTGGTTTCGTCGTTCTGCGACGGGTTTATGAGCGAGGGCGACGAGGTAATCGTGTCCGTCATGGAGCATCATTCTAACATCGTGCCGTGGCAGCTTCAGGCAGCGCGCAAAGGCATATCGCTGCGCGTGATACCGATGAACGACAAAGGCGAACTGCTGCTCGACGAATACGAAAAGCTGTTTACTGAGCGCACTAAGATAGTCAGTGTTACGCATGTAAGCAATGTCCTAGGAACGGTAAACCCTGTTAAGGAGATTGTGCGCATAGCTCACGAGCACGGCGTTCCCGTTATGGTTGACGGTGCACAGAGCACTCCTCACTTTGCCGTTGACGTGCAAGACATCGACTGCGACTTCTTTGCTTTCAGCGGGCATAAGATGTATGGTCCTACAGGCGTAGGCGTGCTATACGGAAAGGAAGACTGGCTCGCCCGCATGCCGCCGTATCAGGGCGGAGGCGAGATGATAGAGAGCGTAAGCTTTGAGAAGACCGTGTTTGAGCATCTCCCGTTTAAGTTTGAGGCCGGCACGCCTGACTATGTTGCCACTCACGGCCTTGCCACCGCCATCGACTATATCAGTTCGATAGGCATCGACAACATCTCGCGTCATGAGCAGGAACTCACAAGATATTGCATGGAGCGGATGCAGGAGATAGACGGCATCAGACTCTTCGGCACGGCCAATGATAAAGACGCCGTGGTTTCGTTCCTCGTAGGCGACATCCACCATCTCGACATGGGCACGCTGCTCGACCGTCTCGGCATAGCCGTTCGCACCGGTCACCACTGCGCCCAACCCCTCATGATACGTCTTGGCATACAGGGCACGGTGAGAGCCTCGTTTGCCATGTATAACACAAAGGAGGAGATAGACGTTCTTGTTGAAGGCATAAAGCGCGTAAGCAAGATGTTCTGACTTTAGTATTTACTTTTTATATAATAGAAAAATCCTGGAAGTGTAGAGTTTTATTCTTCCAGGATTTTTGTTTGTTTCATGCTTCAAGGGCTATTTCCTCTTAATGCTGCCTTTGATTTTTGTTGCCTTTAGCATGATATTGCTAGACATCTTTGTCTTATAAATGTATCTTGAATTCTTATTAAACATTCTTGGAACGAAATTTCTAATCTTAATGTTATTCTTGGTAGAGATTCCTTGTGCTCCATTAATTTCAAATGTTTCGTATGCACCACCGAGCCAGCCATACTCACCATTAACATAAGCGTAATAAATGGTACCAAACACGAACATTTGGGCTTCTTGGTCATATCCGCTTGTATGTTGGTCTGTGACACCAAACAGAAGCGCAGCATCTCCTACATATAGAGGTCCGTATGTCTGATGAGAGAATCCGGTGTCAACATCTTTGAACGAAATATAGCCTTGATCGTCCATAGTGAATGTTAAACTGCCTTCTTGTGTTATCCATGGTTCAATCTTATAGTTAAATGGATTCTTCTTATCCTGATACATTGTGGCAGAGTATGATGGAGTAATATCATTGATTATAGGATTACCTACGAAATTATCACTGCCCTCACCATCTGTTATAAATGCCGGTTGTACATTATGTGTAAATGTTCCAGAATAAACAGGTTGCCAGTCTGCGGCACTTGATTCACCTCCCAATGAGAATTTAAATGGTGTTGCAGAATGATTTTTCATGTTGCCCTGAGCGTCATATGTAACTATAATCATAATATAATTACCGCTTTCTGTTAATTGTGCCTGTATGTCTTCTCCCGATGTAATATAGTTTGACTCTATATTACCATCATTTATGGCTGTTACAATTTCATTTATGTCATCACCTTCTGCAGCGATTACCCATCTTGCAAAAGCGACATCTTTGCCAAGAGTTATTGTACCTTGTACATAGCTGTTGTCTTTTGCATCGGTAAATCTTCCCGTATAGGTGAATGAAGATGTATAGTCGGTTATTTCATACCCTGGCATTGCTATTGCAAACATTCCGTCTGAATTTGTATAATAGGTTGGACTTGTTATCTGTGAAGGTCCAAGCTCCATTAAGAAACTTTGTGCAGGCATGGTAATTATACCATCTTGATATGTTCCGAAATATTCAGGCGCAATTTGCTTTAACGTTTCTACATCGTATCCGTTAAGTACATTTAGTGCAGTTACATAACTGTAAAGAAGAATATTGTCTGAACCGTATTTTCCTGGAAGTATTGTTCCATCTACATAGGCATGAGCTGGATCCGAAACATCGAAGATGATACCATTGTCATTATTAAATGTGATAGCACTTCCATTATACATTTTATAAATTTCCGTATCTTCGCCGTAAGGATTCTTGAGACGGTAACGGCCTTCTTTTAGAGCACTTTTTTGTAGTGGAACTTTGTAGGTTAGAGGTTCTATACCGAAAACAGAAGATATGAGACCTTCACGATAAGTTACTTCTTCTCCTGTATCAATCCATTCTGTAAGACCAGCTGATATTGTGCATGATGAATCTCCGTATGGAGTGGTATAAGCTTCGTCTCCAATACTGAGTGTAATGTTTTCATAATATCCATATCCGCATTTGTCTGACAGAAGGGTTTTGGGGTCGTATGCAATATTTATGTCTGCTGTTGTCGCACCGTCTGCAAAAGTCACTGTTGCTGGGACAGTGTAGATACTGCCGTCTTTAGTTACAGCGTTTATTTTTACGGTAAGTTCACCTTCGCTCTGAATACGGTTTATTTGTACTTGAAAACTGTTTTTTGCAGGATCCAAGTCGTAATTTGAGGCAAGGGTTGTTTTAAAATATACCTGTTCACCCTCGGCTGTTGCAGCAGTATGCTCATATTCTTCGGTACATGACCCCATAACGAGTGCAAGCGCCACGAAAATGAACATCGTGCAATAACTGAATATTTTATTCATAATATTGTCTATTTAAATTATTTCTATTTATTTTGCGTAGTTATTTGCCGGGTCAGGGTTGTTATAATATCTTACACCGGCATTATTTGTCTCTTCTGAGCGTACTATAGCCCAGTTCATCCATGCAGGACGTGAAGTAGTCTTGAATTGTGCCCGAGATTCTATGTTGACAGATGTAGTCTTGTCAACAGCATAGCCTAGGCGTTTAATGTCGAAGAACGACTGGCCTTCACCCCAAAGCTCAATTTGTTTCTGGAAAACAATTTCTTCTATAATTTGGTCTTGGCTTGTACCTTTAAAAGAATACTTCGTGTCACGTGACAGCATGAAGGTTTCGAGCAATTTCTTTCCACGTTCAGCGTCTTGGTGAGCAGCAGCTTCAGCTTCAATGAAATACATTTCTTCAATTCGCATTATCGGGAATGCCGTGACATTTCCTGCTGTATAGTCGCTAACGTTTCCACCGGCAGGACGGAATTTAGTTGAAGTATAATCTTCAAGAGCTTCGCCTATTTCTGCATCGCAATATGTATTCTTTCCATACAGTGAAGAACCTTCTGGAGCTTTAAACATAAGTTTACGCCAGTCAGTATTGCTCATTTTATTATAAGTAGCTGAAGGAATCTGTGGAAGAACACCAGCTCCTCCCATTGACAGAGGACCACTGTATCCATACGTGTTTTCTGATGTCATGAATGCAGCCCAATTCATAAGATTGCTGACATTGCCGCGTGAATAAGTTGCTCCCCACATCCATTTTGTAGCATCGTTGAATCCTGTAGTTATGTTGAGTGCCTCTTCCTTTGTCATTGGCTGTGACGTAGAGGCATCTATTGCCATGCGTGCATATTTTTCAGCCATAGGATAGTTTTCCATCCACATATAAAGACGTGCATAAAGACCATAAACGCAGTCGATCTTAGGTACGGATGTGCTTGATATTTTCAGTAGGGGTACAAACTTTTCTGCAGCCTGCAAGTCACTGAGGATAAAATTGAACATGTCTTTTTTCTTTGCACGCGGGTTGTTACGTGCTTGCTGTTCTGTTGTCTTCTCTGTTACAATAGGTACTGTCAGACCGGAAATGTCATTTCCCTCTGGACTTATTGGCTTCGTCTTGTCATTTTCAAGGAACTCGTATTCGCGGGCCATATCGAGATAAATCAAAGCGCGGTAGGCAAATGCTGCACCGGCAAGACCTTTTTCAGAGTCAGTTCCGCTTATTGTGTCAACTGCAGCAATAGCGTTATTAGCAGCCAGGACAAAACCTGTTTGATATTGCCACATGAATTGGGCTGTAAGGTATTGGCGTCCCCAATATAAATCATAGTACCAGTTGCCCCATTGGTTGTATTGGTAGCCATTGGGACTGAATGCCAATTCGCCAGACTGTATATCTCGAATAATCATCAAACCGGCATATCCGATTGACCAATGGTAACTTGACGTCCATATTTTTGAAAATTGATTGTTCAGACCCATGACAAGTGCTTCTGCACTTTCTTCTGTAGGTGGCACCTGTTCATCGGTAACGCCACTTGTAGGCATGGTTTCGTCAATACAGCTTGAAAGCGTAAATGACGATACCAAGACCATCAGCATGCTAAGTCCGTATATAAATATCTTTTTCATATTTTTTCTGTTTGTAATTGTTTTTAGAATGTAACTGTTATACCGCCTGATATGGTGCGCATTGCAGAATAGTAGGCAGTTGAAGCTCCTCCTGTTATGCTTTGGCGTGGGTCAAGTCCTTGACGTTTAGACCAAACCCAAAGATTTGTCGCCGTAAGATAGAGTCTTAATTTGCTTATTCCTGCTTTTGCAGTGAACTTGCTGGGCAGAGTATATCCGAAATTGAGGTTTTGCAGACTTAGATATGAGGCATCGGTAAGGAAACGGTCTGAAGTATAGTTGACGTCCTGATCTGCATAGACGATATGGGGAATGTTCGAATTTTTGTTTTCCGGTGTCCATGCATTCAATAAGTCAGCATGGATAGCAGATCCTCCTGTCGCCATGCTCATCATGCTTGCATAATCAGAATCGTAAATTTGACCACCAAGCTGATACGTGAAGTCTAATGATAAATCGAAACCTTTATATGAGAAACGTGTGCCGAAGCCTCCATAGGCCCATGGCAGTGCTGTTCCGCAAAGATATTGTGTGGCATCAGAAGATGATTCTGTCGTTTCTTTGCCTGCGACATAAGTCTTCTTGTTTCCGTATTCGTCTAACACAGGATTCCCGTTTTCATCAACAACGTCTTTAAGGACATCTTTCCAGTAAAGTGCTTTACCTGTTTCGGGGTCAACACCGGCATATTTAGCCATATAGAAAGTGTAAAGAGGTTTTCCTTCACCATAGAAATAGCTGCCGCTTGCATAGCCTTCAACGCCTTCAGAAGTGGTTGTTGTCTTGTTTTCATCTGCAATTCTTACAATTTTGTTTTTATAAGCTGTAAAGTTTATGTTTGCGCCCCACTCAAAGTCTCTAGTCCTGAAGATTGTTCCGTCGAGTCCTATTTCAACTCCCTGGTTAGTCATATCTCCAATGTTGTCATAATATCCTGTATATCCGAATGAACCAGGAAGTGAGAACCATGAAAGCATGTCGGTTGTCTTACGGTAGAAATATTCAATGCTGCCGGCAAGACGGCCGCGGAACAGAGAGAATTCGAAACCTGTATTGAAGTTGCCGCCTGTCTCCCATGTTATTTCTTTGTTACCCATAGTGGTACTTGGTATCAGTGAGGCAACTCCGTCTGAAGGTGCTATTGTGTATGTGTTTGAGTAGAGGTAGTTGCCGATGTTGTCGTTACCCTGCTCACCATAAGAAGCCTTGAACTTCAACTCGTCAACCCAAGAAGCGTTGAACCACTTTTCCTTGCTGATGATCCATGCGCCGCCAAATGACCAGAAGTTACCCCAGCGGTGATCCGGGTGGAAGCGTGAAGAAGCGTCACGACGATAAGATACTGAACCGAAGTACTTGTTGTCATAGTTATACTGTGCACGTCCGAAGAAACCTTCTGTATTGTAGTCGGTAGTGTACGAATCCATAGTTCCGTCAGTTACAGCTCCTGCCAATTCATCATTGAGGAATGAATACATATTGCTTTTTGATGCAGACAATATGTAAGATCTTGTACGATAATACTCATGACCGAGCATAATCTCAACATCATGCTTGCCGAACAGACGATGCCAATTCAATATTTGCTGATAGTTATATGACCAGTCACGTCCGTGCGATTTGCTTACGATACCGTTTTGTGATGCAAACTGTCCAAAATATGGCTGCTGTGTACTTGTTCCACGGCTCTCATTAAGCATGACACTATTTGTCGTTGTGAATTTAAAGTCTCTTAGGAAACGTATTTCCGCAAATCCTGTAGCATTGAGGTTGTTACCCTCTGCGTAACTCTTGTCAAGCTGATTTGAGCAAATTGGGTTAGAACCTGCAAATACGGAACGCTGTTGGCCGTTAATTTTTCCGTCGCCCCAGTCGTAAGACGGAAGTCCTGTCTGGGCATCTTGTAATATGTTCCCATTTGCGTCGCGGATATAAAGAGGATAAATAGGCGCAATAGAATTTACTGCGAAAATATTTCCGCTTGAACTGCTGCTGCCGTCGTCTCCAAGATAATTTGATACATAGTGTGCATAGCTGAAGTTTGCACCAACTTTAAGCCAATTTCTTATTTGGTAGTCTGCTTTAAGACGACCGGTGAAACGTTCATAGTCAGAACCGATTGTGATACCTTCGTTCTTCAAGTAACCTGCAGAACCATAGAAAGAACCTTTTTCGTTGCTTCCTGTTGCTGTAATATTATATTCTTGACGAAGACCGTTCTGGAATGTGGCATCACGCCAGTCGTCAGGGAGGAGCATATAAGAATTGCCGTTGTAGTTTACAATGTTTCCTAATGTGGCGTTAGGGTTGATTCTTCCATTTGTTCCAATTAGATATTGTCCTTCTGGAACAGCATAGACATTATAGCCCAATCCATAGGAATTATTGGCGCAAAGGTTGTTGTTTGCCCATATATAAGATTCTCTGTCAGTATGCTTTAAGTATCTGTCTTCTGCAGGCATCCCTTCTTGCCAATTGGGGTTAGGATACCAATCTTTATAGTAATTGTAAAGTGATTTGTAATACGTTTCATAGTATGCCGCAGGGCTGTTTACAGTCTTGTAATATGGAGTGCCTTTTGAATTGGCTCCCCACTTGGCATCAACAGTGATTGATGAGGTGCCTTCGCGGCCGGTCTTTGTTGTGATGATGACAACACCATTGGCACCACGCGCACCGTAAAGAGCTGCAGAGGCAGCATCCTTCAGGACGGTCATTGAGGCGATGTCGTTAGGGTTTATATTCTGAATATCACCATCATAAGGCGAACCGTCAACGACAATAAGCGGTGATGTGCCTGCATTAATAGAACTGATACCACGGATTTTAATGCTTAGACTTTCTTGTCCGGGGGCACCAGTCGCAGAATTGATCTGTACACCTGCAACCTTACCAGTCAATGCTGTTACTGCGTTAGAACTAGAGGTTTTTGTTATTTCCTCTGACTTTACAACCGCTGCAGAACCGGTGAAGGCTGATTTCTTAGCCGTACCGTAAG
>ENA-ORSI01000968-ORSI01000968.1-human-gut-metagenome-genome-assembly--contig:-NODE-968-length-27603-cov-6.490163_pt1 | contig 27603 bp, 41 predicted proteins | sample MGYA00242187_ERZ509154 | MGnify/ENA primary metagenome ERZ509154 (study PRJEB26280, sample SAMEA2338627) | human gut metagenome | biome: human gut; feature: human-associated habitat; material: faeces...
TATTTCCATCACTATTTCCTAGTTCTGTTGCATAATATTGTTTTGCTGTATTTGTAGTACTATTTGCCATTCCTCCGACTTCCCATGTACTTTCTGCAATTATATTTTGCCATTCATTTCCTAATGTATTATAGTATGTTTCATTTAGTGTAGTATATATATCTGGTTTGGTACTTCCATCCCATGTATTTACATTATCTGCATCCCAAGCATAGCTTCCATAACTTGTTGCTTTTATTAATTTTATTTGATAATTACCATTTTTATCATCATCAAATACTCCAATGATTCGGTATAAGTTATTGCTTTGGCAACTTGCTGCATCACTTCCAAAGCACACATAATTATTTGGGTTCGCCCCACTAAAGCGGTATGAGTTATCTCCCGCTTCTTCGGTGGCATTGGTGTAGTCGCCGATTCCATCATGTAAGTATAATCCGTTTTCTCCATCTGTTGTATATAAATCTTCAATTGTGGAAGCTAAAGTTGGTTTTGCTACATCAAAGTATATATAACACTTTTCAACTGTATTTGCTTCTACTATCACTCTTTTTGTTGTATCATCCCAAGTAAGAGCACTTCCATTTTCACAAGCGGATAACCTTTCATTAAAAACATACCCATCCTGCGGCCATGTGTTATCGCTTGCAACAGTATATTCTCCGCTACCTGCTCCTGTTTCTAACATCATAGTTAAAGCATTAGTATTCATTTTTCTTTCTTCAGTTTCATTAGTTATAACTTCATAACTTCTGTTACCACTATTAAACATAGCAAACAAACAACCAGATATTACTAATAATATAGATGCTATACCTATAATTACTTTTTTCTTCATTAATAATCACCATCCAATAAAATAATAACAAAAACAACCTAAATATCTTATCGATTCTTGTCTACTATTAATATAATATCATAAATGACGCTATTGGGCTATATTAAATTTAATGATTTTTAAGCAAAATATGAATTAGGTAATCAACTTTGATTAAAGAAGCATTATATTTTCATGACGATGAATACTACTATAAAATAGTAAAAACAAATATTAAAAAATATCGTTTAGAACACAAATTAACCCAACAAAACCTAGCTGACCTTTCTGGAGTATCTCGTCAATACATTTGTGATATAGAAAATAAAAATAGAAATAAACATATAACAATAGCAATTCTTGGTAGAATTACTGATGCCTTAAATATAAATATAATTGAGCTTTTTATTAAAGAATATGAATTAAGAGTAGCAATTAAAAATGCTATAAAAGCCCTTTATAATACTGAAAAAGAAGTAATAAACTCATAAACTAATCGTCTCTTGTCACAAATTATTTACTTAATAACCAATCTATAATATTTTTATGAATTATACCATTTTGAGAATAATCCAGTTTATCAGTCGAAATAACATATTTAGGATAATTATCATTAATATTATCAAATGCTCTAAATTCTCTTTGTTCAGTATTTTCATCTGACAGGGTATAAGCAACTTGATAATATTCTTTTATATTATGTTTAGTAGCCACAAAATCTATTTCTCTTCCATCATTATTACCTATACTTACTTCATAACCTCTGTATCTTAATTCATTATAAACAATATTTTCTAAGTAAGCACCATATTGGGCTTTTTTGTTTGTATTAAGTATTTGACCTAATCCTAAATCTGTTAAATAATATTTATCCTTTCTTGATAATATCTTCTTACCTCGAATGTCATATGCTGATATTTTCTCCATTAACATTGCTGATGTAGCATAATCTAAACACTCATAAATTGTTTTTGAAGATACTGGTATGTTTTCTTTAGAAAATTCATTCATCATATTTGCTGGAGAAAAAGTTTGACTAGGATTATTTACTAAGTATTCCATAACTCTTTCAAATAAATCTATATTTTTTATATTATTTCTTTTTACAATGTCTTTTAAAACAATAGAGTTAACTACATCTCGCAGATATGATATCATAGCATCTCGACTTACAAAATCAAATCTCTGAGGTAAACCTCCCCATAAAATATAATCGTTAAAAGCATCTTCAATATCTCTAATATCAGTTATTTTTTTTAAATCTATAACTTCCTTAAAAGAAAAAGGTAGTACTTTAAATGATACGTAACTACCTGATAATAAAGTAGCTAATTCTCCTGATAACAATTTAGAATTAGAGCCTGTAATGAAGATAGAAACATTTAAAGTCGCTTTAAAAGAATTGATTGCTTTTTCCCAATTTTCAACCATTTGTATTTCATCAAAAAATAAATAATATTTTTTATTATCAGTTATTCTTTCATTAATATAATCACTTAAATCCAAATAGTTTTTTATATATGAAAAAGTTACATCTTCAAAATTAATATATATAATATGATTATCATCAACATTACTCTTAATTTCATCTATTATTTGTTTTAATAAAACTGATTAACCACATCTTCTGATACCTATTAATACTTTAATAATATCTAAATCATAAAATTCTCTTATTTTCGATAAATAGTCTTCTCTTATAAGCATTTATATCACCACTAAAATGATACCACAAATATTATTTATTTGTCAGCGTATTTTTCAACAAGAAAATATGTTGGTGATTTTGGTGTTATATTTTCCTACACAAAAATAAGAGATATAGCATCTCTTATTAATTATCTATTGTCTTCCATTCAGTTGTACCACATTTAGTACATATCTTTGGAGCTAATATCTTTTTACCCTTTGGAAGCTCCATATCTGTATCAATTTTACTACAAAGTATACCACTTTCAGGGTCTATATAAGCTACTCCAAACTTAGCATCCTTACAACTATCGCATTGTGCGTTTTTCATTTAATCACCATCCATAATTATTATGGATTATATATCACTTTTTATGCAAAATACTGCATATAAAGGAACAGACTTAATATTATTTTCAAAGCCAAAATTTTTAGTAGATATTCTAATACCATACTTAGGATTAAAATTTTCCATAAATAAGTTCAAACTTTTTGAACGTACATTATCGCTAGCTTTAACTTCAATAGGAACTACATCAAGTCCTTGTTGTAATATAAAATCTACTTCAGCATTTCCCTTATTCTTCCCTTTTCTAGTCCAATAATATAAAATAACATTATTTTTTGCTAATTCACTTGCCACATAATTTTCTGTAACAACACCTTTATAAGGATAATCAGTATTTTGTAAAAATGCTAATGGCGGAATTTTCAAGCAATAACTCATAATGCCAGAATCATTTAAATACAATTTATAAGTATCATTAGATACATAACCTGCAAGAGGAAAACTAGGTACAGTTAAATAATTACATTTTAATACTAATTTACTATTTATTAGCCAATCAATTGCTGTTACATAATCTCTTTTTCTTGTCCCTTTATCATCTAATTTTGAAAAAACAAATTTTTGATTTTCTTTAGCAAGCTGTCCTGGTATATCGTTATATACTGCTTTAATTCTTAAACTTTCGTTTGTGTTCTTTACATATTTTCCCATATCGTCGATATAAGAATTAACTATTTTTTCTATAATGCTATTATCCATTTTAACAAAATCACAACCATTATCTACATAATTCTTTATTACTTCAGGCATACCTCCTAAATACAAATAATTATAATATAATAATAGTAATTTATCGTGAATAATTTTTGGCATTTCTTTATCTAAGTTATAACATTCTTTTATAATTGGTATTAAATTGTCATTATTGGTAGCCATTAAAAATTCCTCAAAATTTAATGGATACATTTCTTTTTTTATTACCTTACCAACAGGAAATGATTTAGTAAATCTACTTAATGTAACACCCAGAAGTGATCCCGCACATATTATGTTATAGGTTTCGTCGCTCTCATTAAAAAACTTTAATGCTTCAATGAAATCTTCACTTTCTTGAACTTCATCAACAAATAAAATGGTATCTTCTCCGCTAATTTTTTGATACAACACAGTTTCTAAAATATATACTTTTTCTTCAAAGGAATAATCATTATTAGAAAATATATTAATCAACTTCTTATCTTTCATCAAATTAATACTAATAACATTTTTAAAGTGAGATTTACAGAACTCATTAATTATGTAAGTTTTTCCTACTTGTCTTGCACCTACCACAAGCATTGGATATTTTCTTGAATTTTTATACCAATCCTCTAATTCTTGATAAAATAATCTTTGCATATATTCGCCTCAGTTAAAATATAGCATATATATGCCAAAAAATCAACCACTTTGGTCAAAATTCGAGGGTAAAAAGGACTGTTTTTGGTTGAAATTCGAGGATAAAAAGAACTGTTTTTGGTTGAAATTCGAGGATAAAAGCATTTTTAACAATAATTATCTTAAGATACTTCTTAACCTTTCTAATAACTTAAGTAATATACCCTCACTAACCACTTTATATATATATCCTGAACTAAATCTATCTGATCTAATAATATAAGTAAAATATGTTAAACATTCTTGTAAGGTTAATTCTTCTGTTTTTTTATTCTTTATAAATTCATAATTACTTATATAATCTTCATCAACAAGATTTTCATCATAAAAATATTTAATTATCACTTTTTATGCGAAATACCGCATATATATGCCCAAAAATAAATGTGTTTGGCGAAAATTCGACCCACTTTTGCACTCATTTTGGCGAAAATTCGACCCACTTTTACACCCATTTTGGCGAAAATTCGACCCACTTTTTAAAAAAATAAAAAATTGGTCTATTTATAGATCAATTTTTTTCACAAGTAGCACCAGCAGTTTCATAGATTTCTATGATACCATCAACTAAAAATTTGCCATCTTCAATATATTGAGCTAAAGATGGTTGATCTGTTGCATATTGTTCTAAATTCATTTTATCATAATCTATGGTAACATTTGATACTACTTTTCCATCTTCTCTTGTTACTTCGTATGTATAACCACCATAAGCACTGTTTGTAGCTTCATATGTTGTATTAACGTATTCTTCCATGGTATCTAAAAATTCTTCTGATTCTGATGTTACAGTTTCCACAGTTTCTACCTTATCTACATAATCATCAGTATAATAGATTGTATAATCCGATGCAGTTTCATAACCATTTACAACATCTCGAGTAGAAACTTCACAATGCATAGTCTTTTGCTCTGGAATATCATTAGATACATCATTGGTAGTTTCTTCTCCATAGCCTGTTAATAAAATTAACAAAGAAACTAATAATAACCCTTTCTTCATAAATTTCCTTTCACCCAAATTATACTACAAAGAAAAAAGATTAACAAGCACTGTTAATCCTAAACTAGTTCAAGACGAACTTCTAAAGCGTCATCTCCATGACGTTCTTTAAGCTTTATAATTCTTGTATATCCACCATCTCTGGTTTCATAATTTTTAGCAAGTTCATTGAATACCTTAGCAACAACATCTTTATCATTATGTAAAAATGCTAATGCTTTTCTACGAGAAACAAGTGAACCATCTTTACCATAAGTTATCATTTTATCAACAAACTTACGAACTTCTTTAGCTCTTGCTTCAGTAGTAACAACATATCCATTGTTGAGTACATCTTTAGTTAAACTTGCTAAAATACTTCTTCTAATTCTAGTTTCTCTTCCTAATTTTCTGTATTTCATATTATTACTCCTTAAATGATAGTCCTAATTCTTCAACTTTATCAAGAACTTCTTTTAAAGATTTCTTTCCTAAGTTTCTGATCTTAGTAACTTCTGCTTCCTTTTTATTAACTAAATCTTGAACGGTATGAATACCAGCTCTTTTTAAACAGTTATAAGCACGAACTGAAAATTCCACTTCTTCAATTGGAGTTTCCAATGTCTTAGTCATGTTATCAACTTTCTTCTCTTGCATTATACCTGTTATATTACTAATTGAATTTAAATCTGCAACTATATTGAAATGTTCAATAAGTATCTTAGCAGCAAGTGCCATAGCTTCTTCTGGAGTCATACTTCCATCAGTTGAAACTTCCATAACTAACTTATCATATGATTCATCTTGTCCAACACGTGTATCTAATACTTCATATTTTACAACTTCAATTGGTGAATATGAAGAATCTATTGCAATAACGCCAGCTTTAACTTCTCCAAATTTAGCTTTGTTTTCACTAGCAGGAACATAACCTCTGCCATTATTGACAGTCATTTCCATACTAATTTTTCCGCCTTCAACTAAAGTACAAAGTACTAAATCTGGATTCATTATTTCAATATCAGCATCTTTTTCAATATCTGCTGCTGTAACAGGACCTGGTGTTGATTTAGTAAGTCTAAGTACCTTATTTTCACTAGTATGATTTTTAACAACTAATTTTTTTAGAGCTAAGACTATTGATGTAACATCTTCAACAACACCTTCAATTTTTTGAAATTCATGTAAAACACCATCAATTTTTACACTTGTTACAGCACTACCAGGTAAGCTTGAAAGCATTACTCTCCGAAGAGCATTACCGATAGTTGTTCCAAAACCTCTTTCTAAAGGTTCAAGTTCAAATTTAGCAAAATGATTGCTATCTTGATATTCAACAATCTTATAGTCTGGTTTTTCAAATTTTATCATAACATTCATCCTTTCCCTAATTAATTTCTTGGTCTTTTTGGTGGACGACAACCATTGTGAGGAATTGGAGTTTCATCAACAATACTTGTAATTTCTAAACCAGCTGCTTGTAATGATCTTATCGCATTTTCTCTTCCTGGTCCAAGCCCTTTAACATATACATCAACTTTTTTAACACCAGCTTCAATTGCTGCAGCTGCTGCCGCTTCACTTGTTAAGCCAGCTGCAAAAGGAGTTTTCTTCTTTGACCCTTTATAACCAATTCTTCCTGCAGATGACCAACTAATTGCATTTCCTTCTTTATCAGAAATAGTAACTATTGTATTATTATAAGTTGAATTAATATGTGCTTCTGCTTCAGGTATATTCTTCTTAACTTTTCTTTTTCTTCTATTATATGCCATATTACTTACCTACCTTCTTCTTGTTAGCTACTACTTTACCTCTACCTTTACGAGTCTTAGCATTTCTACTAGTTCTTTGTCCTCTTACTGGTAGACCTTTTTTATGTCTAATACCTTCATAACTATTAATTTCCATTTTGTTTTTAATACTCATTTGTACTTCACGACGAAGATCTCCTTCAACAACGCATTTATCTACTTCTTTACGTAATGCAGCAATTTCTTCATCAGATAAATCTTTAATTTTCTTAGTAGGTTCAACTCCTGCAGCATCGCAGATAGTTAAAGCTAAACTTCTACCAATACCATAAATAGCTGTAAGTCCAATACAAGTATGTTTTTCTCCTGGTAATTCAATATTTTTAATTCTTGCCATTTATTATCCTCCTTAACCTTGTACTTGTTTATGTTTAGGGTTTTCACAAATAACCCTAACTTTTCCTTTTCTTCTAATAATTTTACATTTCTTGCAAATCTTTTTTACTGATGGTCTAACTTTCATAATTTCACTCCTTATCTATTATTCCATTTTATAATCCCACGTTCTAAATCGTATGGTGAAAGCGCTACTGTAACTTTATCACCTGGTAAAATACGTATCATATGCATGCGCATTTTACCAGAGACGTAGGCTTTTACAGTATGTCCATTTTCTAGTTCTACAAGATAATCACTACCCTTTAGAACTTCAATAACCTTTCCTTCAACTTCTATTTTATCTTTTTTTCCCATATATCTAATCTCCTGTTAATATTTCATATCCATCTTTCGTAACTAAGACAGTATTTTCATAATGTGCTGATGGTTTACCATCTAGTGTTCTAACAGTCCAATCATCATCTTCTAAATATACTTCTTTACTCCCCATATTAAGCATTGGTTCTATAGCAAGAGTCATTCCAGCCTTTAATTTAGTCATATTATGATCATCAAAATTTGGTACATCAGGTTCCTCATGCATTGAAGAACCAATACCATGACCAACTAATTCCTCAACAACTGACAAACCATGCTCATGAGCGTAAGATTCAATTGCACTACTAATATCTCTAATTCTTGCTCCTTCTTTTACACATGCAACACCAGCATAAAATGCACCTTTAGTATTTTCAACTAAAGCCCTTACATCATCAGTTACACTACCAATAATATAAGTACGGGTTGCATCAGCATGATATCCTTTATAAGAAAGAACTAAATCAATCGATACTATATCACCAGATTTAATAATACGTGCTCCGGGAATACCATGAACAACCTCATCATTAACTGAAATACAAACACTAGCTGGATATCCTTCATATCCAAGTGTTGATGGTACACAACCATTTTTAATAATAAAATCATGAATAATTTTATCCAATTGTTTAGTCGTTACACCTGGTCTCAAGTACTTTTCAACTTCTTTAAAAGTCATAATATTATACTTACCAGCTTCCCGCATTAATTCAATTTCTCTTTCGCTTTTAATACTAATCATTAGCAACAATCTCCGATATGTCTTCAAATATATCATTTATATTTCTATTAACATCTATCATATGCAACTTATTTTTAGCTTTATAGTAATCTTTTATTGGCTCAATATTAGTTAAAAAATTATCATAACGTTTAGCAAATATTTCCGCATTATCATCATCTCTTTTGACTAATTTTTTGCCACAATTATCACAAAAGCCTTCAGTTTTTGGTTTTAATGTCTCATCACCTAAATTATATGATTTACCACATTCACAAACCAAACGATTTAACATTCTTTTAACAGCTTTTTCTTTAGCCAAGTCTAAATAAATTACTTCGTAATCATTTAAAAATTTATCTAAAGTTTTTGCCTGATTAAGAGTTCTAGGAAAACCATCTAGAATAAATGGCTTTCCTACAATATTTCTAAGATGCTTCTCTAATATTGCAAATACTAAATCATCTGCAACAAGTTCTCCACTATCAATAATATTTTTAACTGCCTTACCACTCGCAGTTTCTAAAGCAACTTCTTTTCGCAACAAATCTCCAACAGAAATATGAACATAACCATATTTATCTTTTAGCATATTACTTTGAGTTCCTTTACCTGCTGCTGGAGGAGCTATAAATATTATATTTTTCATCTTAGTCTCTTTCTTTTCGCCGAATAGCTTCGACTTACTAAACTACTTTCCATTTGTTTATATGTTTCAATAGCAACACCTACTACAATAAGCATTCCTGTTCCCCCGATACTTACAGAAGCCGGAAGTTCAAATATCGCTGAGAATATTATTGGAATACCTGCAAGTATTACTAAGAAAATACTTCCTGTAAATGTTAATTTACCCATCGAATTACTTATATAATTCGCCGTATCTTCTCCTGGTCTAATACCTGGTATATATCCTCCACGTTTATTCAAGTTTTTACTCATTTCTTCAGGATTCATAACCATAAATGTATAAAAATATCCAAAGAATATAATTAATAATATATAAAGTATAAATCCTGTCGGTGTTGTATAATTTATATAATTATTTATAAAATTAATTGCCGTTTCATTACCAATTAAATTAACTATTGTTCCAGGAATAGTAATTAATATTTGTGCAAATATTACAGGAATTACCCCAGCTGAATTAATTTTAATTGGCAAAAAACTTTGACTAGCACCATATGCACTACTTGATCTATTAGCATATTGAATTGGAATTCTTCTTTCAGCAAGTTGTACCCAAATAATACCTACAACAATTAATAAGTATATTAAGATAAACAATATGAAGAAAAATATTCCCAAGCCAGTTGCATAAGTACCAGCAAGAATAAAGCCATCATAAGCTCCAACAAATACACTAGGCATACTAAGTATTATTCCAGCCATTATAAGCATTGATTGGCCATTACCAATTCCCTTATTAGTAATTTGATCCCCCATCCATAAACAAAATGCTGTACCAGCAGTCATTACTAATGCCGTTTTTAGCATTGTTGGAATATCAGAACCATTCATGAAAAATACACATAGTACATAAGCTTGAACAAAAGCAATAACAATACCCAAGTAACGAGTTATTCTGTTTATCTTTTGTCTACCTACATAACCTTGTTCTTTCAAATCTTTAAAATAAGGAATAATATCCATTTGTAAAAATTGAGTAATAATAGATGCAGTGATATAAGGAGAAACTCCTAAACCAAAGATTGAGAAGTTTCTAAGCCCTCCGCCACTCATAATATTAAATATTTCTAAAAAACCCAATTCTTCATATATAATAGATGCCCAAGGAATTGTTATTGCACTTCCTAAGCAAAATATTCCTAAACAAAACAAGGTTAAATAGATTCTTCTTCTTAAATCTTTATTAGCTTTATTAAAAAGTTGGGAAAACCCCCGAAACATCTAAATCACCTCAGCTTTGCCACCGGAATTTTCAATTTTTGTAACAGCTTTACTAGAGAAACGATTAGCTTTAACAGTTAACTTCTTAGTAAGTTCACCATCCCCTAATACTTTAACTCCTGAAAGTTGTTTTTTAATTATCTTTCTTTCCTTTAATACTTCTGGTGTAACAACATCACCATCATTAAAGAATTTGTCTAGATCACTCAAATTAATTGTAGCATATCTAGTTGTAAAATTTTTATTATTGAACCCTCTAATCGGGATCCTTCTATGAAGTGGAGTTTGTCCACCTTGGAACCAAGCAGGAATTGATGCACCACTTCTTGACTTTTGACCATTTTCCCCGCGAGTAGCAGTTTTACCCATACCACTTCCAGGTCCACGACCAACACGTTTTGTTGGCTTTGTTTCTTTACTTTTTGGTAAATTTTCTAATTTCATCTTACAATTCCTCAACTTTCTTGCCGCGAAGTTCAGCAATATGTTCTGGAGTTCTTTGTTCTTTCAAAGCTTTCAAAGTTGCTTTAGCAACATTTACTTGTGTATTAGATCCAAGTGATTTAGCCACAATGTCTTTAACACCAGCAAGTTCTAAAACAGCTCTAGCAGCACCACCAGCAATTATTCCTCGACCTTCTTTAGCAGGTTTAATTAATACTACAGCCCTACCAACTTTTGCAGTCATTTCATGAGGAACAGTTCTATTATCTATTAAAGCAACTTTGCAAACATTCTTATTTGCAGCTTGCAAAGCTTTTTTAATAGCTTCTGGAACTTCATTAGCCTTTCCGCTACCAATACCAACTAAACCTTTTCTGTTTCCAACAGCAACAGTAGCAGAGAAACGGAAATGTCTTCCACCTTGTGTAACTTTCGTAACACGACTGATAGAAATAACTTTTTCTTCAAGTAAATTTTTCTTTTGTTCTTGTTTTTGATTTCTCATGCTACCTCCCTAAAATTCTAGTCCAGCTTCTCTTGCTGCATTAGCAAGGGCTGAAACTCTACCATGGTATTGATATCCGCCACGGTCAAACACAACTGTTTTAATTTTTAATTTTTTACATTTTTCAGCAATATCTTTTCCAACTGCTTGAGCAGCTTCGATATTACCACCATTTTTAATATGTAATTCAAGGTTAGAAGAACTTGCAAGGGTAGTTCCTGTTACATCATCGATAACTTGAGCATAAATACCTTTGTTAGATCTAAATACATTTAGTCTTGGGCAACTCGCTGTTCCACTAACAGTTTTACGAACTCTTTCGTGTCTTCTTACACGAGCCTTATTATTAGCTTCTTTTTTAATCATAACTTAACTCCTCCCTATGCCGCTTTCTTTCCTTCTTTACGACGTACATGTTCATCTTTATAACGAATACCTTTGCCTTTATAAGGTTCAGGAACTCTAACCTTACGAACATTCGCCGCAAATTCTGAAACTTTTTGTTTATCTATTCCATGAATAGTAATTTCTGTATTTGATTCACTAGTAACACTTAAGTCACTTGGTGCTTCCATTACAACTGGATGTGAATATCCAGCATTAATAGTAATTTTATTACCACTAACATTGAAACGATATCCAACACCAACTGCTTCAAGCCCTTTACTAAATCCAGTAGATACACCAATTAACATATTATTAATTAATGAATTAGTAGTACCTTGCATCATATTAGCTTTTTGACTTGGTTTAACTTGTTTAGTTACTACAGTATTATCAATAACTTCAACATTTATTAAATTGCTAAAGCTATAATTTAATTCACCTTTAGGTCCTTTTACATTAACAGTATTACCACTAACATTTACTGTAACACCTTCCGGGATAGTTAGTTTTCTTTCACCAATTCTACTCATACTTCCTTACCAAATATAGGCAAGTACTTCACCTCCTAATCCCGCTTCTCTTGCTTCCTTATCAGTCATCAAACCTTTAGAAGTAGAAATTATAGCAATACCTAGTCCGTTTAAAACGCGAGGAATTTCATCCACTTTAGCATAAACTCTTAAACCAGATTTACTAATTCTTTTAAGACCAGTAATAACTCTTTCTTTCTTAGGTCCATATTTTAAAGTTATTGTAAGTTTATCACCATTACTAAGTTTCTCATAAACATAATCAGTGATATAACCTTCTTTCTTTAAAATTTCGGCAATTCCAAGAGTCATCTTCGTACCAATTACTTCAACACTATTGTATTTCATTTGATTAGCATTACGAATACGAGTTAACATATCTGCTATTTTATCTTGTACAAACATTCAAATTCCTCCTTACCAACTAGATTTCTTAACACCAGGTAATTTACCTTCATTTGCAAGTTCTCTAAAGCAAATACGGCAAATCCCATATTTTCTTAACACACCGTGAGGTCTACCACAACGATTGCATCTTGTATATGCTCTTGTTGAAAATTTTGGTGTTCTTTTATTTTTAACAACCATACTTTTTCTTGCCATAACGTCCTCCTTAATTTCTGAAAGGCATTCCGAAGCCAGCAAGTAAACTCTTAGCTTCTTCATTGCTCTTTGCAGTAGTTACGAATATGATATCCATACCACGTACCTTAACAACATCATCGTAATCGATTTCAGGGAAAATCAATTGTTCTTTAATACCAATTGTATAGTTTCCTTTACCATCGAATGAATGAGGTGAAACGCCACGGAAATCTCTCACTCTAGGAAGTCCAACACGTACTAATTTTTCGAAGAAATAATACATATTTTCTCCTCTTAAAGTAACCTTTACTCCGATAGGTTGACCTTCACGAACTTTAAATCCCGCAATTGACTTACGAGCTTTCGTAACAACAGGTTTTTGACCTGTAATCTTTTCAAGATCTTTAACAGCTGCAGTTATAAACTTTTCATCTTTAGATCCGTCCCCTACTCCCATATTGATAACAATCTTTTCAAGTTTTGGTGATTCCATTACAGTAGTATAATTGTATTCCTTCATTAATTCCGGAACAATTTTTTCATTATATAATGTCTTAAAATTACTCATAACTACTTACTCGCTTTCTTAGAAGCTTTTTTAGTTGCTTTTTTTTCAACTTTTTCTTCTACTTTTTCTTTTTTTTCGGCTTTCTTAGCTTCTTTTTTAATTTCTTTAGCTTCAGCCTCAGTGATAACTTTTACATTTGAAACATGAATAGGAGCTTCAATTTCAAATATTCCACCACTTTCATTAGTTGTTCTAGGTTTACTATGTTTCTTAACAATATTTACACCTTCAACTACAACTCTTTGTTCAGACTTTAAAGTTCTAATAACTTTGCCTTCTTTACCTTTATCGGCACCAGCAATTATTTTAACAGTATCTCCAACTTTAACTTTCATACAGCCTCCTATAATACTTCTGAAGCTAAAGATACGATTTTCATATAATCTTTTTCTCTTAGCTCTCTTGCAACTGGTCCAAGTACCCGTGTTCCAATTGGTGATTTATCATCTCTAATTAAAACACAAGCATTATCATCAAATTTGATATATGAACCATCATTTCTTCTTACGCCATCAACAGTTCTAACGATAACAGCCTTGACAACTTTACCCTTTTTGATAGGACTATTAGGAATTGCTTTTTTAACAGTCCCAACTACAACGTCACCGATATTACCATATTTAACTTTAGATCCTCCAACAACTCTTATTACTAAAAGCTCACGAGCACCACTATTATCAGCAACTTTAAGTCTACTTTCTTGCATTACCATAATAATACCTCCTAAAGGATAACAGCTTCAACAAGAACTTCTACTAATTCATATCTTTTAGTTTTAGATAATGGTCTAGTCATTCTAATTTTTACTGTATCTCCTACTTTAGCTTTATTTGCTTCGTCATGCGCAGCATATTTTTTTGAATATTTTACACTTTTATGATATAAAGGATGTTTTTTCGAAGTTTCAACATTTACGATAATGGTTTTGTCGTTTTTAGCACTAACAACTTTACCAATTAATTCTTGTTTCTTTTCAGCCATTATTCGTTACCTCCACTTAATTCTCTTTCTTTAAGAATAGTTTTCATTCTTGCAACGTCACGTCTAAGTTCTCTTAATTGAGCAGGTTTTTCTAAAGTACCATTTGCTTGTTGCATTCTCTTTGTAAATAATTCTTCTTTAGTTTCAGTGATTTTCTTACTTAATTCTTCTGAAGACATTTTTCTAATTTCATTAATTTTCAAGAGAATCACCATCCTTTACTTCTTCTTTTTTAACAAATTTAGTTTTAACAGATAGTTTATGAGAAGCAAGTCTCAAAGCTTCACGAGCGATTTCTTCGCTTACACCAGAAACTTCAAACATAATCTTACCTTTCTTAACTACTGCTACCCATTCTTCAACGTTTCCTTTACCTTTACCTTGACGAGTTTCAAGAGGTTTTTTAGTTCTTGGCATGTGTGGGAAGATATTGATAAATACTTTACCACCACGCTTCATAAATCTTGTCATCGCAATACGAGATGCTTCGATTTGACGAGCTGATATCCAGCCACCCTCTGAGGCTTGTAGTCCGTATTCACCAAAATGTAATTCTGTATTACCTTTAGCTTTACCATCATAACTTATTCTATGGCTCTTGCGATATTTAGTTCTCTTTGGCATCAACATTTTTATCAGCTCCCTTCACTGTCTTTTTAGCAGGAAGAATTTCATTTTTATAAATCCAAACTTTAACACCAATCTTACCATATGTAGTATCTGCTTCAGCAACAGCGTAATCTACGTCAGCTCTGATTGTATGTAGTGGCACAGTTCCTTCAGTATAACCTTCAGTTCTTGCCATTTCAGCTCCACCTAAACGACCAGACACAGCAGTCTTACATCCTTTAGCTCCGGCTTTCATAACATTTCTAATAGCTCTTTTTTGTGCAGATCTAAATGGCGCTCTTGCAGCAATTTGACTAGCAATATTATTAGCAACTAATTGCGCATTCAAATCTGGATTCTTTTCTTCTACTATATTGATATAAATTTCTTCACCAACTAATTTGGCAATTTTCTTTCTTAATTTTTCGATGTCTTCACCACCACGTCCAATGATAACACCTGGTTTAGCAGTATAAATAGTAACATCAGTACGTCCTTTTTTACGTTCAATAATAACACTAGCAATAGCAGCATCCTTCATATTCTTTTCTAAGTATTCTCTTATTTTAATATCGTTAATTAAATATTCAGGATAATCTTTTTTAGCATACCATTTTGATTGCCAGTCTTTATTAACACCAAGACGATATCCTATAGGATTTACTTTTTGTCCCATACTATTTTACTCCTTTCGCAGTATCACTTACACATACAGTGATGTGACTACTTCTTTTATCATGACGATCAACATTACCACGGCTGGCAAATTTGATTCTCTTGTAAATAGGACCTGGATTAATATAACATTCACTAATTCTTAGTTCATTTTCATTTGCTCCAAAGTTATTTACAGCATTTGCTACCGCTGAATTTAAAACTTTTAAGATTAGTCGACTTGCTTTAGTATTGGTGTTTTCCAATATACCACGAGCAGTTTCAACATCTTTACCTCTAATTAAATCCATAGTCATTCTTGCAAGTCTTGGTTTAATTAAAGCATTTTTGTGAATTGCATAAGCTTCCATGTTACCTCCTATTTATTTCCTGCATGGCCTGTAAACTTACGAGTTTGTGAAAATTCTCCAAGTTTATGTCCAACCATGTCTTCAGTAATATATACTGGTATAAAATCTTTACCATTGTGAACAGCTATTGTATGTCCTACAAAATCAGGAAAAATAGTAGATCTTCTTGACCATGTTTTAATAACTGTTTTCTTGTTACTTTTATTCATTTCTTGGACACGTTTCATTAGCGATTCTGCTACATAAGGTCCTTTTTTCAAACTTCTTGCCATAACCTCACCTATTTTGCCTTTCTACTTACAATAAGTCTTTCACTTTTCTTTTTACTCTTACGAGTCTTAACACCAAGAGCAGGTTTACCCCAAGGTGTCATTGGGCTCTTACGTCCGATAGGTGCACGTCCTTCACCACCACCATGAGGGTGATCGTTAGGATTCATAACAGATCCACGGTTAGTAGGTCTAACACCCATATGACGTTTACGTCCAGCCTTACCAAGATTTACTAACTTGTAATCTTCATTACCAACAACACCAATTGTTGCCATACAATTTCCAAGTACTAATCTTGTTTCTCCAGATTGTAAACGAACCATTACATATTTTCCTTCACGTCCTAGGATTTGAGCACTAGATCCTGCACTACGACAGATTTCAGCTCCTTTACCAGGTTGAAGTTCGATACAATGGATTATTGTACCAACTGGAATATTCTTAAGCGGTAAAGCATTACCAACTTTAATATCAGCAGCTTCACCATTTTCGATGATTGCACCAACTTGTAATCCAGCTGGAGCAATAATATATCTCTTTTCACCATCTTTATAATTGATTAAAGCAATATTTGCTGTTCTATTTGGATCGTATTCAATAGATGCAACACGTCCAGTAACACCAACCTTATTTCTCTTATAATCAATCATACGGTATTTTCTTTTAGCTCCTCCACCAATGTGGCGAACTGTCATTTTACCTTGATTATTTCTTCCACCAGTTTTACTTTTAGTCTTAAGTAATGATTTAGTAGGCTTAGCCCCAGTTAATTCTTCATTAACTAGAGTTGTCATACCTCTACGACCATTAGTTGTAGGTTTATAATGTTTTATAGCCATTGTTTACCCTCCTAAATCTCAATTGAAGAACCTGACTCTAATGTAACAATAGCCTTTTTATAAGTTTTAGTTCTTCCTGAGTATCTTCCAACTCTTCTTCTCTTAGATTTTGTATTTAATGTATTAACACTTTTAACGCTTACTTTGAATGCTTCTTCAATTGCTTTCTTAATATCAGTCTTAGTTGCATCCTTAGCAACTTTAAATGTATATACATTATTTTGTCTATTAGCCATTGATTTTTCAGTAATGACTGGTGCAATAATGATATCTGAATAATGTTTCATTATTTAAGCACCTCCTCTAATTTACTAACTGCTGCCTCATCCATAACAACAACGTCAGCATTTACTAAATCATAGCAATTTACTTCATCAGCATATATTACTAATACATTTGGTAAATTTCTAACTGCTAAGTATAGATTTTCAGCATCATCACTTGTAACAAATAATATTTTATTATCAAGTTTTAATCCTTCTAACATTTTAATAGCATCTTTAGTTTTAGTAGATTCCATATTGAAACTATCAACAACAACTAAAGCCTTTTCTTGTACTTTGCTAGATAAAGCACTCTTTAGAGCAATAACTCTTTCTTTCTTATTAATTTTGAATGTATAATCTCTTGGACCAACACCTAAAGGTATTCCGCCACCACGCCATTGTGTAGCACGAATACTACCTTGACGAGCACGTCCAGTCCCCTTTTGTCTCCAAGGCTTTCTTCCGCCTCCAGAAACTTCACTTCTATTTTTAGTTTTTCTAGTTCCTTGACGAGTACTATCAAGTTGTAAACGAATCATTTTCTTTAGAGAGTCTGTATTTACTTCAATATTCCAAACGCTATCTGTTAATGTTAAATCTTTAACTTTTTCACCATTAAGGTTCTTAACACTTATCTTTGTCATATTTTAATCCTTTCTAAGCAATTACTTGCTTTCTTCTTGAGCATCTTCTGCAGCATCAGTTACTTCAGTTTCTTCTGAGTTAGCAACTTCTTCAGTAGTTTCTACTACTTCTTCACTAACTTCTTCTGGAGTTACTTCATCAACTACAGTTTCTTGCTTATATTCAAGAATTTCTTTAGGATCACTCTTGCGACTATTCTTAACAGCAGTCTTGATTAACACTAAAGAATTTTTTGCTCCCGGAACATTTCCACTTACTAAAATATAATTTTCTGCTTCGTTTACTTCAATAATTTCTAGATTTTGAATAGTAACTGTATCAACACCCATGTGACCAGCTAACTTTTTACCCTTTAATACTCTTTTTGGTAACATAGTTCCTAGCGAACCAGGTCTTCTATGATAGTGAGATCCATGAGTCATAGGCCCACGAGATTGGTTATGTCTCTTAATAACACCTTGGAAGCCCTTTCCTTTACTAGTTCCTGTTACGTCTACAACTTCTCCTACAGTAAATACACCAGCGCTAACTGTATCACCAATATTATAAGTTGATTCTACATCTCTTATTTCCTTTAAGAAGCGCTTAGGAGTAGTATTTGCTTTTTTAGCATTTCCCATTTCTGGTTTATTTGCTAACTTTTCTTTCTTTTCGAATACGCCAAGTTGGATTGCGTTATAACCATCTTTTTCGACAGTCTTAACTTGCATTACTACATTTGGTTCAACTTCAATAACTGTAACAGGAATAAGTTTACCATCTTTAGTAAATACTTGAGTCATTCCAGCTTTACGCCCTAAGATTCCTTTCATACTTCATTTTCCTTTCTTAATTTTCTTATAATTTGATATTTACATCAACACCACTAGGTAAATCTAAATGAGTTAACGCATCAACGGTTTCCTTACTAGGATTTTTAATATCGATTAATCTCTTGTGAGTTCTTCTTTCGAATTGTTCACGAGCATCCTTATATTTGTGTACCGCTCTTAATACCGTAACTTTTTCAATTTCTGTTGGTAAAGGTACAGGTCCAGAAATTTCGCCACCAGTTCTCTTAACAGTTTCCACAATTTTACCAGCTGCTACATCTAGTAATCGATGATCGTATGCTTTCAAATTAATTCTTACTTTTGTACTTGACACTTGCATGTCCTCCTTTCGCCTATATCTAGTATAGACATACTCCGCACAAGTTCTCCAAAACACTTTTTCTTTACCAACTTACCCTAGTGTATCAGTAACCTTGCACATCAACGCAGTCATACGTCTATAATAATATCATTAAAATCTATGAATTGCAACAAAAAAATTGCAAAAAATGCAATTTTCTACAAAAATAATATCTAACATCATTCTTCAATAAGCAATGATACGGTTTCAGCCATTTCACTAGGTATAGCAATATCCATATAATCCAAAATTGTCGGAGCAACATTGACAAGTGTTCCCGTTTCTTTCATCTTTATTTTATTATCTACTATTATAAAAGGCACTTTACTTGTTGTATGAGTTGTACAAGGACTTCCATCGGAGTTAATCATTATATCGGCATTACCATGATCAGCAAGCAAAATTATCTTATAAAAATTATCTTCAGCCTTTTCTAAAATTTTTCCTAAACACAAATCAATAGCCATACAAGCCTTTGTTGCAGCATCCATATTCCCAGTATGTCCCACCATATCAGGATTTGCAAAGTTAACTAAAATAAAATCATAATCAGCATTCATTGCTCCAACTACCTTTTTAGTTACTTCAACACAACTCATCTCTGGTTTTAAATCATACGTAGCAACATCTGGAGATGCCACATGGAATTTATCACAATTTTCAATCTTGCCATCAAATCCGCCATCAAAAAAGTAAGTAACATGGGGATACTTTTCCGATTCAGCAATTCTAGCTTGCGTAAAACCTAATTCACTTAAATAAATTCCCAAAGGATGAGTAACATCTGGATGTTCAATAAAATTAAGAGTTTTAATCTTTTTATCAACAGGCAAAAAACTAAACACTGTTACAGCATTCAAGTCCTTAGCTGCAAAAGAATCAAAATTCGAGCAATTAACAATACTATTAAGTATTTGTTTTGCTCTATCTGCTCGATAATTCATCCAAATTAAGACATCACCATTTTTTATTACATCATTCGATAACTTAATTGGTTTAATAAATTCATCTGTTATTCCAGCATCGTAACTATTATTTATACTTCTTTCAATATCTAATGAACTAACGCCTTTGCCATTAACAACTAAATCATAATAAAGTTTTGTCCGATCCCAATTTTCATCTCTATCCATTGCATAGTATCTACCACAAACAGTAGCTATATTACCAATGCCATTATTTTCCAAAATCAAGTCCTTAATCATCTTTATATATTTATAAGAAGCGTGAACATCAGTATCTCTTCCATCAGTTATAATATGAAAATGTATTTTCGTAAAACCATTATTAACCAAAAATTTATACATTTCTAAAAAGTCATCGACTCCAGCATGAATATTACCATCACTACAAAGTCCCATTATATGAATATCTTTATCTTTCAAAGAAAGTAATTTTTGGACATTTTTATTTTCTATATCCGGATTTGCTAAAAATTCATTTACAAGTATTTCTGGTTGTTTTAGTATTCTTCCAGCTCCAATAGTCATATGACCTACTTCACTATTTCCTTCTTGACCATCATTAAGTCCAACCGCTGAACCGGAAGCTTCTAATAAAGCATGAGGATAAGTTTTCCACAACTCATTAAAATTATTCATTGTGGCAGCCTTTATCGCATTACCATTCTCTTCATCACGCATTCCAAATCCATCAAAAATAATAGTTAATATCTTTTTCATAAGTCTCCTTCATTTATGCCACTATAATAACATAATATATCCTAAAAAACAAGAAAATGGACTAACTGTCCATTTTACCCAACTAACTCTTTTTGATGTAGTTTAAGTCTATCAGCAATTGTAGTCAAAAACTCTGAATTAGTTGGCTTACTTCTTTCAAAATCTATAGAGTTACCAAATATATCTTCCATTATCTTTAGATCTCCTCTTATCCAACTAATTTCAATAGCATGTCTAATTGCTCTTTCTACTCTTGAAGAAGTTGTATTATATCTATTAGCTATCTCTGGATAAATATCCTTAGTTACTAAATTAACCACTTCTTTACTAGTATATATCATCATAATGCCTTCTCTAATATACTTATAGCCTCTTACATGTGATGGAATACCCAAATCATGTAAAAGTGAACTTACTTCAACCTCTACGCTATAATTATCTTGATATTTAATTTCTTCACTTTCATGAAATAAATCAATGATTCTTTCATCCAATATTTTCATATCAATTGGTTTAAGCATATAATAGCTAGCTTTTAACTTTTGCATCTTTTTAATTGTATAATCATCTTTAAAACTAGATAATACAATTATTTTCTTTTCAATATTTCTTTTGTTCAACTCTTCTAACATTTTAATACCATCAATCTGAGGCATCAAAATATCTAACAAGACAACATCATAATCATTTTGATTATTAATTAAATATTTAAGTCCTTCCTTTCCATTACTAAACAAACCTACAACTTTTACTTCCTTACTATCCTTAAAGTACTTCCTAACACTACTTAGCACGTTTTCGTTGTCATCTATTGCAACAACATTAATTATTTTGTTCATGTGTTCCCTTTCTTACTGCTAAATTTATTTTTACTGCACATGAACTCATTATAAAATACAATAATACAAAATACTACAAAAACTTTTGTCGAATAATGTAAATCGGTGTAAACATTTGTCACAATATGTCGAAAACATCTATTTTTTATGCATTTTAATTCAACACTAGTATATTTCAATCACAACAAACTTGTCATATATATTGGTAAATAAAGAATATCATTTTCTATTTTTAAATCCCCTGTATGAAGTATTATTGCATCTCCAAGATAATCTTTATACTTATTATATAATTTATTTAATGAAGAATAAGTATAATTTTTACCAGATTTTACTTCAATAGGTATTATATTATGTTTGGATGTAATCATACTTTTAGATATTAAAAAATCAATTTCCATTGTATCACTTGAATTATCCCTACTGTTTCTAGAAAAGAAATACAATTTATTACCAGTAGCATTTAACATTTGAGCAACTAAATTTTCTAGTATCATACCATTATTAAACGTCAATTTATCAAATAGTATCTTTTTATACACTTCTTCCCTAGTTATTTCTTTTTCATTAAAAGTCATTGATAACAATAATCCTGTATCCATAAAATAACACTTTAAACTATTAGAATCTAATCTTTGTCCAAGTCCTATATTAGGTTCAGTTGTATTATAAGCAATATTTATAAGCCCCGCATCTTCAAGCCAATAAAAAGCCCCTTCAAAATCTCTATATCTTGCATTTTCACTTAAATTTGCAAAATTAAATTTTTTTTCATGTTTTTGCAATTGAGCTGGAATAGTATCAAAAATTTGTTCAACTTTCAAATTCAGCTCATCAGCGTGCTTTCTGATATCATTTCTATACAATTTTATAATATCTCTTTTTATTTTATCAGCCCGTTCAAAACTATTTGTGTTTTTATACTCCAAAACTGCTTGAGGCATACCACCAACAATCATATATTCTTTAAAATAGTCCATAATTTTGCGATGCATAGCAGGACCAAGTGGTTTTCTTTCTTCATAAAATTTACGAATATAATCCATTAGTGTATCTCTTCCCATCGCCCAAAGAAACTCTTCAAAATCCATAGGATTCATCTTAATGCTTTCTTCTTCAGAAGGAATTAAAATATCTCTAACATTCTTTTTTATTGATATTAAAGACCCAGTCTCAATAAAATCATATCTACCATCTGCAACCAAATATTTTATAGCAGATCTTGCTCGTGGGCAAAATTGAACTTCATCGAAAATGAAAACAGTATTTCTTTCATATAATTCCACGCCATAATACTCAGACAAATAAAGAAATAATTTATCTAAATCATCTAAATAATCATTAAATAAATTCTTAATTTCTTCTTTCTCCTTAAAGAAATCTATCAATACATATGATTTATAATTTTTTTTTGCAAACTCTAAAGCAATGTAACTTTTCCCAATACGCCTTGCTCCTTCAATTAACATCGCTGTTTTTCCATCGCTATTGTTTTTCCATTTTAATAATTCATCATAAATTTTTCGTTTCATCAAAATCACCTAATCCCTATATTATATTTTAGCATATGTTCTAACAAAAATCAAATGTTATGCACGAAATCAAAGATTTTAAAAAGTCAATTTTGCACGAAATCAAAGATTTTGGACATCGAATTTTGCACGAAATCAAGAATTTCACAAATATTTCGCAATCATATATAATTCGACAAAATTCACATTTCATTTATGCTATAGGGGGGAATTACTATGAATTATTTTAAAAATATTGAAGAACTAATTATTGAAAATGAAGCAACTAAAAAAGTAAATGCTTTAAAAGATAATTCTAATACTTTAAACACCTATTGGAATATCGGCAAACTTATCGTTGAAGCCCAAGGTGGTGAAAAAAGAGCCAAATATGGCGATGGCTTAATAAAAGAATGGGGATATAAGTTAAGTCTAAAATATGGTAAATATTATGATGCTAGAAAATTACGCAGAATGCGCACATTTTATATACAATTCCCAATATGGGCCGCAGTGCGGCCCGAATTAACTTGGACACACTATAGAACATTACTATCTATAAAAAATCCAAATGAAAGAAATTATTACATCAACCAAATTTTACTAAATAATCTATCATCCAGAGAACTACAAAAAGAAATTAAAAGCAAATCTTTTAATAGATTATCTTATGCAGACAAAAACAATATTGAAGTAATTACTGAGGCTAATGAAACAGATTTATCAATTATGGCCATGATTAAAGATCCAATCATTTTAAAATCTGATAAAGCCATAGACAAAATTAATGAAAAAGCAATACATAAATACATTATTTCTTTGCTTGAAAACAAATTTTTAGAATTGGGCACTGGTTTTGCCCTTATTGGCCACGAATATAAAATTCATGTTGGCAAATCCACATATAAAATAGATTTATTATTCTTTAATTACATAATTAATTCTTTTGTCGTAGTAGAAGTCAAAACTAGAGAACTAAAGCATTCTGATATTGGGCAATTACAATTTTATGTTAATTACATAAACAAAAATATTAAGAAAAGTAATCACGATAAAACCATCGGCTTACTTATTGTTAAAAAGAAAAATACATTTGTTATTGAATACACTACTAGTGATGATATTTTAATTACTACTTATGCCTTAAATTAAAATGTGAATTTTTTTGATAAAATCTGTCAAAAAAATTCACATTTATTTTTCTATCTCCAATAACATGTTTTCTAGACTATTAATATCAGTTGAAGCCCCTCCAACTAAAAAGCCATCAATACATTTTATTGTATTTAACTCACCAATATTTGAAGCATTTATACTTCCCCCATATAATACTTCCAACTTTGTATCATATTTCTCTTCAATAATATCTTTAATAAATTCAATATTTTCTTTTAATTCCTTATTTTTAGGCCTTACACCAGTACCTACCGCCCAAACAGGTTCATAAGCAATTATAATATTTTTAATTTCCACATTATTAAGCACTTCACTTATTTGTTTTTCTAAAACCATATAAGTATTACCATCTTCTTTTTCTTTTAATGTTTCCCCAATACAATATATTACTTTAATATCATTATATATAGCATTATTAATCTTATTTATAAAATCTATATTTATTTCATGTCTATATTCTCTTCTTTCACTATGCCCCACTATTACATATTCTACACCTAAACTTTTAAGTTGTTCCCCAGTTACTTCTCCCGTAATAGTTTTATCCATAAATGAAGATATATCTTGACTACCTATACTATATCCGTTCTTATCAAAAAAAGCTAAAAACGGTAAAGATGGTACTACTACCAGCTTTACCTTTTTAGCACTTATTTCACTTAATCTATTATTATATTTTACTATATCATCTTTAACTAATTTATTTTTAAAATTACATACTAAATACTTCATAACATCCTCTCTTAATCTTCTAAGAAATATTTAGCCATCTTTTCATAATTATCTTGGCTATTTAAGCAAGTATCTATTAGGAACCCCTTTTCATTATTAACTTGGTATTCTTTAATACCTCGTATATAAAACTCTTTATTTCTGTCTTCAATATAAAAAGGCATAATAACGTTATATAGGCACTCTCTAAACATAATCATTCTTCCAACGCGACCATTTCCATCTTGAAAAGGATGAATACGTTCAAATCTTACATGAAATTCTATTATATCTTCTACTCTCTTATTATCTATTTTTTCATACCAATCCAATAAATTTTGCATATCTTTAGCTACTTCACTAGGAAGTGATGTAGTAATATTACCAACAAAATTCTTTTTCTTTTTATAATCTCCTACAACAAACCATTCTTTTTCTTCATCAGTTAAAGTTCCTTCTTTTAATATAAAGTGGAACTTTTTTATCATATCTTCCGATAGCTTTTCTTCAATAGTATCTAACATATATTTAAAGAGTGTAAAATGATTCTTTACTTCTGTTGCATCTTTTAAAACTATTACTTTATCACTACTTGTTAAAATAGTTCCAGTTTCATAGATACTTGCCGTTTCATCCGGAGTAATAGTTGATCCTTCAATATGATTAGTATTATATGCAAAATCTAATTGCGTTTTATGATACAAATTACCAGACAAATTCATTTTTCTTTGCTCAATTAAAGCTTTCTTTACTTTCCTTACATCCATCTTACGTACCTCCCTGATCTATTCCATCCATTCTAATGCCGCAAGAGTTCCATCAGCAATATATTCTAGTGTTGCTCCTCCACCACTAGACATAAAGTCAAATGTGTAACCAAACTTTTTCGCAGCAGAAACAGTATCTCCTCCCCCAACTATAACCTTTTTATTACTTTCTTTAAGTATCTTAAATAATCCACTTGTTCCTTCCGTAAACCTATCATCTTCAAATTTACCACAAGTTCCGTTTACAAATATTAATTCACACTCATTAATATATTTTTTATATAATTCTAAACTCTTATTACCTATATCATATATTATTCCATCATCAATAGTAAAATCTACTGGCAGTATTATTTTACCCTTGTATTTGTGCATTAAATCTCTTAATTCTTGTAAAATAGATTCATCACTTGTAGCAATACTAGCACCAATATCAGCACCACGAGCTTTTAAGAAGGAATTAGCTATACCTCCCCCAACTAATAAATAACGACATCTATCAAGTAATGACTTAATTATAGGTAACTTATCATCTACTTTAGCTCCACCCATAAATACACAAAAGTCATCTGGAGTATTATGAACTAAGACATCTAAATTCTTAAGTTCATTTTCCACTAAAAAACCAATGCAATGTGGAATATATTTAGCAATACCAGCAGTAGATGCATGAGCTCTGTGCATTGATCCAAAAGCATCATTAACAAACACATCTCCTAAAGATGCCCAAAACTTAGAAAGTTCTTCATTATTTTTACTTTCTAACTTCTCAGGATAATCCATTATTCTAGTATTTTCAAGTAAAATAACATCTCCCTTGTTACATGAATCTACAAACTCTTTAACTTTTGCTCCATTACATTTACTTACAAACTTTACTTCTCTTCCAAGTAAATTACTAAGTTCCTGACCCACATACTTTAAAGTATTTTTACTTTTATCTTCTTCACTTTTAACTCTACCTAAATGACTTAATATAACTATTTTACAATTTCTATCTAATAAATACTTTAAAGTATCCAAACTCTTAACTATCTTAGAATTATCCTTAATTATATTACCTTCCATAGGTACATTATAATCACATCTAATTACAACACTCTTATTACTTACATCAATATCTTTTAATGTTTTCATATATTCCTTTCTATTACATTTTTTTGTTTAAACTTTCCGGCCTCCGGGCGGTTATAAGCCGTCGGCGGAGGCTTAAGGGTTCTCACACTGCAAGGCGATATGGATCACTTGAAGTCCCACTTCCTCCTTGTAATGCTACATTAGATTTAAGATAAAAGACCGGCCGGGCAGAATTGCCGCTGTACGCGTTGCTGACGTCCAAGTAGCCGGTGTAGTTCACGCTAAACACGTTAGTCGAGTACGATGAGTACGGAGTAATTGTCCATTCATATAACCCCATATACAGCCAATTGCTTGCGGTTATTGTCGAATTGTTATAATCAAATAAATCTGTTGTCCACGCATCTGGACTTGCTGCATAGCCATAATCGCTAGGATACATTAATCCTATTTCATCAGTATATGTTGTTGGATTACTTCCATATCCTGCATTATTTCTTTCTCCATCATAAAATGCTTTTGCTGTATTGTACGGTGATGTCATTCCTCCAAGATGCCATGTTGTTTCTACTATTAAATTTTGCCATGTTGTACTTAAATAATTCGTATTTAAATTTATTGTATTAAATTCACTTGTTGTCCAGTTATTTGA
>ENA-ORSI01000983-ORSI01000983.1-human-gut-metagenome-genome-assembly--contig:-NODE-983-length-27385-cov-6.541566_pt1 | contig 27385 bp, 29 predicted proteins | sample MGYA00242187_ERZ509154 | MGnify/ENA primary metagenome ERZ509154 (study PRJEB26280, sample SAMEA2338627) | human gut metagenome | biome: human gut; feature: human-associated habitat; material: faeces...
TTCTTCCACCATAAACTATATTATTAGATAATTTATATTTTATAATATCTTTTTGTTTCTTACTTTTTAAATATAAACAATCGTCTGTTATATGCAAAATATTATTATATTTCATAATTTATCCTCTTTTATATTTTTGTCTAGTTACTTCTCCCCCACGAATATGTTTCTCTTTGTCATGATTTTTAAATATATCGTCTATTTCTGCTCCAAGTTTTTTATCTATTTCTTTTAATCTTTCGGAAAGATCCGTATGTACTGTGCTTTTACTAACATTAAATAAACCTGCTGTTTTTCTTATTGTATCTTGAGTTTTAATTATGTGATTTGCTTCATTTAAAACTCTTGTTTTTATATCTTTATTCATTAACCAAACAACCCCTTAATAAACTATATTATTAAAGGGCTGTTTTTATGTTATTTTAAATCTTCGATGTTCATGTTATAAAAGTCTTCTGGATCTATTGTAGTACCATTATGATATACTTCAAATAATAAACAATTTTCTGTTTCTCCATTTAGGCTATTATCTCCGCTTTTACCAATTACATCTCCACTTATTACAACATCGTCCTTTTTTACTTGAACATCACTTAAACTATAATAAATGGTTTTTAAGTTTTGGTTATGAGTTATTTCTACATAATTTCCTAGTATATCATCTTTAGAAACATTAGTTACTGTTCCATCAAATGAACTTAATACATCAAATTCATCTTTTGATGAGTATAAAACCCCACTATTTTGTAAATAAGTATTTTCATAATATACTAATGAATTTTGTTGCTTTGCCTCTTCATCTTTCATATCATAGTATGATTTACTTATGGATACATTACTACTTACATATGGTCTTTCTATTTTACTTTCTACAATGTCCTCATTCTTGCCAACTGGTGTTACATTGTTTTTTAATGCACTTACAGCCATATTACCATATTCTACTTTACTTTGTAGTATATTACCTAAAAAGGAAATACTGACAAATAATACTCCGATAACCATTACATATACTGTTGGTAAAACAAATTTTTTAAGTCTTTTTGTTTTCATCAATTCACCATCCTAATTAAAGTATGGGAATTATTTTTATATTTTATACACTAATTTTTTCAATATTTATATTTTGATAATAATGTTTTAATATCTCTTCATAATTTTTGCCAGATTTGGCATATTCATTTGCACCATATTGACTCATTCCAACACCATGTCCATAACCATTCATAGTTATATTTATGGTATCATTTATATTGATAGTAAAGTCTGTTGATCTAAGTCCAAGTAAAGAGCGAATCTCTGTTCCTTTATATTCTTTACCATTAATATTTATGGTATTTACACGACCTGATGATGTTTTTTTAATATCTTTTATTATTATACTTTTACAATCTATATTTAATTTATTACAAAATTCTTTTTTATTAATACTTACATTACTTGTAAAATTACTTTCTGGAGATTCTACACTCTGTAAATATTCTTTATTAGAACCAAATACATAAGATGAATCTTCTGTCTTGCCATTTGATTTTGCAAAATACATACTTAATATTACATCTTTATCATAAGTCATTACTAAACCTTTTGTTTCATCAACTGCTCTTTTTATTTTATTATAATAATATTCATAATTATTTTGCCAGTTTTCTTGCATTGCATCTTTTGTTATATATACTTGATTAGATTTATCTGTTACTAAGTCATAAGTTCCTTTTGAGTTCTTCATTTTATATATTGCATATGTTCTAGATGCTATTGCTTGTGCTTTTAACGCTTCCATTTCAAATGAAGCTGGCATTTCTCCGGCGATAACTCCGATTACATATTCTTCTAAATCAATATTTGTAATATTTCCGGTACTTGTATCTTTAATTGCTAGTTTTATTTTTTCATTTTTTACTTCGGTATTTTTTTCATTATTAAAATAAGCAGTTTCTTTTTTAGAACTGCTTATTGCTACGATTGACAAAATTACTACCACTATTAATAGTATTTTATTTTTCATATATTCTCCATTTTAATTATATTAAATATTTAAAAAATCTAGTACAAAATTTGTTAATAAGTAACCAAACGAAAAACTTAAAACCATGACAAGGACCTTGGCTTCGATTACTTTTCCTGATTTAATTATGCCACTAAAGTTTACTCCGGATAATCCAAAAGCACTTACAAATGTAAAAAAGATATAAAGTAATAATTTAACTAACATAATTTTCTCTTTCTATTTTATTAACTTTTTCTATTCTTCTTAAATGTCTTTCTTCACTTGGCTCTTTTGTTGCAATAAAATTATCTAGTATATTATGTATTTCTTCTGGTTTTATATTAGCACTAAATGCTATAACATTGGCTCCATTATGATTTTTAGCTGTAAAAGCATCATTGCCATCTACCACTCTAGCACAACGAATTCCGTGAATCTTGTTAGCAGCAATAGACATGCCAATTCCTGAACCGCATACTAAAATTCCGAGCGAATGTTCATTTAACACTTTTTCACAGACCCATTTAGCAAAATCAGGATAATCATCTTGATCATTATTTGGAATGTCTGGCGTTAATACTTCATAACCAAATTCATTTAAATAGTTAATTATATCTTCTTTACATTTAACCCCTTGGTGGTCAAAACCTAAAAATATTTTAATAGTAATCATCTCCCTATAATTAATTATACTAAACTCTTAGGCAAAAGAAAAGAACAAATCAATTAGTTTTGTTCTTTGTCTAAACCAAATTTTTTATTGAATTTTTCAATATTTCCAGTTTTCTTAGTTTTACCTTGAGTACCTGTATAGAATGGATGACATTCACTACAAATTTCAACGTCTATTTTTTCTTTTGTTGATTTTGTTTGAAATGTTGCTCCACATGCACAAGTAACAGTAGCATCTTTTACTTCTGGATGGATATTTGCTTTCATATTCTCTCCTTCCGCCATACCACATTCATGGCATAGTAATTCGTTTTTCTAACCTATTATACCATATTTTATGTTTTTGGCAAGGTTACTTTAATTATTTTATTAAATTATTATGTAAAATTTTCAACTATCATTAATTTACTATTGTTTTTTTATGAAGATTAACTTTATGGGCTCATTTCACTCAAGTTTTTCCGTTCTTTTATAAAGAAATGTCTGGCAATCATTTTATTCGAATTGGGTCTGATTGACTTCCTGCCCCTCCAATATAGGAAACTGAAGACTTTAGATACATGACCGGACGAGAGTAAAAACCGTTATCCGTTTTGCTAGAGCTCGTAAAGAGCTTACCTTGTTGAAAAACAAACAAATTTTTGCTACCTGAGGAAACAGGCGTTATAGTCCATTCATAAAATCCTGTGGACATCCAATTTACTGATTTTATTGATGAATTATCATATGAACTCATTTTTGTTGTCCATGCATTTGGTGATGCTGCAAATCCATAGTCATTAACATACATTAACCCTATTTTTGAGGTGCCATCGCGAGGTCCATATGTTTTGATGGCATTTGCTATTTCTTCTTTATACATTTCACTTGGCGTTACAGAACTTGTTGAATGCCCACTTACTTTCCATGTAGTGTCTTCAATCATATTTGACCATGTCGTACCTATATTATTTAAATAATTTGTGTTTAAGTTTATTGTATTCATACCAGAATATTTCCATAGATTACAACCAAAAGTTGTTTGCCCAGGCACTGCTAAAAAAACAACATTATTTGATAGGAGTGCGACGTTGCTAGGGCACGAATTTAATGATGACCAATTATAATATACTGTATCCTGAAAATATTCCCCATCTGTACCCAACAAATCACTTTTAGCTGCTGTTGCTTTAATTATTTTAACTTGACTATCAAATAAACCAATTATTCTGTATAAGTTATCTGTTGGACATGTTACTGAATCACTTCCAAAGCACACATAATTATTAACGCTATTATCAGCACCAGCATATCTGTAGCTTCCATCATCAATTCCATTTTCTAATGTTCCATCATGATGATATATATTGTTATTTCCTTGTACTCCATTATATTGTGATATTACATATTCTGCTAATGTTTGTGATTGAGATGACTCTATTTTTTCATTTACTACATAAATATTGGAATATATACCATTCGTATCTATTACTTTTACTATTATTCTATAATTAGCACTTTTTAAATCTGTAAATGTATATGTATTACTTGTACTTTCTTTATATGTATTTCCATTATCTATCGAATAATAGTATTTTGATATATTATTTGTTCCTTTACTTGCTGTTACTGTTGTTGTGATTGTATTTGTTGTTTTACTTGTTTCTACCTTACTTATTACTGGTAAATTATAATTATCTGTTCGATAGTTATAATTATACACATTTGTCTTTACTTTCTTTTTATCTATTGCATACGCTGATATTTCATAATTAATATCATCTTTTATATTATTAAATGTATAACTATTACTTGTACTTTCTACATATGTTAGATTACTTGTTGCAAGTACATTACTTAATCTTTGTATTTTACTTTTAATATTATTTATTGCTAATGTATCTTTTTCTTTTATTGCAAAATAATATTTATCTATTTCATTACTTCCTTGTTCTACATTTAATTTTACTGTTAAGTTACTTCCACTTCTTGTAGCACTTAATGTATTTATTGTATTCGGAGTATAACTATCATAATTATCTTTACCTATTAATATTTGTCCTGAGAATGTTTTTCCCATATTAACACTTTGATCATTATCATAATTTATTAATGTTACCGTTATGTTCCATGTATCTGTTTTTGTTGGGCTTGCTGTTATTTCTCTATTATCTAAAAGAGTTAAAAGTCCTGTTTTAGTTGTTATATCAAATCCTGAAATTTGTGTTCCTTTAGCATCTGTTACTGTTTTATGTTCTAATCCACTTATACTTGTTATTTCATTATTATTTCCATCTTTAATTGTTAATAATAAATCTGGTGAACTTGTACCTATAGCATACTTAAAATTATTATCTGATATATTTAAATATAAGTTATAATGTTCGCTGGTTGTATTGGTTTTATTATTGGCTGTAAGTATTGCTTTAGCAAACGTTGTACCTAATGCATTTCCTTTTCCACTTCCAAATGATGTTTGATCAGCATAGATTGATATATCATCACCAATTTCAAAATTAAATACATCTGTGGTATATGTTGTTACTCTTAAGTTTGTACTTGTACCATCTCCACCACTTGCTTGAAAGTATGCATATGTTGCTCCGATTATTAATATAAATAGTGCTAAACTTGCAATTACACTCAATATTATTGCTTTTTTATTTTTCACATTTACTACCATCCTTATTTTGTAAAAATATTATATCACTTAAATTATAAATTGTAACTATTTTTGTGTTACTTTTATCACACAATTTTGCTTGTTATTATCACATTAAGGGTTTTAATATAATGCATAAATTTATTATATCCAATATTGAAGAGGAACATACAATTAAAAAAGGATTTTCATGTAATTGGTTTCTTCTTTATTAATATGTTCATTGTAAATAATGTGTTTTATGATGTACATTATTTTATTTATTATATGCTTAACATGTTATGTAAAATATGAAAATAAAAGTTAGCAATTATAATACAAATGAAATAATAAAAATGATACGAGAGTATGTTGATAAAACACAATTTGAATTTGATGATGATACCCATATAAGTAGAAGTGATATACAAACTTATGAATATGGTACAGTTAATTATATATTTGAAACATTATTAAAGATTGCTAAATATTATCATTTTTATATAACTATAGAAAGTACAAGAAAAACAGATAAAATGATTAATCATAAGTATTAATTATTTTTATACATTAAAAATAATTCTTTTGCTATTTCTTGATGTGCTTTATAATTCATGTAATATGAAGCTTTTTCCAAATAATATTCATCATGTAAAGAAAAAGCTAATACATCTAAGAACAATGCATTATATTTACCACATAAAATTTTTAGTTTTGAATTAACTTCAATAGCATCTTTTTTATTAAATTTATTAGCGGGATATACCCCAAGCACTACAATAGAATCATTATAAAATTCTCTAGTATTTTTTAAAAATGTATTCATTTCATTTATGTAGTTATCTATTGTTTCTGTAGTTATTTTTTCTGTTAGAGATTTACTTGCAAATTCATCAATTCCAATAGCAATGGTTATGTAATTTGATTTTGCTATTATTTGTTTTATTGGAGTTCTAGAGTTTTTACCTATTCTATTGTTATTTAAATGTTCATTTAATTCATGAATTGTTTCATGAGAATAAGAAAATTCATGATTATATATTCCTAACTTTTTTTTATTCTCTAACTTTTCTGCTAGATAATCATTAAAACTTGTGCCTGCGACATTATATGGTGTCATACCCACACTAAGACCATCACCAATGGCCATAAAATTTGTTTTTGATGATACTCTTAAACTATTTATTATAAATGTTAATATAGCACCGAGAACTATAATTAAAATTAATTTATATCTTCTTTTCATAATTGCCCCCATTAAAAAATGTAAAGATTTCTCTTTACATTATATTTCTTCTATTTTAATAATAGCACCGACATGAGATAATTTGTTAATAATTCTTTCATAACCCCTTAGAATATGTTCTGCATCATTTATTATTGTCGTGCCATCTGCAAGTAAACCTGCCGTTACTAAGGCTGCTCCGGCACGAAGGTCTGTTGCTGTTATTTCCCTACCATGTAATTTTGTTGGTCCAGTTATTTTAGCATGTTGTCTTTCTGCTTCAATATTTGCTCCCATTAAATTTAAATATTTTACATGTCCCATTCTGTTTTCCCAGATTGTTTCTTCAAATAATGATACTCCATTTGCTTGTGTTAATAAAACAGACATTGGTTGACCTAAGTCAGTTGGAAATCCAGGATAAACAACAGTTCTTACATTTGTTGGTTTTAAATTTGTACTTTTATTTAATATCATTTTATGATTATTAAGTTTGAAATTTACTCCCATTTCTTGAAGCTTATTTAGAAGTACTATATTGTGTTCAGGAATCATTCCATCTATTTCTAAATTATCACCAAGTAGTGCTCCCATTATTATATATGTTCCTGCTTCTATTCTATCAGGAATAACTTTTATTTCTGCACTATGTAATTCTTTTACCCCTTCAATAGTTATTTCTTCTGTTCCTGCTCCAGTTATTTTTGCTCCCATGTTATTTAATAATTCTGCAATATTTACTATTTCTGCTTCTCTAGCGGCATTATTTATAATAGTTGTTCCATTTGCTAGTGTGGCCGCAATCATTAAGTTGATTGTGGCTCCAACTGATGCAAAATCTAAAAATATATTTGCTCCATGTAATTCTTTAGCATCAATAATATATTTTGTATCTTCTTTTGTTATTGTTGCACCTAAAGATTCAAATCCTTTTAGGTGTAAATCAATTGGTCTTGATCCAATATTACATCCTCCAGGGAAATAAATTTCAACATGTTTAAATCTTGCAAGTAATGATCCCATGAAATAATATGATGCACGAAGTTTATTACTTAAATTCTCTGGAATTATTACATTTTCCATGTTACTTGCATCTATATCTATGGTATCTTTATTATTAATTACTTTAACATTTAATAACTTCAATATTTCTATTAATGCATCTCGATCAGAAATATTTGGTACATTTGATATATGCACATTTCCATTTGCCATTATCGCGGCAGGGATTAGAGCAACAACACTATTTTTTGCTCCCCCAATTTTAATTTTTCCACTTAAAGGTTTGTTTCCTTCAATTATTATTCTTTTCAAAATAATCACCTCTTTATAATATTTATGGCATGTAAAAAAGAAATATTATTGTTCTTTTCCACATGACTTGCAAAATTTTGAATCATCATCAATTAATTTACCACAATGCTTACAATAGATTTTGCTTCCTGTTAGTCCTTCTTTTATAGCATTTGTTGTTATTTCTATACCTTTTTTATTTATATTTGCCTTTCTAGTAACGTTATCTTCCATTGTTTCTTCATTATTATCTAGTATTTCTTTTTCAGCATTTATACCAATATCTGCAGATGTTGATAATATGTCTTTTAAATCTTCTTTACTATAGTCCATCATATGTTTGGCAGCTTTTATTTGACTGCTCATTAATTTTCCTCGTAACTTAGGACTAATCATTAAGGCTATCATCAAAACAAAAGTTATTCCAATTAATATTGGTACAATATAAAATAAAATCTCCATAAAAAGCCTTCTTTCTTATTTATATTTTATCGATACAATCCTCAAAAGTCAATTCAAAACAAAGAAAAAACTTAAATCTATGTTAAGTTGATAATTTTTTGCTATAAAATATGATATACACCAAGTAATATAAGTAATAATATTCCTATTATACTTGCATATTTACCTATAAATTTATTCGAGTACTTGCCTATTAATAGACCTATGGATGTAAAAGAAAAACTGCATACAGCAAAAATAAAGCTAGCCACTATAAATTTACTTGTTATTTCACTAATTCCTAATCCAATGGTGAAAGAATCTATACTTACACTAAAAGCTAAGAAAATTATACTTATTAAATTTATATTAATATTTATTTCTTCTTTTTTAAAAAATTGAATTGCTAAGTTTACTCCAAGTATTATAAGAATTAACCCTAATACAATGTTACTAGCAATATTAAAGCAGTTCATAATTGTTATACCAATTTTATTTCCAATCAACGGCATTATAAAATGAAATAATGCTACCACTAATGGGAACAATGTTAAAAATTGTTTATTTTTGATTAAGGCACCCATACTTAATGATAAAGAAAAAGTATCCATAGATAAGGATACTCCGATTAAAAAGATGGATACTAATTCTTGCATTTTTATCACCAATAAAATATATGTTAGTATTTATTTATTAATTCTTGTAAATATGATGTATATGTTATATCATCAAAGTTATTTTCATTTGCTTCGAGTAAGCATAACGGCGGAAATAGTACACACCACCAATTATCTCCAAGACCATCTCCAAGAGTAACCACTAACGATTCATAATTTCCTTCTTTGTATGTCACTCCTCTATAGTTTTTTTCTGGAAAGAAATTTAATCCATAGTTAATATCATAATTTTTCTCATATTTTTTTAAAAGATTGTTTATTTTGTTCATATTTAGATTAATTTTATTTTTTGTTTCTTCTTTTGTATTTGAATTGGTTAATATATCAGCAATGATTGGTTCTAGTTCATTTCTAATTTCTATTTTTTCTTTTTGATCCTCGATGGAATTACTATTAGCTATAATTCTAAATCTTATAGCATTATCAGGTATTAATACTTTAGTATCATTTTTATTTACTAATACAAGTATTGTTACTATAAATAAACTTATTATTACTTTTTTCATATTATTCACCTAAAATAGTAATGGGGATAAATGAAAATATTTATTCATTATAAAAAAATGTTTACTTGTCATTATCAATGTACAAAAACCGATGAATGCTAAATACATATTCTTATATGTTTACTACTGCCCTCGACTTTGTTGTTTCTTGTTATAGATAGCATGAAAGACGATTAAGCTTTTTTATTTAAAAAAGCCTCCAAATGGAGGCGCACTTAAAAAGTGAAAAAACACATAAATGTGCACTAATTAAATGTACTAATATTATATTTAAATATAATCATTTTATTCATATTTAAAGCAAAAACCAGCTTACGCTGGTCTTCGAAATACAAACTTCCATATATGTAATACATACATGCATTAATTAAATGTAACTTAATTATACAGATAAATAGGTTTTTTGTCAATTTTTTTAAAAAATTTTTTTAAAAAGTTTACAAAAATATTTTTAAAATAATTATTTAAATAAATAGTATTTTGATATTGCTTTCTTTATTTCACTATAATCATGCTTTGAAATTATTGCTAGTTTACCTTTTGCAAAATAAGGAGCAAGTATTCTCTTTGTGCTTAAATTCATCATATTTTCTACCTTTGCAGTTCCTTCTGCTAAGCATTCAAGATCATAATGAAAATAATACTTATCAGATCTTCTTTTCGTAGTAAGTGGTATCATTGTCCATAAATTTTTATCACTTGTTGGTCTCCATAATATTGCTGGTCTTAGCTTTCTTAATTCACTACCAACGCCTATTCCAAAATCAACCCAGTAAATTGCATTTTGTATTAATTTAGATTCTTTTATATCTTTTTTATTAATTATATATTTGTCTCTGCACCATTTTATATAACTTATTCCATCAATATTACTTTTAATGTTTTTGTTTAAAAATTCAAGCAATGAATTTTTACCTTCTTGTAATATTAGATTAAAATCCTTTTTGGTTAACTTTAATGGTTTGCCATGAACATAAATACATCTATTCATTTTAGATCTATTATAATCAGCGATTTTATTTACATCTACATATTTGTTAATGGAATTGCAATAAATACAGCCATCTTTTTCTTTAGAGTATACTGGCATTCCAACATAATGATTTGCTGAAATATCATAAATAATTAAAACCCATTCCTTATCAACTTTTTCATTAGTTTCATATATTTGTTTAAAATTAATTGTTAACATTTACTACACCTCACAAACTAATTACTCCATTTGTATCTTTCTCTATATTTAGCCATAAAAGAGTAATTATTAGTATCATTTTGAATTCGGCCTATAACAATACCCGGTTTAACATTTTGAGAATTAGCAAACCTTTTTATCTCAGCTAAACTCATATTACTATTTTTAATAAATTCTTCATAATCATTTTGATTAATTAACATGTCTCTAGCAAACTTATCAGCAGCTTTTTCTTCTTCGCTTTCAATAAATTGATAATCTATATATTGATTAGCAAAATCATCATTTATTAAGTGCCCAATCTCATGGAATAAAGTAAACCAAAATATATCAGAGAAGGATTGTCTTATAGTCATACATAAAACAACATTACCATTTCTTTTTTGAATGAATCCTTGAACAGGTGCTCCAGTAAAATGTTGTACTACTTCAAAAGCTATTCCACACTCAGCAAAAATATTTTTCAATTCAGCAAGCATATTATTTGCAGGTAAAAACATTGTTCTTTTTATGTCTTCATATTTTGTTTTCAATTTTTCTATATCATAACTATTAGTAATTTTTATTTTATTTGTGAAATACTCACATAATTTCTGCCACGCATATAATACATATACATTTATTTTATTTGTTTTAGAACCTCTAAAAGCAGCTTGTTGAATAGATAAACTTGGTATACTACATAAATTGTTTAAATTAAGAAATTTTCTCATATTTAAAACTGTTATTTCTTTTTTAGAATTGCATTCAATTATTTCTGTATTTTCACAAAATTTAATAACATCTTTTAAATCTTTTAAAATATTTAATTCTTTTTCTTCAATATTGCTTAAACTATTAATTTCAAAAACTTCTTTATCATAGTTGCTTTGAAGGTTCATCCAAAAACCAGCAGGTATACCTAAGGCATACTCTAATCTATTTGCAAACTCAGATGATATATCCTTCTTTCCTCTAACAACCTCACTAATATGTTTAGGAGAATATTCTGTTCTTATAGCTAATTCTTCTTGCGACATCTTTTTATCTTCTAAAACTTCTTTAATTGTTTCCCCTGGATGAACTAACAAGTCAAGGGATAAGCCATTCACATTTCCCATCATGATAATCCGCCACTCCTTTCAAATTAACTTTCTTACATTTTCTTAACGAATCATCATCTAAATTTTCAGATAATGGTTCTACTATTAATCTATAATTTCTATTAATTTTAATACCAAAAAAATTATCCAAGTTGCCCACAAGAGGATGAGGATCACCCAAGCCAATATCCAAATATTCTTTAAAGTTATCTGCTGCCCTAAGTTGATCTATTCTCAGTTTTAGTGCTCTTGTCATATCAATGCCAATAGTCTTCTTTAAATTTTCAATATTGCATAATTTCTTTTCTAACCTTTTGTTATCAGCTTCGATTTGCAACCTCCACCCTCCTTTCAAAACAATAAAATTACCTAATAGGTAATTTTATTATATGCTATTTTTTACAAAAATACAACCTTTTTTATTTGAAAATAAATAAATATCTTGGTAATCCTTGCAAATCATTTTCAAAACTATATTTTAGATTTGTACTTTTTACAATTTTTTCTAATAATTCTTTTTGATTATCTCCGATTTCAAAAGCTAGTAGACCAGGACTATTTAAATTATTTAAATGTTTATTTAATATTTCTTTATAAAAATATAATCCATTGTCACTTGCAAATAATGCTAAGTTTGGTTCGTTATTTTTTACTTTATCTTGAACATACCCATCATATGGAATATACGGAGGATTAGAAATAATAATATCATAATTATTATTTAAAGAATCAGTCATACTTTTATTTATAAAGTTTATTTCTGTGTTATTAAGTAAAGCATTAGACTCTGCTACCTCTAGGGCATCGCTGGAAATATCTAACGCTGTAACAAAACTATCTAAATTTTTCTTTAAAGAAATTGCTATACATCCACTGCCTGTGCCTAAATCTATGATACTTATTTTTTTATTAAACATTTCTTTGGCATAGTTAATTGTTTTATCCACGAGAGTTTCAGTTTCAAATCTTGGAATTAAAACTCTTTCATCAACATTTATAATATTTCCGCAAAACTCCACATTACCAATTAAGTATTGAGGTGGACAACCTGTTGATAATAATTCTAAAAGCTTATTGGTATCTAGATATTTTTTTGTTAATAATTCCCAATCAGGAATACTTATATAATCTGGTTTCATGTTACCTCCTTAAAAGAAAAAGCTGGTCTATTCTAAAGACATACCAGCTAGTTTTAATTTTAAATCTTCAGTTATTAAAGCTTCAATAACAGGTTCTAGTTCTCCATCCATTACGCGATCTAGAGTCATAGTTGAAAAGTTAATTCTATGATCTGTTACACGGTTTTGTGGATAATTATAAGTTCTTATTTTTTCAGAACGATCCCCGGTACCTATTTTTGATTTTCTTTCAGCACCAATAGCACTTTCTTGTTTATGCATTAATTCATCATTTATTTTAATCTTTAAAAGTTGCATCGCTCTTTCTTTGTTTCGAAGTTGACTTCTTTCTGTTTGACAAGTTACTACAGCTCCGGTTGGAACATGAGTAATTCTAACTGCTGAATTGGCGGTATTTACAGATTGCCCTCCAGCTCCACTTGAATGATATACATCTATTTTTAAATCACTTTCTTTAATGTCAATATTAACATTATCAACTTCGGGCATAACAAGCACTGTTGCTGTTGATGTATGTACTCTTCCTTGAGTTTCTGTAACTGGAACTCTTTGAACTCTGTGTGATCCGCTTTCATATTTTAACTTACTATAAACATTTGAACCTTTAACCATGAATTCTATTTGAGAATATCCTCCGCTGGTACCTTCAAGAGCATGAATAACTTCAATTTTCCAGCCATTTGCTTCAGCATAATAAGAATACATTCTAAATAAGTCTCCGGCGAATATATTTGCTTCGTCTCCTCCAGCTGCTCCTCTGATTTCTATGATAACATTTTTACCATCATTTTCATCTTTAGGGACTAACAATACCTCTAGTTCATGATAAAGCTTATCTATTTCTTTAGTTAAATTATCTATTTCTTCTAAAGCAATTTCTCTTAGTTCTGGATCATTTTCCATTATTTTAGCTTCTTCCAAGTTATTCTTTGCTTGTTTATAGCTTTGATATGTTTTAACAGTTTCTTCTAAATCACTTTGTTCTTTAGATAATTCTTTTACTTTATTAAAATCGTTTAGTATTTCAGGATTTGCTAAATCCATTGTTAATTCATTGTATTTTTCTTCGATAGCATCTAATCTATTAAACATTTTTATCTTCCTTTCTTTGACTTAAATATTTAAAACTAAACGCTATAAATTACTCTCATCAATATCATCAACTACTACTAAATCCGCTAAATCATCTTCAGCAACATCGTCTGTTTCATCATCTTTGTCATAAAAGATATCGTCATCTTCTTCTGTTTCTTCTTCAATGTTATCTTCTTCTTCATTTTCTAATTCTTCATCGTCTTCTTCCATATCAAAAACCAAGTCTAATTTATGTCTTGATTGAAGATCCCAATAACCTTTATCTAACATAACAAATTTTTTGTTCGTAGACATTAATTCAAAAAATTCCATTAATTCTTCATCTATTGTTTCTTCCGGTAATCCTAATACATTAATTACTTTAGCAAAAATATCACGAAGTTTCATCTTTTTGCCACTTTCCTGAAGTATTAGTAAAGCAATATCATCATAGCCCATTAGTTCTAATTCTTCTTTTGGTATTTGCTTTAATTTCATAAATCATTTCTCCTTACATTTGTTCTGGTGGGATAACCCCGATTAGATTAAGTGCATTAAATATTGTTTGTTTAACACATTTAATTAAATTCAAATTTTCTAAAGTTTCTTGTTCATTATCAGTTAATACACGATTTTTTGCATAGTATAAATGGAATAAACTAGCAAGTTCGTATACATAGTTAGTAATTAAATGAGGTAATTCTTTTAAAGCCGCATTTTTTACTACTTCTGGGAACTCATAAACTTTTTCTAAAACATTATATGATGTATCGTCATTAATTGCAATATATTTTTCACAGTTTTTGACATTTTCTTGTCCTTTTAAAATTGAACAAATTCTTGCATAGGCATAACATACATAAAATACTGGATTTTCATTTGATTTACTCTTTGCTAAATTTAGGTCAAAATCCATTTGAGTATCTAGGCTATATTTAGAAAAATAGTACCTTGCAGCATTTACTCCGACTTCATCAATTAATTCTTTTAATGTTACTGATTTGCCTGTTCTTTTACTCATTTTTACAACTTCACCATTTTCCACAAGTCTTACAAGTTGTAATAATTTTACTTCTAATTTTTCTGGATCATTTCCTAAGGCTTTAACACTACTTTTTAAACGTGCTACATATCCATGATGGTCTGCCCCGAATATATCTATCATTTTGTCATATCCACGATTAAATTTATCCATATGATATGCTATATCTGGCAAAAAGTATGTAGGTACTCCATCTTCTTTAACTAATACATGATCTTTATCATCAAATAAAGCACTACATTTAAACCATGTTGCACCATCTAAATTGTAAGTATATCCGTTTTTAGTTAAAATATCCACAACACCCATTAAATCATATTTTTCTGATAAAGCTTTTTCACTTGTTTTAACATCATATTCTATTCTATATTCTTTTAAGTCATCAAATATATGTCCAACCATTTCATTTGTGCCTAACTTTTTAAAATAATCTAAATCATTATTTAATAAAGTGTCTTGATGTTCTTCATATAGTCTTTGGGCTATAGCTATAATTTCTTTTCCATAATATCCATTTTCAGGCATACTAGATTCTATACCACATATTTCTTTATAACGGGCAAGAATTGATAAACCTAGGTTAGTTATTTGATTTCCTAAGTCATTGATGTAATATTCTGTTGTTACATCAAACCCACTAAATCTCATGATACGCGCTAAAGAGTCTCCATATGCACCACCACGTGCATTTCCAAGGTGAAGGATTCCAGTTGGATTAGCACTTACAAATTCAATATTAATCTTTTTACCATTTCCTATATTTGAACTTCCATATTTTTCTCTTTCTTCTAAAACTTTATTTATATTTTCAAATAAATAATTTTTACTTACAAAAAAGTTAATAAAACCAGGAGATTTTACTTCAACTTTTGTTATATTATCATCACTTATATTATTTACTATTTCATTTGCTATTTCTAAAGGATTTTTCTTAAGAACTCTAGCTAATTTCATTGCTATATTACTTGAATAATCCCCATTTTCTTGTAGTGTTGGTTTATTTATTTCAATTTCAATATCACCAACATTTAATTTTTCTAAAGCCTTTTTAATTGCATTTTTTAATATTTCTTTCATAATTCCTCTTTTCTAGTAATTTCTATTACTTTCTTTTCTTCACCAAGAGAATAAGTTAACCTTATTATATTATCTATCTCTTCAAATTTTGCATTAATATTATATTTTAAATCTGTATTAGCAAATTTTACTGTTAATATTTCGTTAGTAAAATCTACTCTGAATATATCGCTTTCGTTTATTCTTTCATAAATTTTATTAATTAAATCTACACGATGTGTACCATATTCATCTTTATAATATATAACACCATCCTCATATTTTACTAATTTATCTTTTTTTTCAATTATGGTTTCTTTATCATCAAATAGTTTCCAATCTATTTTCATGTAGTCACCTCTTTTTTTCTCACATATTATAACAGACTTTATAATAATTGTATAGTAAAATTGCATATTTTTTTAAACTTAACTCATACTACTTTTAGGTGATGCCTTTTGAGGACAATGAAGTTTTTAATTAAATCATTTATATTCCTTTTTATTTCATTTGTAGTTCTTTTAATTGGCCTTTATACCTATGCTTATTTGAGTCCTAAACTAGATTTAAAAACTAGTGGGAGTCTATATCTTTACGACAATAAAAATGATTTAGTATATCAAGGATCAAGAAGTAATGAATGGGCTAATTTAGAAGACATTTCTGATAATTTGAAAAATGCTGTTATTGCTGTTGAAGATAAAAATTTTTATAATCATCATGGCTTTGATTATTTACGAATTGCTAAAGCAATGCTTACAAATATAAAAAAGAAATCTATTGTGCAAGGTGCTTCAACGATATCACAACAATACATAAAGAATTTATATTTGGACTTTGATAAAACTTGGAAAAGAAAAGCTGAAGAAGCGATGCTAACTTTAGAACTTGAAGTTCATTACGATAAAGATGATATTTTAGAAGGTTATTTAAATACAATTAATTATGGGCAAGGTAATATGGGTATAGTTAATGCTTCTAGTTACTATTTTAATAAGAAACCTAGTGAGTTAACTTTAGAAGAAGCTATTATGCTTGCAGGAATTCCTAAAAATCCAGCAGGATATAATCCTGTTAGTAATTACGAAGCCTCTTTAAAAAGAGCTTGGGTAGTTGCTAAATCTATGCTAAATAATGGATATATTGATGAAGATACATATAATAATTTATTTAAAGAAAGACTAGAGATTTTTGGCCAAACTAAAAATAATAATTTACAAATGATTATGTATTATCAAGAGGCTGTCTTAAATGAGTTATCTAATATTAAAAAAATACCAGCATCTTTAATTAATGCAGGTGGTTTAAAAATATATACAACTTTAGATTTGAAAGAACAAACTAGTTTGGAAAATAACATCTTAAGTAATAAGGTTGATGATGAATTACAAGTGGCTAGTGTTATTGTTGATCCAAAAACTGGTGCAGTTAAAGCCTTAACCGGAGGAATGAATTATGCAAAGAGCCAATATAATAGAGCTGTAAAAAGTAAAAGACAAGTTGGGTCTACGATGAAGCCTTTTCTTTATTATGCAGCATTAGAAAATAATATGACAATGTCTAGTAGTTTTAGAAGTGAAGAAACAACATTTAATTTAGCGAGTGGAAAAACTTATGCTCCACAAAATGCCGGTAATATTTATGCTAGTAAAGAAATAACAATGGCCGCAGCACTTGCTCTATCAGATAACATTTATGCTGTTAAAACTAATTTATTTTTGGGTGTTGATAAAATGATTGATGTTGCTAAAAGAACAGGAATTAATGCAAATTTAGATGAAGTAGCATCACTTCCTTTAGGTACTAGTGAAATAAATATTTTAGATTATGCAATAGGGTATACGACTTTTGCATCTGGTGGGTACCAAAAAGAATTATATTTTATTGAGAAAATTGAAGATATTGATGGTAATGTTTTATATGAACATGAAGATATAAATAGATTAGTTATTAATCCAAATTATACTTATATTTTAAATGAAATGATGACATCCACGACGAATGATGCATATGTAGATTATACAACTCCGACAGCTTTAAATATTGCTTCAACATTAACCCATAAATATGCTTTAAAAACTGGATCAACTAATACTGATTATTGGATAGTGGGTTATAATCCCGATAGACTTATGATGATGTGGATGGGTTATGATAACAATAAAGAAGTTAATGGCAATGTTAGAAATAATGCTAAAAAGATTTGGGCTTTAACTATTGAAGAATCACTAAATAGTATAAATACCACATGGTATGAAACACCTAAAAATGTGGTAGCTATTCCTTTAGATGCCGTAACGGGTAAAACTACGAATAATCAAAATAAAGTAGCATTATATTATTATGTAAAAGGTACAGAGCCTGGAGTTAATAAAGAACAATATGTAGTAAAGGAAGAAAACTTTAAAGAAGACTAGATATTTTTAAAGTAATATAATATAATTATTATAGGTGATAAAGATGTATAATTATACTTTTAAGGAAAACGATGAACATGTTTTAAATGAAGCAGCTGATGTAAATATTAAGTTTACAAATAGAAATATGTTAGTTAATATTTTGTTAACAAATAAAAATGTATTAGTATTTTATGATACTGAAAGAGATAATCCAATGAAATCTGGGGAAATGCAAATAATGCCTCAGTTTGAAGTAATATTTAAAATTGATTTAAGTAATATGAATTATAAAATTGAGGATGAAGATACTATTATAAATATAGATAATAACAAAGTTACTTTATATAATTTTAATTTAAAAGATTTTATTGAAAAAGATGACTAGTTTTAATTACTGTCATCCTTTTTAATTATTATATTTATATGATATTCTGTTGGTAAATTCATTTCTTCTAATCTTACTTTATTACTATCTAAATTAAGACCTCGGATTGTTTTAATAACATAATTTAAATAATCTTGATTATTATCTGATGCTTTAGGGGATTTTGTAAATAAATCATCAAGCATCTCGATATCTTCAGTTTGATTAATCAAATTAACTGGATTTGTATTTTCATGTTTTGGAATTTCAAATGTTGGTATTTTTTCATTTGTATCCATATTAGCTGCAGAATCTTCAAGGAAATTAAAGAATTTATTGGGCATCTTCTCTGGGTTTGAGAAAAACGCATCTGGAGTTACCTTTTCTACAGGTTGTAATTCTTCTGGACGTTGTTCATTACCTATAATGTCTTTTATATCCATAGCATTGCTATAAATATCTTCGATACTTCCAAGGTTATTATTTTTATTATTATCAGATAACATTTCTTCTTTAGGTGCAATTGGTTCTGGATTTACATTTATTTCGTTATTTGGTGTTAATTCCATATTTTTAATTTCATCTTCTAATTGCTTTACTGTTAATCTTTCATTAATAATTTTATTTAATAGTTCTTTTTGTTTTTCATGTGATGGAACTTTTAATAAAGTTCTAGCATGTCTTTCAGATATTTTTTCAGATAAAATTGCATCTTGAACTGATTCATCTAGTGTTAATAATCTTAATTTATTTGAAATTGCTGATTGAGATAATCCCATTTTTCTAGCTAGTTCATCTTGAGTCATATAGCCTTTATCTAAAAGTGCTTGAAATGATTTAGCTTCTTCAATTGCTGTCAAATCTTTTCTTTGAATATTTTCTACGATTGCAACCTCTGCAGAAGCATTATCATCAAGATTTGATATTACGGCAGGAACTGATGCTAGACCTGCTAGTTTAGCTGCTTTAAATCTTCTTTCTCCAGCAATTATTTCATATTTATCATTTTTTCTTCTTAATACAAGTGGTTGAATTATACCATGTTGTTTAATAGAAAGTGCTAAATCATTTAATGAAGTGTCATCAAAAGATAACCGTGGTTGAAAACGGTTTGGAATTATGTCCTCAACAGGGACTTGTAATATAGTTTTTTCCATTTCTTTATTATTCACTTTAATCAACCCTTATCATCTATAATGATACATTATTTATTAATTTTTTGCAAGGGGCTTTTTAATGATTTTTTCATAAGGCCTTAATTCAGTGTTAAGTGTTTCTTTTTCTTTTTTGACCTTTACAATATTTCTCATTCCTGCCTCTTTTGATAATGAAAATTTATTTATTTCTTCTACTATTCCATGCATTTTTATTATAGCAAATTTTCCATCTTCAATTTCTTCTTCATTACTACCTTTCATAGCAATAAAATATCCATTTATTTTTACTAATGGCATGGCAAGTTCTGTTAAAACTGGCATATTAGTTACTGCTCTTGCTGTAACAACATCATAATAATTCAATCTTTCATTTCTTATATTTTCTACTCTAGTGTTGATAAGTTCTAAGTTATCAACATGAATTTTATCTTGTAATTCTGTTAAGAACCTTATTTTTTTATTATTGCTATCAAGTAATGTTACCTTTAAAGCTGGAAAAAATATCTTTAGAACCATTCCTGGGAATCCTGCACCAGTACCAAAATCAAGTAAATTTGTACAAGTTTTTAAATCTATTACTTTTGTTAAAGTTAAACTATCATAAAAATGCTTTAAGTATATGTCTTCTAAATTAGTAACAGCGGTTAAATTTGTATGTTCATTATATTCTTGTAAAAACTTAGCATAAATTTCTAATTGTTTTAATTTTTTTTCTGTTACTTCTAAGCCTAAACTTTTACACTTTTCTATAAATTCTTCAATCTTCATTTTTTCCATACTCTTTCTTTAAATAAATTGTTAGAACAGATATATCTACAGGATTTACTCCACTTATACGAGATGCCTGAGCAATTGTTTTAGGTCTAATTTTTTCTAATTTTTGTCTTGCTTCACTTGCTAAGTTAGCAACTTTTTGATAATCAATATCTTCTGGTATTTGTTTTTCTTCAAGACGTGATAATTTTTCAACTTCCTTATAAACTTTTTTAATATATCCATCATACTTAGCATTTATCTCTACTTGTTCTTTTACTTCATTTAAATAATTTATTTCTATAAAATTTTCAATAAATTTCATTGTTATTTCTGGTCTTTTTAATAAATCATAATAGTTTAATCCCGTTAAAGGAACATTTATATTATTACTTTCAAATACTTTTATGACATCTTCAGTTAAATGTAAAGTATTTTCTTGTAAATATTTGGTTAATTCTTTTATTTTTTCTTCTTTATCAATTAATCTGTTGTATTGTTCTTCATTTATTGTACCTATATCATGAGCATAATGACGAAGTCTTAAATCAGCATTATCATGTCTTAATATTAAACGAAATTCTGCCCTTGATGTAAGCATACGATATGGTTCAATTGTTCCTTTAGTTACTAAGTCATCAATCAACACGCCAATATAAGCATCACTTCTTTTTAATATCAATGGTTCTTTATTATCAACTTTTAAAACAGCATTTATTCCAGCGATTATTCCTTGTCCTGCGGCTTCTTCATACCCACTTGTACCATTTATTTGACCCGCTGTAAATAAATTTTCTAATACTTTATTTTCAAGTGTTGGTTTTATTTGCAAGGGATCAATAGCATCATATTCTATGGCATATGCATATTTAGTTATAACGGCGTTTTCTAGTCCATGTAAGCTATGAACCATTTTTTCTTGAACATCTTCAGGCATACTTGTAGAAAAACCTTGTAAATACCAATCATCATAATATAAACTTTCGGGTTCTAAAAATAATTGGTGTCTTTCTTTATCTGCAAATCTTACAATTTTATCTTCAATGGATGGGCAATATCTAGGTCCTACTCCAGTTGCATATCCTCCGTACATGGCTGATTTTGATAAATTTTCTCTGATTATTTGATGTGTTACTTCATTTGTATATAATAAATAACATGATTTTTGATCTTCAATCTTATAATTTGGCCCAAAATCATTTGAAAAAGTCCAATAAGTGCTATCACCATGTTCTTCACTCATTACGGAAAAATCAATAGAATCTTTTTTTATTCTTTGTGGTGTTCCTGTTTTCAATCTAATTATTTTTAAACCATACTCTTTTAGTTTTGTTGATAAATAGTTACTTCTTCTTTCACCATGAGGTCCTCCTGGGGTATTTTTGCTACCTACGAGTATATTTCCACATAGATAGGTACCTGTTGTTAAAACTACTGTTTTTCCTTCAATTTTTTCATTATTTTCAGTAATAATTCCTTTTACTATGTTATTTTCAATAATTAAATCTTCAACTAAACTTTCTTTGATAGTTAAATTGGGCATTTTCATTAAATATTCTTGCATATTTTTAGGATATGTTACTTTGTCTGCTTGAGCACGGAGACTTCTTACCGCAGGGCCTTTAGAATTATTAAGCATTTTTATTTGAATGTGGGAAACATCAGCGATTCTTCCCATTAATCCACCGAGAGCATCAACTTCACGAACTATTATTCCTTTTGCAGTCCCTCCGATTGAAGGATTACATGGCATATCTCCAATATTTTTTATATTTCCTGTTATTAATAAGGTTTTTTTACCCATTTTGGCAGCAATGTGACTTGCTTCAATTCCAGCATGTCCTCCGCCTACTACTATAACATCATACATATTATCATCTACTTTCCTAAACAAAAATTACTAAATATTTTGTCTACTAATTCACCTTCATAACTATCTCCCATAATTTCTCCGAGATAATCCCAAGCGCTTTTTAAATCTATTTCTATCATATCTACTGAAAACCCAGCATCTAAATTACTTTGAGCATTTTTTAATGATTCATATGCTTTATTTACTAAATCAATTTCTCTAAGATTACATAAATAACTCATATCTTTATTTACTATATTACTTAAATTTAATTTTTCAGTTATTCTCTCTTTTAACTTCTCTAGACCATTTATATCAATTGTATTTCCGTATACTATATCCTTAATATTTTCTGGTATTATTAATTTACTTTCCAAATCCATCTTATTTACAAATACTATTAACTTATCATTGTTATATTTTTTTAACATTGCTTTTTCTTCTTCACTAATAGCCTCATTATTATTTAAAACAAATAAAATTATATCGGCATTTTCGGCAGTCTTTTTACTTTTGTCTACCCCGATTTTTTCTACGATATCCTCGGTTTTTCTGATTCCAGCAGTATCTATAAAGTTAATTGCAACACCATTTAATGTAATTGAACCTTCGACGATATCACGAGTTGTTCCAGGAATATTTGTAACAATTGCTTTTTCTTCATCTAATAAACTATTTAGAATACTACTTTTACCTACATTTGGCTTGCCTATTATAGCAACATTTACACCATTTTTAATAATTCTTCCATTTTTAGAACCATTTACTAACTTGATTAATTCTTTATTTATTTCATCTAAATAACCATGCATTAAATCTTTAGTTACTTCTAGTTCGTCAGTATATTCAGGATAATCAATATTTACTTCAATATTAGCAAGTATTTTTGCTATTTTTTCTCGTAAATTACTTATTTGTTTTGTTAGTTTTCCATCAACATTATTTATAGCAAGTGTTCTTGCAGCATCAGTTTTAGCAATAATTAAATCATTAACACTTTCTGCTTCAAGAAGATTAATTCTTCCATTTAAATAAGCTCTTTTGGTAAACTCTCCAGGTTCTGCTAATCTACATCCATTTGCAAGTAATACTTCCATTATTTTTTTAGTGGTATTTACTCCGCCATGGCAATTAATTTCAATTGTATCTTCAGTTGTGTATGTCTTTGGTCCGCGCATTAACATTACTAGAACTTCATCTATTATTTCTTCGTTATATTTGATATGTCCATAGTGAATTGTGTGACTTGAAGCATTTTTTAGGTCATGGTCAAAAATACTATCCACAATGTCTATAGTATTTGGTCCAGTTACACGGACAATAGAGATTGCCCCGATGCCCATAGATGTTGATATTGCACATATTGTATCTTCCATAAAAAATACTTCCTTTCATTCGGAAGTATTATAACACATATTCACACAAAATTAAAGATTTATTCTTATTGGGTCACTAGATGTGCCACTACCACTTGCATAAGTTACAGATGATAAAAGATTAAAGACCGGGCGAACCCCGAGGCTATAAAGCACAGAACTGCCGGCCAAATACCCAGAATGCACATAGAACGCATCGTCAGAACTGTCCGAATTACGCGAAATAGTCCATTCTGTAGAGTCCAAAAATAACCAATTTTTTGATGTATTACTATTATAAGAACTTAATTTTGTTGTCCATGCACTTGGGTCTGCTGCAAATCCATAATCACTTACATACATTAAACCTATTTTTGCATCATATGTTGTACTTGATGCACTACTTCCTACTTCATATTGATATGCTGTTTTAGGTACTGAAGTTGTTATATTTCGAATTGTCCCTCCTCCAACTTTCCATGTTGTTGTGGCTATTTTGTCTGCTACTGTTCCAACACTTGTTAAATATTCTCCATTTAAATATGCATTTAAACTTGAACTTGACCAAGTATTGTCAGCTGATGTATTCCATTTTTGATTACCAACTGATTTTACTCTTATTACTTTTGTTTTGTCTCCAAATACTCCTATTATTCTAAACAAGTTTGCATCAGGACATGTTGTTGCATCTGAACCTAAGCAAATATAATTATTTACACTATCGCTTGCTCCAGCATACCTATAAGAATTATCTCCTGCTCCATTTGCTAAAGAAGATTCATGATAATAGATACCATTATCACCTTGTGTTCCTGTATATTGTGAAATTACGTAATCAGCAATTGTTAAAATTGTTGTATTATTTGTTGTAAATACACTACTACTTTTTCCATTACTATCCTTTACATACACTTTTATATAAAATGTTGTACTGCTTGTTAACTCTGTGAATGTATAACTTGAACTTGTTGATTTTACATAATTTGAACCATTGTCTTTTGAATAATAATATTCTGTTATTGCGCCATCACCCGCTTTTCCACTTACATTTATGGTTATTGAACTTGATGTTGATGATGTTGTAACATCTGTTATAGTTGGTAATTTATAGGCATCTGTTGTTGCACTTAAACTATATTCATTTGACATTCTGCCATTGGTATCTGCGACTTTTACCTTTATTGTATAAGTTGTTTGTTCATTTAAATTAGTAAATGTGTATGTTGAAGATCCTTCAACATATGAAGAATTATTAATTGAATAATAATATTTACTTATTTCATTTGTTCCTTTTATTCCAGTTGTTGTAACTGTTATTTGATTATATTTTGTTGTAGGTGTTACTTTTGTTACACTTGGTAATATATAGGTTGTTGTTGCTATTGCTTCTAGATATTCTGTTGAATATCTTCCATAACTATCTAATACCTTTACTTTTATTTTATATTCTGTTGTATCTGTTAAGTTATCAAATGTATATGTTGATGATGTACTTTCTATATATGTTTCTCCATTATCTTTAGAATAGAAATATTTTTCTATTTCATTATCCCCTTTTTGGGCATTTACATTTAATGTTATACTATTTAATGTTGATGTGTGTGTAACACTATTTATTTTTGCTACATTATAACTATTCGTAGTTACTTCTGTTTCATACATATTTGTTTTTATCTTATTTTTATCTATTCCATAACTATATATTTTATATGTTGCATTATCTTCTAGATTTTTAAATGTATATGTTGGTTTATCACTTTCAATTAAGCTTACATCACTAAAAGCTAGTCTTTTTAATGAATTATTATTTGCATAACCGGTCGCATCACTTGATATTTTTTCTATTCCATAATAATATTTTTCTATCGGTGATGTTCCATTTGCTACTTGTAAAGTTGTTTTAATTGAATTGTATGTTGTTTCTGTTTCAACATTTGTTATTTTTGTAAGTTCATAACTACTCATTTTTTCTTTTGTTATAAAAAGTTTACCAGATAATGTTTTACCTGTATTTTTCGTTTGGTCTGTATCTAAGTTAACAAGTGTTACTTCAACTTTCCATTCTTGTGTTGTGATGTTTCCACGTGTAGCTGTTATATCATAATCTGGCACTAAAAGAAAACCACCAGTCCTTGTTGTTATATCAAATCCTTTATCTGTATGTACTAATCCTGTAATATTTTCTACTTTATTTCCATTTGGGTCAGTAACATTTAAAAGTATTTCTGCAGTTGCATTATCTGTTGTATAGATAAAATCATTTGCTTCAATTATAAAGTAAATATTATACCTATCAGATGTACTTTCAATATTTTTAGAATTACTTGCAGTAAGTATTGCTGATGCTTTTGTTGAATCGCTTTTATTTCCTGCGCCTTTTTTAAAGTCACTTTGACTTACGATTATATTTATGTCTTTATCCATTTTAAATGTAAGTAAATCACTAGTTGCTGTCACGACATTTACATCAGTACCACTACCACTATTGCCTGATGCTTGAAAATATGCATATGTTGCCCCGATTATTAATGTTAGCAAAGTAATAATTGCAACCAACATTAGTATAATCGATTTTTTCTTTTCATTTTCCATATTACTTCTCCGTTCTTTTATTATTATGCTTATTTCAAGTTGAATTATTATCTATACTACATATTTTACTACAAATCAATAGCCTAGTAAATATCAAATTGATATTATTTTGATATCTATCAAATTTTATTTTCACACTTTTTATGATTTATTAACCTTATAATAATAGATTTTATCATAAGATTTATTTTAAATATTTGTAATAAGACAATTTGTCTTAAAAATAAATATGCTATTTTGAAATATGGTAACTTCATTATGAGGAAATATCATGAATAGATTAAAAGAACTCCGTGAAGATAAAGATATAATACAAAATGATATAGCTAAAGTTTTAGGTATTACGCAAACAGGTTATTCTAAATATGAAGTAGAAACTAATGATATACCTACCGATGTACTAAAAAAATTAGCTAAATATTATAATACTTCAATTGATTATTTATTGTACCTTACTGATGAAAGAAAACCTTATCCTAAGTCAATTGTGGACATAGAAAAAACAAGTTCTAAATAAATATAAGAACTTGTTTTAATTTGTAACTTTGTTATTTAAAGAATCAGCATATCCTATTAATTTTAGTTGATCTTCAGTTGCTAGATAAATAAATCTTTCTAATAATTCTTTTTCTTTATTAGTTAAATTTCTATTCATATATTTTATTGGTGTATCATCATCTGTTAATCCTAATAGATAATCTGTACTTGTTTCTAAATATTTTGCTAACTTTATTAATACTATGGCACTTGGATAACTTACTCCAGATTCATACATACTTATTGATTCTTGAGTTACTCCAACTGCTAAAGCTACATTTAATTGATTTTTGTGTCTTTTTTCTCTGATTATTCTTAGATTTTCCATACTACACTTATTCCTTTCATAAATTAATTTTATAATATT
>ENA-ORSI01000996-ORSI01000996.1-human-gut-metagenome-genome-assembly--contig:-NODE-996-length-27119-cov-5.106858_pt1 | contig 27119 bp, 29 predicted proteins | sample MGYA00242187_ERZ509154 | MGnify/ENA primary metagenome ERZ509154 (study PRJEB26280, sample SAMEA2338627) | human gut metagenome | biome: human gut; feature: human-associated habitat; material: faeces...
CATTATAATATTTTATTTTTTTTATTTTAGTTTTATCAGTAAAATGTATAATTGGACTTTGAGCAACATTTCCAATTACATACATATCAGAAGTAACCATTGAATAAGGAATTGACTTATAACTACTACTATTTACACTACAATGATATAAAGTTAATGGCTGATAAACACTATTTATTCCATAAAATGTTTTAGTTTTTACCAATTTTCCAAATTCCTTACCATAAAATTCAAATGTATTAAATTTTTCCACATCCATTACTTTTAATTCCAATTTATTTTCTTTCTCATTAATAATTGCAATCTTTTGCTCTTCTTTTTTAATTTCAGGAAAAGGCTTTATATCTAAATATCCAAATTCATTATTCATATAACTATTCATTCCTTTTTGATTTATAAAATAATTTATTTAAAAATATCATATATTTGAGCTACAATCAAAGCTAAACCAAATAATTGAGTTAATGCTATAATAGCACTTGAAAACAAATTTTCTTTTTTATTCTGTTTGGTATAATTCAAATATAAAGAATATACCATCTCAATCAATCCTTTACAGCAACCGTATATAGACAATAAAATAATAAAAAACAAAAATATCTCATATAACGTAAATAATATTTCAGGAAAATCACTAAGATCAACAAAAGTTTTCAACAAATATATTACGCCCCATAAGAATAAACCAACCTCAATGCTGTCTAATCCTTTAATATTATAATTAAGATTTAATTTGTTAATTTCAGTAAATAATCCAATTATACCAACAACTATAAACGTTACCTTAACAACATTTGACACATTCTTAAAAAGTCCCTCATTAAACTGAAGAATTATGCCAAATATTATAAAAGCACATACTAAAGCAAAACCATTTATAGAATTATCTATTGTTTCACTAAAAACAATTTTTTTATTTTTCTTATCTTTATTATTTTTCATTATATATACCCTCAAATTCATTATATAATTAATTTACAACTCTTAAAAAAACTAGGACTTTATACATTCCTAGTTTAGTTAACTAATCTGGGGCGAAATATGAGGATCGAACTCATGCATACCGGAGCCACAATCCGGCGTGTTAACCACTTCACCAATTCCGCCATGACTGTTAATAGAATATCAAAAAAATCACTAAAAATCAATACTTTCTACTAAATTTATGGTATATTAATTAAGGATGGTGATTATAATGAATGAAGTAACAAAAACTTTATGTGAAAGAAGAAGTATTAGAAAATTTAAAAGTGACCAAATACCTATGGAAACTCTTGAAGAAATTTTAAAATGTGGTACCTATGCTCCAAATGGCAAAAGTAAACAAAGTGCTAAGATTGTTGTTGTCCGTGATCGTGACACTATCGAAGCAATTGCCAAAGTAAATGGTAGCTTTGTAAACAAACCTGGACTAAATCCCTTTTATGAAGCACCAACTTTATTAATAGTATTTGCAGATAAAAATGTATCAACATATGTTCAAGATGGTTCTGCAGTTATTATGAACATGCTCAATGCTGCCTTCTCTTTAGGTGTTGATTCATGCTGGATTCATCGTGCCAAAGAAACTTTTGAAACCGACTTCGGTAAAAAACTTATGCAAAAATGGAGCCTTGATGAAAACTATGAAGGCATCGGCAATATAGTCTTAGGATACAGAGATTGTCCCCTACCACCTGCAGCACCACGCAAAGAAAATTACATCATATTTGATTAAAAGAACAAAATATTGTTCTTTTTTTATACCTAATTATGGTATAATTCTATGTATGAGGTAAATAATGAAAAAAGAACGTAAATCACTTATATTTAGTATGTTTATTAATTTAACTGTCTCTATTTTAAAAATTATCGGTGGTCTATTCCTAGGTAGCTATACTTTAGTTACCACTGGTTATTACACATTATGTGACTTTGCTGAAGAAACACTAGCCTTCATTGGTAGTCTCATCGGTCACAAAAGAGCAAACAGAAAGCACCCATTTGGCTTTGGCAAAACAGAATATGTTGCTCAAACACTTGTGGGAGTTATATTCATATTTCTAGCTATCTATATCTTTATAAGATCATTACATCTAGAATATTCTCAAGCCAATCCAATAATTGCTTTTGTAATTCTATCGGTTACTCTAATGCAATTTTTAAATTCTAATTACCTACTACAAATAGGCAAAGATATTCACAGTCAAATGTTATTTGCATCATGCCACAGTTCATATTATGATGCCTTACTTACTATTATTTCCTCACTATTTATTCTTTTAAGTGTGTGGGTTTCATTTTTTGATTATCTTGGAGTCTTATTAATAATTATCCTTATATTCTATAAAGGCTTACGCACAATATTTGATAATATAATATTAATAAATGGCCAAAACGATAATTCTGATAAGATAACCAATAAAATCAAAAGCATTGTTAAAAAAACTAAAGATGTCACATTCTCTTCCATATCTTTAGTAAATGTTAAAAATTATTATTGTGTAACAGTTGAAATTGGCGTTGAAGACGCTCTTACTATGGGAGAATTACTACGTCTAGAATTCTACCTACGTAACCAAATTCATCAAAGCATTAAGACAATTAACACTATCGATTTTGAAATATTAAAAAAATAGCACTAAGGAGTGATACACTTGTTAAAATTAAATAACATCAAGAAAAACTATGAAACAGGCAATGAGTCTGTTAAAGCCTTAAAAGGTATCAATATCGAATTTCGTGAAAACGAATTCGTTTCTATTTTAGGTCCATCCGGTTGTGGTAAAACTACTTTACTTAATATCATCGGTGGACTTGATCATTATACTTCCGGAGACTTAATCATCGATGGCATCAGCACCAAAAAGTATAAAGACCGTGACTGGGATACTTACCGGAATCATCGTATTGGTTTTGTTTTCCAAAATTATAACCTTATTACTCATCAATCAGTGTTATCCAATGTTGAACTTGCCCTAACCTTATCTGGAGTTGACAAACATACTAGAAGAAAAAAAGCCATCGAAGTTTTAGAAAAAGTTGGACTAAAAGATCAAATGTATAAAAAGCCTAATCAAATGTCTGGTGGCCAAATGCAAAGAGTTGCTATAGCAAGAGCACTAGTAAATGATCCAGACATCCTACTTGCTGATGAACCAACCGGTGCTCTAGATACTAAAACCAGTGTTCAAATCATGGAAATATTAAAAGAAATTTCCAAAGACCGTTTAATAATCATGGTTACTCATAACCCTGAACTTGCTGAAAAATATTCAACTAGAATAATTAACTTACTCGATGGTGAAGTAACCAGTGACTCTAAGCCTTACAGTTCTAAAAAAGAAGAAAAAGAAAAAATTAAAGAAGAAAAGAGAAAAGCCAAGAAAACCTCAATGTCCTTCCTAACAGCCATGAACTTAAGTTTAAATAACTTGATGACTAAAAAAGGAAGAACTATTCTTACTGCTTTCGCCGGTTCCATCGGTATCATCGGTATAGCTTTAATTCTTTCTATCTCCAATGGCGTTCAACAATATATAAACAACGTTGAAGAAGAAACATTAACTAGTTATCCGTTGACAGTCCAAGAAGAAACCGTTGAAATATCCGATTTAATTACTACATTACAACCAGATGCAGACAAAGAAGTTCATGAAGATGGCAAAATATATTCTAATGATGTCATGAGTGAAATGATGGCTACAATGTCTGCTAAAGTTCAAAGCAACAATCTAGAAGCTTTCAAATCATACATCGAAAGTGATGAAACTAACATTCAAAATTATACATCAGCAATCAGTTATTCTTATAATCTAAACTTACAAATCTATAAAGATGATACTGATGAAATCGTCCAAGTAAATCCTAATACTGTTTTAGATGAACTTGGCATGTCAATGGGAGAAATGCAATCTGCATTCGTATCTACTGATGTTTTCTCGGAAATGTTTGATAGCGAGGAAATGAATAAGCAAATGTATGATTTAGTTGCAGGTTCTTGGCCAACTAAATATAATGAAGTAGTTTTAGTAGCAGATGAAAACAATGAAATCAGTGACTTCACATTATATGCTCTAGGTCTAAAAGATTCCGATGAACTATCTGAAATGTATCAAAATATTTTAGATGGTACCCCATTTGAAGTAGAACAAACATCATATGATATTGATGACCTTGTTGGAATGAATTTCAAATTCATTTTAAACTCTGATTATTACGATAAAGAAAATGGTATCTGGATTGATAAAAGATCAGATGAAAAATATATGAAAGAATTACTTGAAAATGCTGAAGAACTAACAATAACAGGTATTATCAAACCAAATGAAGAATCTGTTGTTGCTTCTACTGCTGGAGGAGTTCTTTACTTAAAAGACTTAAAGGAATACGTTATTAACAAAATAAATGAATCAGAAATTGCCAAAGAACAAACTGAAAATCCTGATATCAATGTTTTTACTGGTCAAGAATTTAGTGATGAAGAATTCGATGTTAATTCTCTAACTCCTGAACAACTTGCCTATTTACAAAGTCTAAGTCCTACCGAAATGGCTCAAGTAATCGAAAATTATGAAAAACAAGCCGGAGCAACTTATGAAGATGTTTTAAATCAAATTGGAGTAATCGATTTAGATAAACCATCATCTATAAACATCTATCCCAAAGACTTCGATTCTAAAGAAGAAATTGTTAATATAATTAATAACTATAATGAAAAAGCCCAAAAAGAAGGACACGACGAAAACGTTATCAACTATAGTGACCTAGTTGGAGTTATGATGAGTGGTGTTTCTACCATCATCGATGTTATAAGTTATGTCCTAATGGCATTTGTTAGTATATCATTAATAGTATCTTCCATAATGATTGGTATAATCACTTACATCTCAGTTCTAGAAAGAACTAAAGAAATTGGTATATTACGTGCAATTGGAGCCAGCAAAAAAGACATATCTCGTGTATTTAACGCCGAAACATTTATCGAAGGATTAATTGCTGGAGTTATGGGAATACTTATTACTCTACTTCTAACAATTCCAATAAACATCATAATTAAAAATCTATCTGGCATATCCAATGTAGCAATACTTCCAATCGGTGGAGCAATCATTTTAGTAATTATTAGCATATTGCTTACAACAATCGCTGGACTAATACCATCTCGTATGGCAAGTAAAAAAGATCCAGTTGAAGCTCTAAGAGTAGATTAATCACTTCCTAATTCGAAGTGATTTTTCTTTTAATGTGAAACTTTTGTGAACTTAGCACTCATACTTGACAACTGCTAATTTTAGTAGTATATTATTAGTGTCAATAGGAAATATTGATAAAAACATTTTCAAGTATAAACATAAATATTTGGAAAATAATAATTAAGAAAGGACGATGATAATTTATGTTACCAAGCAGAATGTTTTTTGATGATATGTTAAGTGATTTGACAGTTGAAAATAAGATGAAATGTGATATTTATGAAAAGGATAATAAAGTATTCATAGAAATGGATGTTCCAGGCTATGATAAAGGAGATATTAAAGTAGAATGCAATAAAGGAAATATTGTTATTCGTGCTGAAAAAGAACAAAAAGAAGAAGAAAACAAAAAATATCTTCATCGTGAAAGAAAAATGTATGGCAAAATTGAAAGAAGCTTCCATCTAGAAGATATCGACGAAGATTCAATTACAGCTGAATTTAAAGATGGTATTTTAACAATTGCTGTTGATAAAATTGATGAAGATAAAAACAAAAAATTTATCGAAGTTAAATAATCTAAACAAACAAATTCCAGTGTCCAAAAACACTGGGTTTATTTTGCTCAAAATTTCTCCCACGGATCAATATTTTTAAGTCGTTTAATTGCTTTATCAATAGTTATCTCATCAGGTTTTATTTTATCTAATTCACTCCACTTAATAGGCATCGAAACTGTCACTTTCTTTCTAAGCCTTATCGAATATGGAGCAACACTTGTAGCTCCTTTTATATTCCTAACCCAATCAATAAATATTTTACCTTTTCTTTTACTTTTTTTCATATTACTTGTATATTTATCTGGCCAAGTAGCCTCCATTAATTTAGCAATATTCCTAGCAATACTTCGAGCATTTTTCCATGTAGTCTTATTTCTTAAAGGAACAACTATATGATATCCTTTTCCTCCACTCGTTTTCAAAAACGATTCCAAATTGTAATCATCTAATATTTTCTTTAAATCTTTTACTCCTTCTCGCAGTTTACTTAAACTTAAATTCTCATCAGGATCCAAATCAAAAACTAAAATATCCGCATGATTAACATCATCTACTTTACTCCCCCATATATGAAACTCATAACTATTCATTTGCACTTCTTGCATTATCCCATTTATATCTTTAATATAATAGTAATCATTTCTATTATCTCCACTACTTCTCAATTTTTTGACTCCAAGATAACCATCTAAATTCTCAAAATGTTTTTTATAAAATGGTGTACCTCCAACGCCATCTGGAAGTCTTATAGTACTAATAAGTCTATTCTCAACATAAGGAAGCATTCTTTCAGCCACATTTTCATAATAATTAAAAATATCTTTCTTAGTAACTTTTGGATTCTTAAAAATAACTTTATCTGGATTAGTTAATTCTATCGTCGTTTTCTCACCTGCAATTTCTGCCATTGTTCTTCCGGTTTTAACACTCTTATTAAATTCTAAAATATCATTATACAAATGAAACTCATCCTTATCTTTAATTAATAACCAATTATCTTCATCCATCAATACTAAAGTCCATAATCCCTTCAATCTTTTACCATAAAGTTTAAATTTAATTATTCCTTTCTTAAAATTTGGCTTCTTTCCATCCAATACCTCCCAAGTTCCATAATCCCACAACATAACTGTTCCAGCCCCGTATTCACCCTTAGGAATAATACCTTCAAAATTTCTATAACTAAGTGGATGATCTTCCACCATTACTGCCAGTCTTTTATCTTTTGGATTATAAGATGGACCTTTTGGAACTGCCCAACTTTTCAAAACTCCATCCCATTCTAACCTTAAATCATAATGATCTTTTCGCGCAATATGATGTTGCACCACAAATCTAAGTTTCCTACTGTTTTTCTCTTTTCTTCCCCTTGGTTCATGTGTCTTATCAAAATTTCTTTTTTTATTATATTCTACTAACTTTTTTGTCATAATAAAACCTCTATTTTTAGTTTAAGTAAAATAGAAGTTTTTATGTATCTTAATATTTACTATACATACCCTTGCCACCTGTATCAACTATATTAACTAATACATAATGGTCATTGCCTAAAAATACTACTTCAATCTCTCCTTTATTATATCATCACTTTCCAATTTACCAATAAGCAAAGACGAATTATCATCATGTTTTAAATAATTACTATTAACTAAATCTTCCATATAATTAGCATAGCAATATTTACACATATGTTTACAAGTATTATACACCCCAATATCAACCATTTGGACACATTCACATTTATTTCCTTTACGCATTGTTTGCTTAGGATATTTCTTACCCGTCATCTTTAAGGCTAATTCTTTAGACAAACAATCACCTTTGACAAAACCATATTCCACTAAATTGCGATTTTCAAAACAAGTTTGCACAGTCATTCCGTTATCCCAGGCATACTTACTAAAAGACTCTCCAATTTCTCTATACATTTCTTCAGTAAAAGATTTTGGCTTTAAATACCCCATATTCTTCTGCACATTTTTATAATCATCTAAAAAAGAAACAATAATTCTATTTACATAACCATTAAGTAGTTCACACATTCTTTTGAATGCTCTTTTATGATATTCCATGGTATAAACGTCATTTATAAAAATTGGGTCATACCTAACAACTACATTATCACTACCAATAATCTTGGATATTTCCCTAATTCCGTCGATAACCTTACTCTTATCAGGAACATTTGGCTCTATATCTTTTTTATAAGATGTAAGTGTCACATGAAATAATATTGGCTTATCAAACATAGATAAATAAGGAATAATTGGCAAAGGATTTTTAGTACAAAAGAAAAGCATATCAACATTACTAAAATCAATGCGACTTACTAGCTTAGGATTAAAAGGATTCCTAACATCAACGAATCCTGCTTCCCATCTTTTTATAAACCACTTGCTATAAAAAGCCACTATATCTGTTCTACCACTTACAAATAAAATCATAATTTATCACATAACTATTTAACCAAAAATAATTAAAAAAAACAACCTACATAAAAGGATGTCTTAACATATTACTTTTAGTTTTCTCTAAATAATTGATTGTTATTTTAATATTTGGCTCAATAAATATTCCATCATCTTCATAATTACAAAATGGATTACTTCTTTTTTTCTTAGCCAATACTTCTTTAGTTATATCTTTATTGTTACTAACTTTTATCTTACCAACATAATATAGTTTATTATTTTTCTTTTCCCCAAGTAATAAACTATAACTTGTATTATTTTTTACATATCCTCCGATATAAAACTCATCAGTTTGATAATTCTTTAACTTAATCCACACATTACTTCTTCTATTAACATAATACTTACTTGTCTTTTCCTTAGCAACAATTCCTTCAAGTCCCATTTTTTTAACGGATGCAAATAACTTTTTCCCATCACTATAAACTTTGGATTTAACAAAATAATCATTATCTTTATATTGATCTAATATCTTCTTTCGCTCTACCAATGTTTTATTAGTTAAATCCCTATTTTGATAAATAATATCAAATACTACAAACTGAACTGGATTATCTAAACTCATCTTTTTAATTCTCTCTGCATTCTTTATTCTAAGCCTTTTTTGTAAACTACTAAAAGATGGTTTACCATTATCAAATAAAACTATTTCTCCATCAAATATACAAAAGTCTCTTCCCACAATATTTCTAATACCATCTAGCTCCGGAAATAAATGAGTTACATCGACATTATTTCTGGTCCTTATATTTATTTTTTCTCTACTTACATAAATTAAAGCCCTTATACCATCAAACTTTATTTCATATAAATATTTATTTTCAAAATCAAAAGGTATCTCCGCAAGTAACATCGGTTTAATATTTTTATCATCAAACATTTTTCAAACTTAACTCCAGAGCCTGCATCAAATCTTTAATATTATTCTTCCGTTTTGCTTTAACAGTTTTAGGTTTCATTCCCTTTTGTTTTTCTTTAATGGCTTCTTTAATATTTTCCTGATATTCATCGACATATTCTTCTGGTTTAAATTTCATCTTTAAAGAATCGATCAATTTCATCGCCAAATCCAATTCTTTTTTTGTATATTTCGCCGAGGATACTGCATCTGGAATTATTATCTCTTCATTAAAATAAAGAGTACTCATGATCACATTATCCCCCATCATTCTAATGGCCACATAATAAAATTTGGTGGATAAAATTGTCTTAGCAATTGCTATTTTTTTGCTTTTTTCTAAAGCATCCCGAAATAAACTAAATGCTTTACTCTTACTTGGCACTGAAACCACATAACTTTTCTCATAAAAAACCGGATCAATCTCAGATGTTCCAACAAAACCGACAATTTCGATGTTACCTTCAGTCTCCACTCGCAAATTTTTAAGTTCTTCACTCGTAAGAGTTATATATTTATCCTCATTAACTTTATATCCTTTAATTATATCTTCTTGTTTAACTTCCCTTTTACAATGTGGACAATACTTGACATATTTTATCCGTGTCAAACATTTTTTATGAAGTTGATTAAATGACACATCATTATCTTGTAATATAGGATTAATGGTAATTGGAATATTTACTAATCCAAAAGAAATACTACTTTTTTTCATTAATTTTCCTCACTATCTTTAAATGTTATATCATGATTACTTGGTCCTTCGATACACTTACCATCGATATCATATCTCGAACCATGACACAAACAATCCCAAGTCTTTTCTACTTCATTAAACACTAACCCACATTTCATATGTGGACATCTATTTAAAACAATATGTTCCTTATTATTTTCATCCTTATAAATAGCCACATTTTTACCATCTAACTTAGTATAAATCACTTTGCTATTATTTACATTTCCTTTATTACTCTTTAAAATTGCTTTAACACTACCATAAGCATCCGGGAAAAACCTAACAACTTTATTCCAACTCAAAAGTCTATCCGGTCTAAAAAGTTCAATATACTTATTTTGCCTTTTCAAAATAGTATCGCGCAATATCATACTAGCTAGTGTTGCATTAGTCATTCCCCAAGTATTATATCCACATGCCAGTAACACGCCATTATCATCTTCATCTAGTTTTCCTATCAAAGGTAAATAATCATTAGTTATAATATCTTTATTACTCCATACATAATCAAAATTATATTTTTTCTTTAAGTTTTCAAAATTACCTTTAATACTTTTAATATTAGGACTAGCCAGCGAATTAGTTAAATAAATTAAATAATTATTTTTGTCATCTTGATGATATCTATATGATATTGTCTCATCATCAATATTAATAGCATTTACATTTTTAAATTCTCTAACCTTTACTGCTCCAACATAAGAAGTTTCTACATGATTTTTAAATGGAAACAACAATGGTAAAATAAAATATGGATAATGTGTAGCAATTACTACATGCCTACATTTAATAACATGATTATTTACATAGCATTTGCATATTCCATCTTCTCTATTTATCTTTTCTAACTTAGAGTTTTCATAAACATATTCCTGCAAAATGTTTTTTAATCCAATTACATATTTAACTGGATGAAACATATAAGTATCACTTACTTTAATTGCATACTTAAAGTTTTCTCCATTTTCTATAAATTCAGCAGCAACACCCGATTCCTTCAAAAAATTATATTCTTCTAACAATTTTACTTTATTTTCTTCATCATCAGTAAAAAGAAGTGATTCTGATTTTTTCAAATCACAAGATATATTCTCTTTATCAATTATTCTTTTTAATTCTTTTACTGCTGTTATTTGGCTTTCTAAATATCCCTTAGCCAAATCTACCTTACCAAATCTGCGAATATTCATGTATTCTTTTTCTTGCAAGTAGGTAATCTTCGCCGTACTTCTAGCAGTTACTCCTTCGCCACATTTATTGCGTTCAATAAGGAGAGCCTTGACATTGTTTTTACGCAACTGATAAAGGGTCGACATTCCTGTAATTCCTCCACCGACAACTAACGTATCACATTCTAAATCTTTTGTTACTCGCTTTAAAGCCTTATTTTTTACATCTAACCATATACTTTTATTTTTCATAAGCATCACTATTAGTATGAGGCAAAACTAACATTTTAAACTCCCTCTAGGCAAATTAATTTTAATATGCTACAATCATACTAGGTGATATAATGAAACATGGCTTAAAAATTACATGCTTAGTAGCTGCTGGACTACTTTTAACGGGTTGTACCGATGATGAAGTAGAAAGATTAGAAGATAAAGTAGACCATCTAGAAGAAAAAATAGATGCTTTGCTTGAACAAAATAATGTCAATAATCCATATTCAGATGATGGTACAAACAATGTAACTAACGATGGCGAAGGAGAAACAACAACTGACACTTCTAAAATTACTTCGACAATTTCTGATTATAATTCTGAAGCCGAAGAAATTCAAAGTTCAATTGAAAATTTAAATGTCCCAAGTAATCGTAGTGATGCAATCGACTTATATTGGGAATGGAAATCTACAATTGAAGATTTAGAAAATCGCTTAGATAGTTATGAAAATGAATTGGAAAGAATGTATCGTAATAATGAACTATCATATACTGACTTTAGAACATTTGATGGTCAAATCGAAGATATTGAAAATATTTTAGATCGTGCTGAAGACGAACTAGAACGTCAAACAAATTATAATGATTAACAAGCACTTAACATGCTTGTTTTTTATTGGCAAAATTTAGCAATCATTTGTTCGTAAAATGTGTTATAATATTTTTGGTGATTATTATGACTCTCGAAGAAAAACTAAAAATTCTTGCAGATAGTGCAAAATATGATGCATCATGTTCCTCTAGTGGTAGCACCAGAAAAAATAAAAATGGCTTAGGTAATGCTGCAGTAAATGGCATTTGCCACTCTTTTTCTGCTGATGGCAGATGTATTTCCCTACTCAAAATTCTCCTTACTAACTGTTGTATTTTTGATTGTAAATACTGTATCAATCGTCGAAGCAACAATATTCCAAGAGCCATATTTACTCCCGAAGAAATTTGTGAAATTACCATTAATTTTTATAAACGCAACTATATCGAAGGATTATTCTTAAGTTCCGGAATCATCAAAAATCCTGATTATACTATGGAATTATTAATAAAAACGATTTATTTACTTCGAAATAAATATCATTTCAACGGTTATATTCATGCTAAAGCCATTCCTGGAGCAAGTGATGTTCTAATAAAAAAACTAGGAAAATTAGTAGATAGAATGAGCACTAATATTGAACTTCCTAGTGATAACAGCCTAAAACTACTAGCCCCCAATAAAAATAGCAAGGATATCAACCACATTATGTCTACTGTAAAAAATAACACTAATAAATATTTTGCTCCCGCTGGTCAAAGCACCCAAATGATCATCGGTGCCACTAAAGAAACAGATAAAGATATAATGACTAAAAGTAGCACAATGTATAAAAACTATCATTTAAAAAGAGTCTTTTATTCGGCTTACATTCCTGTCAATAAAGATTCCTTACTACCTACAATTACTACTCCCCCATTAATTCGTGAAAACCGTCTTTACCAGGCTGACTGGTTATTAAGGTTTTACAAATTTACCGTTGATGATCTATTTGATAAAAACGAAAATTTTAATATTTTAGTTGACCCAAAAACTGACTGGGCCTTAAAACATTTAGAATATTATCCTAAAGAAATTAACACTGCAACATTTAATGACTTAATTAGAATACCAGGAATTGGATTAACATCCGCTAAGAAGATAATTTCATCCCGAAAATATTTTACTATCGAATTTGCTGATTTAAAAAAGATGGGAATCAGTTTAAAAAAAGCCAAATACTTTATTACTTGTAATCATAAATATTTTGTTGACCCAACTACTCTTACTAAAAGTATCATCACCCAAAATCTAATTGCTCTAGAACCGACTTTAAAACCTAAAGTTGTTCAACTAAGCCTATTTCCTAATGAATAATTACATAATAATTTATGATGGTACTTTTATTAATTTACTTACAACTATAAAGTATTTATTACAAACAAATATCAAACCTCAAAAAATTGTTATCGAAGGTACATACTCTCCTAGTCTTTTTGAAACAATTATTAAACCCAATATTGATAACGACCCAACGTTTATTACCAAAATTACTAAATTTAGTTCTAAAGAAGTACTTAAATTAATAACTTACACCTTTTTAAGTAATGCCCAAAATAAAGAATTAGTACTATACTATTTAATTTTAAATACTTTTATTTATAAAGATAAAATAATATATCAACGTAATTTGAATTGTGTTAATACTGCTCTTAAACTCGCTCATCGTGTTAGCAGTGAAAATCATAAGATGAAAGGATTTACTAGATTTAAAATGATTAACAACAAATTCTTATATGCGGAAATATCACCAGATAACAACATATTAGAACTACTATCAAAACATTTTCAAAAAAGGCTTAAAAATGAACTATGGATAATTAAAGATACCAACCGTAATATCCTAAGTATTTATGATTTAAATACTTATCACATTGTCTCCGGAGAAAATATAAAATTATTAGCATTAGAAAACAATAAAAATGATAACTACTATGAAAATTTATGGTGCATATTTTTTAAAACAATAGCCATCAAAGAAAGAGAAAACCAAAAATGTCAAATGAGTTTTATGCCTAAAAAATATTGGCATAATATTATTGAAATGGAGGATTATAATGCAAAAAGTAATTAAAGGAGAAGAACTTTTAAAATATATTGATGAAGCAATTACCATATTAAGTGACGCTGTCAAAACAACCTTGGGACCTAATGGCAATAATGTCATCATTAATGACTCTAATTTTAGCCCCTATATTACTAATGATGGAGTTACTATCGCTGCTGCAATTACTGATGAAAACGAGATTACCAACACTATTCTTACCATCATTAAGGAAGCAGCTTTAAAAACAGATAGTGATGTCGGAGATGGAACAACAACTACTATTTGCTTACTAGAAAGTATTTATAAAAATAGTATACAAAAAATTACATCTAAAAATGATACTTTAAGACTAAAAGAAGAACTTGAAGAAAGTACTAAAAAAGTTATTGATATGCTAAATAAATTTAGTAAAATTCCTAGTGAAAAAGAATTAGAAAAAATAGCCACTGTCTCTGCAAATGATGAAAAAATAGGTAAATTAATAACAAAATTTTATTTAGAATTGAACAAAAGTAATAATATTAAATTAATGGAAAACCTAACGGACAATAAAGACTATGCTATTAGTATACCAGGATTTTTCATTGAAAATACTATTGCCTCTCCTTATTTTATTAAAGAAAAAGAATTGACAATTAAAAGTCCTATCACCGTTTTATACAGCAAAGACCTAACTGGCACTTGCGAACTAGAACAAATAATTTATGATGCAAATATGGAAAATAAAGATTTAATAATCATGGCCAATAGTTTTAGTGATAACATTATAAATGATATTCTAGCCATCAATTACGAACAAGAAAATAAAGTTATTCTTTTAAATAACCCCGAATATGGTACTAAAAGACTAGCAATTATCGATGATTTAAAAATAATAACTAATGCTCAAAAAATTAATACTTACTATATAGGTTCTATAAAAAAATTTAAATATACGAATGAAAGCATTACCTTTATTTATGATCAAAACTCTCAATTAGATAAATACATAGAAAAAGTAAAACAAGAACTTGCTAACGAAAAAGATGAGTTTGAACAAAATTTTCTAAAAATGCGTTTGAGCAAACTTACAAACACCTTTGGACTTATCTATGTCGGAGGAACTACAAAGTTAGAAAGACGCGAAAAGAAAATGCGTTTTACTGATGCTTTATGTGCCTTAAATGCTGCAACAAATGGTATATTACCTGGTAGCTCGCTTCCTCTTTATCAAATTAGTGAAAAGTTAGAACCCCAAAATACTGCTGATGCCATATTGAGTAATGCTTTAAAAGAACCATTAATTCAAATATTAAAAAATAGTAATGTCGATTATCCTGAAATATTAAAGAAAATAAGGGATAATGATTATCAAATATTATACAATGCCAAAAATAAAACATTTGAATCAATTACTGACACAAATGTTTTAGATAGTTTTTTAGTTTTAAGTTCTGCTTTAAAAAATGCTATATCAATCTCTTCTCTATTACTGACAACTTCCCATTTAGTAATAAATGTTCCTCTTAAAGAATCACCAAGAATATCTTCTATAAACGAGGAATTCTAGCCCATATCATTTAAATCGACACCTTCATCAACTATCATATCAGCAAATTCCACTTTAAATCTTTCAATTTCCTTTTTCTTAGCATCTTCATAAATATTTTTAGCATTACAAATGGCTTTATAAAAATGTTTTAATGTAACAATTCTCTGATTATCATATAAAGCATAAGTAAATGCATTAGCAACTATTGTAAGACAAATGTCCGGATATCTACTAGCAACTTCATAGACTCTTTTATATTCATCCGTCATTTCAACAATAAAAGCCATAATTTTTTCGACAACAAATGGCTGATAATTGAGCTTTACCCCAATTTGTTTTTCCAATTTTGGAATAGTTCCCATCAATATTTTGACAACTGTTGGCTTGTCGGCTTCTAGTACATCGATTTTTTGAAAACGTCTCAAAAAAGCCCTATCTCTTAAAATATATTGTTCATATTCTTCCGTTGTTGTAGCCCCAATCATCTTTATAGTTCCTCGGTCAAGACCGGCTTTTAACATATTGGCAAAATCAAGACCACCAGACTTATTTACTAATAAATGAGTTTCATCGATAAATATAATTGTATTCATTCTATCAGCGAGTTCTCTAACCAATAAATCAATTCTATTTTCAAGTTGTCCTTCACTATTAGTAGAACCAATTAAACTAGTAATATTGACCTTTATTAAAGACCAATCTTTCAAAGCATCAGGAACCATACCTTTTTGAATACGATAAGCTAACCCTTCAACTATGGCAGTTTTACCAATTCCAGGTTTACCAACAAGTAAAGCACTTTTCTCCGGAGTTAAAAGTGTCAAAATAACTTGTTTAATTTCTTCATCTCTAGCAATTGCTGGATCAGTAATATATTCTTTACTAATTAAATCTTCTCCATACCGTTCTAACATACTTATTCTTTCTTCATTCATATCTTTATCTCCCTTTTAATTTTTATCCCCAATTATTATTAAACATATTTGTTAAATAATCCTTATTAAATGTCTCATCTAGTATTTCTTCATACATATTTTGCGGAGGAATTCCCCTTTCATTAGCTCGTGCTCTTTCAACTGCACTGTAAGTAAGTAACATATCTAATATTAAAAATATAGCCAGACAAACCGCAATTTTTTTCCCAATACTATAATCTAATTTCTTTATAAAACTGATTACAAACGGATATATAACCTTAATCCAAAAAATTGATAAGACTCCCCAAAAAATAGAATATAACAGACAAACACGCCCATTTATATTAAATGGCTTAGCTGAATAGTCCCAAGCTGTAAAGCCCAATGTTAACTCCACACCAATACTCATTAAATATTCCAAAATTGTCCCACCGACAAAACCAATTATAAACAATTTATAATTATTATCATTTCTATTTTTATAAAGAAGTGCAGACAAGACACAAGCACATAATCCATATGCCATATTAAATGGCCCAATTACCACTGCAGAATGATTAATAATGAGACCTTTTTTAATATAAGTCCATAATCCTTCAATAACCCAACCAGCCACACAGCCAAAAACAAATATCCAAAATAAATAATAAATCTTTTCAATATTTACTTTTTTCATAGACATCACGCCAATTTTTCACACAATTAAATTATATCATGAAAGACAAAATAAGGAAACACAAACAATGTTTATTACAAAATTGTATTATGTATAAGGTTAACATCTAATAAATATAAGGACAAATATATAATATTTATAAAAACAATCAAACAAAAACAAACCTAGGAAATACCTAAGTTTGCTTGAATACTCAATGGCGCCCGATGTAGGACTCGAACCTACGACCTAACGGTTAACAGCCGTGCGCTCTACCGACTGAGCTAATCGGGCACTACTCATTAAGTATATATAACTTTTCTAAAAAAATCAAGACATTTTTGAAAATTTGTCTATTTTTTAGTTACAGTTCAGTCAAGAAATTAAAAATGTTAAAAAAGCAAATCATGATTAAACCTCTTGAACCACAGCAATAATCATTGGCTTACATTCCGTTTCTTGATATAAATAATTACTTAATTCCTCTCTTATTTCCACCTTTATTTGATTAAAATCAATATGTGTCGGAGAAATATTTCTACTAATAATTTCTTCACAAATATGTTTTATTTCTTTTATCATATCTTGTGAATCTTTAACATAAATGAATCCTCTAGTTGTAACTTCTGGTCCCACAATCAATACTTTATCATATTTATCAACAGTTGCACTAATTAAGACAATACCATTTTCTGATAACATTTCTCGATCTTTAATAACTAAATCACCAATATCATCATTACTTGTTCCATCAATCAAAACATCATCAACTTTAATTCTTGAAAAATTATTAGCTAATTTTCCATCAATAAATGTTACAACATCCCCATTTTGCTTTAAGACAATATTATTATCCGGTATTTTCAAAATACTTGCTAAATTGGCATTATTTACCATATAACGATATTCACCCTTAACAGGCATATAATACTTAGGATTTATAAGCTTTATCATAAGCATCAAATCTTCTCTAGATGCATGATGTAAAATTTCTTTATCGCTAGGAACAGTTTCAATATCACAACCAAACATTGCAAGTTCATTTTGCAATTTAACCAATATTTTTTCTGTACTATCATATTTAGGCTCTGCAAATACAATTGTATCAGTACTTTTTAAAGTTACAAATTTATCATAATTATTTAATATTTTATTCATATTTGCATACGGTTGAGTCTTATCATCCATTATTAAAAGAATAGCATTATCATCATTAACATTAGATAAATCTCCCAAAATTTCCGGATTAAAATCTAAATAGCCTTCCTTTTTACTAAAATTAACTACATTTTGTAATCGTTTTCCCATTATTACAATTTTTCTATGACTGTTTGCAGCTGCATCAAAAATTTCTGCAATAGTATATAAATGACTGGGCAAAACTGAAAATAATATTCTTTTATCATGATGACTTATAACATTTTTCCAAAAATCAACCAATCGATGATTCGGAGATGTATGGCCACTTTTTTCTGCAAATGTGGATTCACTCATTAAACATAAAACCCCTTGCTTACCAACATAAGCAATTTTTCCTAAATCCATATCATAAGCACCTTGCATACTTGGATCGATTATAAAATCACCTGTATAGCAAATCGCTCCATCTTTAGTATTAATAACGTACATCACAGCATCTGGACAACTATGAGCAACAGCAATTGGAAAAATTGAAACAGCCCCAAAATTAATTTTCTTATGAGGCTTAATCATAATAATATTAGATTCACTTACCCCATCTTCCATGAGCTCAAATTTAGTAAATTTTGTTGCATAAACCTTTAATTCTGGAATATCTTTAAGCAAATCAGCAACAGCCCCCATATTTTCTTTATGCCCATGAGTAATAAACAATCCTTTTATTTTCTTACGATTTCTTATCAAATAACTAAAATTGGGCATTATATAATCTATCCCCAATAAATTGCCACTAGCAAACTTAATACCAGCATCAAAAACATAGATTTCATCATCTACTTCTACAACATAAGAGTTCTTTCCACTTTCCGAAAGTCCTCCCAAACCAAAAATCTTTATTTTACTCAATATAATCACCTTCTAAAATTAAAAAAATAAGTTCTTCGGTAAATAAATTATACCAAAAAAACTTAACTAAATCAACTTCTTTCTTCACTAATAAGCTCACTAATAGGGACAATTTCTAAATCCTTATATATAATACTATTAATAATTAGTTGAATACTTTTAATATCTGTATTCTTATTAACATAATATATATCTCCACTCTCAATGTTATTTTTTATTTGTAAAATACTGCTATTATTAATTACTTTATCGCTTTGAACTAAATATTTTCCATTATCTTTACATAAATCTATATTGCCTTTTGTAACATAACATATATTATGATTATTAGTATATTTATTAATTAAGGATTCTAAATCATTAAACCCATCTATCTCTCCATTTAGTTGTTCCAATGAAGATTCTTTAGAAAAAGTATCCAAAGTAACAATTACGCTTGCAGCAATATTATTATCTATAAAATAATTAATTAAATTAGAATCATATTCTAATATAAATGCTACACTATTTTTTAAAGAATTACCTTTATTAATTATTTTATCAATATTACTATATAATGACACTTCAGGATATGTGATATCATATTTTAAATAATAAGCATTAAATACTTCAATATCTTTCATATTATAGTAACTATCTTTTACATTTACTACCTCTCCATTTAACCCAGGAACAATATAATTTCCATTTATTGAAGCATTTACACTTAACACTTCATAAGTGTCCTTTTCTGCATCTATAGCTTTATACAGTTCATTATTCTCTAAAACATAATTAGCTATTTTTTCAGTATAAAAAAAGCTAAACATAACAATTGCAATTATTCCTATATTTCTAAAAAGTTTCAAATTACTTCACCCAATAAAAATATATGAAACTAAAAATTATTTTAAACAAAAACTAGCCAAATTATTTAGCTAGTTATCCAATTCGTTTTTTTACTAAATCAGATCCCCGTTTAGGATCATCAAATAAAATTTCATAGACTAATTTATCTTTTCTGAGTTCATCAATAAAAACCACTTCTTCTTTAGTCATTGTCCTATATTCGGGAACTTCAGCAGTTTCAACACGAATTATATTATCTGTCCCTAACAAATAGTCAGAAGACACTCCTAAAATGTGCATAAATTCAATTATGGTTTCTAAAGTTGGATTTCTCGTTTCTTTTTCATAACAACAGATAGCAGATTTGCCAACTCCAACCAAATTACCTAGTTCTTCTTGTGTTAATTTTTTCTTTTTTCTAGCACTCTTAAGTCTATCACCCTTAAGCATAATTAAACCTCACTTTTCCATTTTAGTATAACTAAGTAATAATCATTAATGCACAATATTCACCTAATGTAAACTACTTTTGTCTTTATTTTTATTGCTAGATAAAAATGTTACTCTTTCAGCTATTACTTCAGTAATATATTTAGTTTCATTATCATCTGTTTCATAACTTCTATTTTGTAAGCGCCCTTTGATTCCTAAAATATCACCAGTATGACAAAACTCACAAGTATTTGCAGCTACACCATTCCATAATACGCATCGGATAAAATCGCTCTCGTAAATACCATCCGAATTTTTAAAAGCGCGCTGAACCGCTAAATTAATTGCAGTATATTTCTTGCCATTTTCAGTTTCAATAACTGTTGGATTATCAGTAAGACGACCAACCAAGACCACCTGATTCAACATATAACCTCCTTTCTAAAACAATTTACCAATAAATACTTAATATTGCAAATTGACATTTAAAAAAATTAGCTAACATTTTAGAAAAAATTTACAATATTTGCTTCAAAAATTATAAAAAAAGGCTATTAAAAACTTAATTTATTAAAATTTACAATATTTTCTAGCACTAACTAATTATGTATTGTAATTTTGAATAAAATTTGCTAAACTATTAACAGAATATAGGAGTGTTTAAGATGAGTGAAATTATAAACATAAGTGAAAATATTAAAGAAAATTTAGAAAAGAAAAAGGAAAAATATCCTAATTTAAGAGATTTTTATTACGATGAAAATAGTGATACTTTAACATATAATGGCGAAACAATATATCCAGCTAGCTATGCATTATCTCATACAGCCCAAGTTTTTTTTCAAATGGTACCTCAAGACATATTTGACTACCTGAAAAATGGTTTTTACTATCAAAGTTCAGCTGAGCTAGAAAAAATAAACGATATGTTAAAAAAAGAGTTGGTAATAACTGAAGAAGAACAAAATCAATTAAAAACTTTTGTAAAACAATACATAAAAAGACTAGAAATTTACATGAATAACAAGTTACTATTTGATCAAGGGCTAAACGATTTAGATTTAAATGCTTTTATTAATAACTTACTAGCTAGAAAAGGAATTATCGAAAGTGTAAATAATAATACATATTATAGTGTTGCTGCTAGCATAATTAAAAATGAATACGATTCAATTATAAATCAAATCAATACTCAAAATAGTGAACAAGTAAATGATTTAGAAAATGAAATGACTAGACAAATGACTTTAACTAGAAAACCACCTAAAAGTGTTAGCTATATTTTTCCAGAACAAGAAGATGTCGATAAAGAAATTGAAAAAAACCAACACCTTGGCATGGCTGGCTTTACAAGTATTATTTTAATAATTGCTACTGTCGTAACAGTAGGTATGTACTTAGCAGCTAAACTACTATAAAAAAAAAAAAAAAAAAAAAAAAACAGAACATCACTGAATTGCCCCCTCTGAGGAGACATTTCATTCATTGTTCTGATTTTTTATTAATAATTTTCTTTTCTAAGTTCAAAGAAACTTTGAGGATGCGAACATACTGGACATACTTTTGGAGCTTCTTTACCAACAACAATATGACCACAATTACGGCAAATCCAAATTGCTTCACCGTCTTTACTGAACACTAACTTATCTTCAACATTCTTAAGAAGTTTACGATATCTTTCTTCATGTTCTTTTTCAATTGCAGCAACACCTTCAAAAAGAAATGCGATTCTTTCAAATCCTTCTTCATGTGCTACTTTAGCAAATTCAGCATACATGTCAGTCCATTCATAGTTTTCTCCTTCTGCAGCATCAAGTAAATTTTCTGCTGTTGTAGGAATATCTCCACCATGAAGTTCTTTAAACCACATTTTTGCATGTTCTTTTTCATTGTTAGCAGTTTCTTCAAAAATTGCTGCTATTTGTTCATATCCTTCTTTTCTTGCTTTTGATGCATAATAAGTATACTTATTTCTTGCTTGAGATTCTCCAGCAAAAGCTGCCATTAAGTTAGCTTCAGTTCTACTTCCTTTTAATTCCATTTTTACTCCTCCTTTTGACATTCTTCACAAATGCCTTCTAAAATTATTTTGCAATTCATTACTATATAATTTTTATAAGTGTTAATATTTTCAAAATTCAAATCATAAATATCTATAATTTTATGACATTTAGAACAAACAAAATGTTGATGAAAATCTTTCTTATCATATCTTATTTTATCAGCTCCATCATACACAATGTCAATCAAATGAGCATTTTCTAAAGATTTTAAATTACGATAAACTGTACCTAAACTAATGTTTGGAATTTGCTTCCGTGCTTCTTCATAAACACCATAGGCATCTAAATGATCATAACTATTATTGATAATATCTAATATAACATTTCGTTGTTTTGTACTTCTCAACTAACACCTTCTAACTAGTAATGATTACTATTTAAGTATACTAAAATCATTTAAAAAATGCAATAATTAAATTGCACTTTACTTATTTTCAACAATTAACTTAATGGCTGTCTTTTGTTCTCCATTTATTTCAATATCGTTGAATGCTGGAATAACTACCAAGTTATCTCCAGTTGGAGCTACAAATCCTCGACATATCGCAATAGCTTTAATCGCTTGATTTAATGAACCAGCTCCAACAGTTTGAATTTCAACTACCTTTTTATCACGATAAATATTAGCAATTGCTCCAGCAACCTTGCTAGGGTTAGATTTTGATGAAACCTTTAGAATTTCCATTATAACATCCTCTCTTTCAATCAATATATATTAAAAAGAAAGAAAAATATACTAAAAAAAGAAAAAAACTATTTTTTCTCATTTAAATACATAGTAAGAGGATCCACTAACTCTAAAATACCATGAATTAAGTAAAAATATCCCAACACTAAAATCTGAATACTGTTTTCATAATATAAATTAATAGTAGTAAGTAATCCTGTTAAAATAAATAATATTAATGTAACAATCTCTAATATCCAAAACTTGTTCTTACGATCATTATAATAATCGGCTTTTTTAAGCTTTATCAAAGACATAAGAATAATCCAAATAAAGAGTGACAAAGCTAAATACCATGGAACGCTTTCAACATCTAAAAATATTACTATAACTAACACTACTATAGAAGCCAAACTTACAAATAATCCCTCATAATCTTTATCTTTTCTAACCAATAAAAATTTAATAAAATTTAATATACTGTAAATAATTAAAACAGAAAGAAAGATTAACTTTACTTTAATAAATTGAAATAAAGGGAAAATAAGCAAAAGACTTCCACATAAAATTAAAAATGCCGCAATTATTAATTCAACTTTTTGTTTTTTATTCATAATACACCTACCTTTTAAATGAAACATCTAATAGTTCACACGGATAAGAAAAATATCTAGTTACTCGTCTTCTTTTATCACCATTAGAATCCTTACTTTTTACAACAGCCTTAAATCTAAAACCCTCCTCTAAGTGAAATCCAGACGGGAACATATTTTGAACACTAATTTGTAAAGCACTATCCATCAAATTATAATTACCATTTCTAGACCGGTAAACTACAAATGGATGAACCTTGCTAAAATCATTATCTAAAATACCGATAACCAAATAAGAATGTATACCAGAAAATTCTAATAAATTACAAGCTGTAGAATTAATTTCTGCACTACTAATTCCTTCACCAACTCCTTGCATTTTAGAAATTGGATAAATGACAGCCCTATTTTTTTCATCAAATTCCGCTACATTTAAATTAACTATATAACTAGACCTCGCTTGTACTAAGTCATTATCAAATTTCTTATATAACTCTTTAAACAACTTACTATTTTCTTTAGCTTCAGGATTATCTTTTAAAAAGAAAAATTCTTTTGAAAAATCATATATTGTATTTAACAACGTAAGATAAAATTCTATATCAGGATAATCTATTAAATTTTTTCGTAATTCATGAATAAATGCAACATAAACCCTAGAATCATCATATTTCATTTTTATAGGATATATCCCTTGCATAACTGTAAGCAAATCATTAGAACCAAGGCCGCCTTCATATATTCCACATTCACTACCATTTAAGTCAACGTATCTATTTAATGTCTTAATTGGAGCTAAAATATTAATTCTATCATATACTTCTTCATCAGTTAAATTAGATTTAATGATTCTTTCAAAAATTTCTATGCTATACATATCGAACCTCCTTTTTCATAATTTATATAATTATTTTAACACAAATAAATCTTAAAAACCACTTTACTATCTTTTTATCAACAACATTTTTTCAACTTCTTGCCATCCTTTTCGCCAAGAATAACCAGCCCTTACAACCCCAACAGCAGTAAGTTCATCAACAGTTAAATCATTATTATGATAAGACGGAAACAAAATTTTGATTTCAATATCATCACCTTCAAAATTAGACAATCTATCATCTATTTTTATATCAGCCTTAAATAAATGTTTAGCACTTGTAAAAATAAAATTACTTGGTTTAATAAATGGTAAATTTTCTAACAAAAAATTGTACTTATCTGTAAATACTCTCCCTGACCCTTTAACATCCAATGGATTTACACAAGAAGAACAAATATAAATATCATACACTTCATTAAGCCTTTTTATTGTTTCAATTGCTCCAGGTAAAATATAGGCATTTTCATACATATTACGGCCATTAATAAATTTGTTAAATTCATCCATTCTTTCCGGTGGAATAATAACTTCATCAATATAGTAATCTGTAAAATCATCAATTTCATAATTTGTTCCTAAAAAATCATTGACAGCTTTCAAAAAGCCCGAAAAGCAAATGACTTCATCACAGTCCAATAATATTTTTTTCTTTTCCACTATTATCACCTAACTAAAAACATTTTATCATAAATTCATTTTAATGTATATTTTTTATTATTTATATCACATTATAGTTGGAGGCTAACTATGAAAAACGAAAATGAAATTAATGTATTAGATGAATTAAACAAAGGTGCTTGTATGGGTCAAGATGCTATTTCCTTTATATTAGATAAAGTTGAAAATCCAAAATTAAAAAAAGTATTAGATGAACAATATCAAAAATATCAAACCATTACAGATAGAATATCTAAAATATATCCTGAATATAGTAACAAAGAACCCCATGAAACCAGTGCCATGAATAAAGCTATGACCTGGTACGGAATTGAAATTCGTACCCTTATGGATTCTTCAACGTCCAAAATAACGGAATTATTACTTCAAGGAACCAATATGGGAATAATTGAAGGGAGGAAATTATTAAACCATAAAGGTGCTAATAAAGAAGTTCACAAGTTAATTCAAGAATACGTTGATATGCAAGAAGAATGTGTCGAAAAATTAAAAAGTTTTTTATAAAAGTTGCTTTAAAGTGACTTTTTTTATTTTCTCAAATAAAAATTCAGCCCTTTAAGACTGAAATATATTTTAAGGCTGATATAACAGCTAAAATACAATGGTGCCGTAACAGTGAATTGAACACTGATTTAATCCTTACCATGGACTTGTAATACCATTATACTATTACGGCTCCCATTAAGTATACTAAAATAACAATAATTTTACAACCTCAAAGTTAGCATTTTTAAAAATTCGACGTTTTTTTGTAATCCTAATTTTTTTCTTAAGCATAAATATTGAGACAATTGTCATAATTATTGAAACTATTCCTAAAACTATATAATGCATAATATTATCTCCAGTTTGTAGATTTTCAATATCTATATAATTTTCTTCAGAATCAACTACTGTCTCTGGAGTATTAGTTTCATTTTGAGAATTAATGTTCTTACTAGATATTATATATGTATCAAACAAATTAGTATTAAAAGTTAAATTGCCATCATTATCTAATTGACTATCCAACATATCAATACTATCATCATCATTAATATGATATACATAATATTTTGAACTACTATCTTCTAATGGAACAATTATTATTGCATCTCCATGGATAATTTTATCAATTGTATCTTCACCTGAGTTCATATTTATATCAAATGCATAAAAATTATTAGTATCTAACTTATTGGATATATCAGTAAATTCAGAAGTTTCTTCTTCAATTTCATTAACTTCTACCTTCGTATCAAGAGGTATATCCGAACTTGAAGACTCTATGGTAATACCAGTTTCTGTATCCTTTCCAGTAAAAACTGGACTAGTTAATTCGTCAATAAGTTTGGTTTCAACTATAAAACTATAAGACTTTCCATTTATTTTAATAATATAAAAAGTACTCCCAATGTAGTATTGATAATCATCACCTAAATCCTCCTTACTTAATTCGCCCCCAAAACTAACTTCAAAATCAACATCTGGCATATAACTATTAAGCCGATTTGTAACAGCTTCAATATAATCTTCGTGAGTATCAAGAGTGGTATCAGGAATATATATTACATTTTTAAGGCCAACTCCAAACTCAATTGAATTATAAAATATTCCATCATAAAGCAAGTATAAATATCCATATCCAGCACTAAAAATGCTACTTGCCTCTCCAGAATCAATAAAGAAAGCCACATCAAAATGTGAATTTAAATTCAAATAATATTTAACGATTTCACTATATTTTGTAGCTATCGCAATACCAAGATTTGATTGTAAAATTTTCTTCATCATTACCCCCCCATCCTTTTTACAATTTCTGTTAAAACAAATTGATTTATAAAATCTTAAAAACACCGCCTTTCTAAAATTACTAAACCTACATTTATTCCCAATAAATATTATACATTATTAAATTTTAAATTTAAATAATTAATTGTTTATT
>ENA-ORSI01001002-ORSI01001002.1-human-gut-metagenome-genome-assembly--contig:-NODE-1002-length-26978-cov-4.727445_pt1 | contig 26978 bp, 28 predicted proteins | sample MGYA00242187_ERZ509154 | MGnify/ENA primary metagenome ERZ509154 (study PRJEB26280, sample SAMEA2338627) | human gut metagenome | biome: human gut; feature: human-associated habitat; material: faeces...
TAGGGGCTACCCGCAGGGGAGCCCATCCCGGCCGCCCAGGGGGCAAAAAAGCAGGCCCGCCGTCTTAAGAAGATTGCGGGCCTGCTCTGTAATTATCCGGCAACAGCCCGAGGTATTTAAGCCCCGGGATTATCTTTTTGTACATGAAAAAGGACTGCTGCACGTCACATTACGTGCAACAGCCCCATTTTATCACGCTGTTGCACGCGATTTCACATGCAACAGCTCACTTTGTTACGTTCTTATTTATCAAAATTTATGATCTGTCCATCATCCGGTACAGCTACCTGTTTGTCTAACTTTCTGCTATGGACAAAGTCGCGCATATTTTTGCGTGATACTGTGCAATGGTTAATGGCATCCATATGCACCGCTACAATTTTGGCCTTTGGCATTCTCGTTGCCGCTCTGCCTACATCTTCTGTACCCATAATAATGGAATCATTGTAGCAGATGGACTTAGCATAACCAGTATTCATAATTAGAATATCGGGCTGACGATTTTGTAGCGTTTTATCAACCCGGGCCGTCCAGACCGTATCGCCCATCAGGTAAGTAGTTTTTTCACCGGGAGCAGCAAAGACCACGCCCATACTTTCTCCGAGCAGTACGCTATAAGCGGGATTGGCATACATCTCTTCCGTACCATGCGTGCCTTCTACTCTGGTCAGGCGCACCCCTTGGAACTCGATATCCCGATCCAGCACCTGAACATTGCGGAAACCTTCCTTGCGAATTTCAGTAGCGTCCTTATCATCCTGCACAAATACAGGAATATCTTTGTTGATGAACTGCTGAGCTACTTCATCCCAATGGTCAAGATGGGTATGCGTGACAATTAACGCATCAACATTCTTTAATACATCCTCCTTTGATTCGGGCAAGTCCACCTTGGGATTGCGCACCTCACTGTTAAAAGAACCAGCAAAGCCTTCATAACGGCCTTTTTCTGCCAGCATGGGGTCTATCAAAAATACCGTATCGTTGTACGCCAATTTGCCCGTAGCATTGCGTACATGCTGGTAAGAAACCTGTGCAAAGGCACTGCCCGTCATCATCGTCATTCCCAAGAATGCAGCCATTAAAGTTTTTCTCCACTTCATTTCATTTCCTCCTCTGAATCACAATTTAATTTACATTGTGATTATACTTTGCTAGAATTTTACTTACGATACAGGATTTCAAGAGATGCAGACAAATCACTTGAAATTTTCAAGTTTTCAAGTTAGGAGCATTGCCATGAATTTTTTACCTGCCAACAACAAAAAAATTGACAAAACTGACCATGAAATCCTCAGCATTCTGCATAAAGAGGCCAGAATTTCCATGACTGAACTGGGAAAACGCGTTCACTTAACCAGTCAGGCGGTCAAGAATCGTCTTGACCGCCTGACTGATTTGGGCGTTGTCCATCACTATACCGTGAATGTCAACTGCCCCATATATGGTTATAAAACACATGCCCTTATAAAAATAACCCCACACAGCGGTTTTATGAAGTCCCTGTTGGATTATCTTACTCAGTGCCACAGCCATATCAACCACTGTTATCAGATAACTGGTGCTCAAACACTATCCATCGACAGTTATTTTACGGACGAGGCAGAATTGCAGGAATTTATTGACACAATCCAAAAATGGGGGGATTATGAAATCGAATTGGTATTAAGGGACATCTTACTCTCTGAAGGTGATGAATGATTTTTTTCTGTAACAGACACACTCACTATCTGCAGACATAAGATTTTGTGTGGTTTCCGTCAGGCTTTCCCAAACACCAAAGCCGACAGTGATACTATTTATCTGCTATAATAACAGAGAAAATTTCACCCCACAAAAAGTGCAGTAGTAAGAACAGCTCGTTTTACTACCGTTTTACTACTACAACGGGGAAAGTTGTGCCGTTTTTTGCAAAATTATGTCCTTTTCTTCGTGAACAGATGAAACCTGCAAACCCGCATTAATTCGGCATATTTTGGCATAGAAGGGAGTTTTGTGTCCATGACTAGGATACTTTTTATTTGCCATGGCACTACGAGGTGCGTGGGCCTGGAGAGGCGCATAAACTGGGGATGATAGAAACAAATGTACAAGAAAAGAACACCTGTTTTACTACTAATCGCAAGATATAGTGGCCTGTTGGAAGAAGATAACTACATATTGTGTATGCCAAACAACGCACGTAAAACTTTGCAAATCAGGAAAGAAAAGAGAGCTTTTTAGGGCGCTTTTGTTATGAAGTGAATTTACATTCAGATATAGGAAAACTTGCTCGCAGGCAAGGGTACGGCAAGGGAGATGGTCCGGGTGGGAGTTCCTGCCCGGGCTTTTTTTATATTGTTTTTTCATAATGATAATATGTTATACTGTATTTAACTATGTATAAGTGCATCTATTTCAGACAATATACCTGCTGCACAGCAGAAACTATGGTTTGCCAGGAAAAGTTGAAAACCAACATGCAGATTATGATACCAGATATTCCAGATGGTGTCTGAAATATCTCTAGTACTCCCGATAACAGAAGTAGAAAAGGAATAGAATTATGAGCATAGAAGGTTTGGAAAAACTAATTGGAACAATCGTCAAAATCAAGCCGACGGTTATCCGTTCTGAAACAGGGGATATCATCAGGGCCAAATGGCTGCCGGAAGAAAGTGACTTTGGGAAGGATGTATTTTTCACTTTTGTGTGGAGGCTCTTGAAGTTCTGGGATGGCTTTATTCCCAATCCCCTTCGTCCCATCCTCGGACTGCTCCAGCTGATACCATTCTTCTACTTCTATGCAGGGCTGAGCGATGGATGGATGTCCAAATATTATGCAGCCATTGGTATGGTCTGCACGGGGATAAGTATGTACGTAACAGAAGAAGGGGAAAGTCTGGTGGAGAGATTCGACCCCAGAAACTGGTAGGAAGAAGGGAAAGCCATGGTTGATAAATATTTGTGCCCCCAATGCGGGTCCGATGATGTACGGAAAGTGGAAATGATCTGGAAAGAACAGACGGGGGGATATCATGCGGATACGAAGGAGGGAACTTCAGAAGACGCTCCAATGTCTTACCCCTGCTGAACACCGTCTTGTATGTCTTGCCACCATCAGAAGAACTCCCTGGAGAAATCCCTCGGAAGAGAATTTGAATGCCCTGTCTCCAGTCTGTATGGACGCTATCAAAAGGGCTCTTCAGAAAATGAAAAAGAAAATGGAGAACAATGGCACGGAGGGGAAATAGGGAAGGGGTCCAGTTCTGTCGTCTTTACGAAGCCGGCGGTCCCAATTTTGGGACCGCTGGTTTTTTTTGTCCGTTTTTTGGGACGGGGGATGGGGTATAATAAAATTAACGGAATTGTTTATATTTCTGTATCCATGTTATAATTTAAAATAGTTTACATTTACCGGATTTGTTTTTATTACATTTTATGAAATGGACAAGCTATGAACCGATTACTAAAAAATATTTTTCAGGGGCAACTGAATAGAAGGTGGACAAGGCATTGTTCAGGAAATTTTTAAAGTATTACGATCCGGAAGTGTTTATTGAGGCAGGCCATATCATCCGGGGACGGGTGAAAAACATCGACAATGACGATCCGTTGGACCGAACCGAAGAAATTGCCGATATTTTTGCCCATTTCCGCAATCCGGATAAAGAAACGGTTCTGACTCCCTGGCGTGTGGTAAATATGCATGTGGGAAAAGTCTTTGGTGGATTGTCATTCTATGACAATGAGTACCGGTATACCACAGATCAAGGGAATACAGCTGCACACTGGATCCAGACTGATGTGACGGATCGCATATTTAACCCGGATGCCCATATCCTGGAAATCAATTCAAAGACCGGACTGTATCCCCTGTTTGAAACGGCCAGCCTTTATTATCAGGCTTTCAAAAAAATGAATGATCAGATGGCGGGGAAGTTTACCCTCCAGGATGAGCAGGCTCTTTGGGAGAACATTTTGGCCAATAATATTTATGTCATTGCCAAAACTCCTATGGCGAAAGTGATTACAGAACGGACCCTCGCTGGCTATCATAATTGGAAAATGAATGTGAAGTACATCGATGGCTTGGTGGATTCGTTAAAGAAGAGTATTCCGGAAAGCGTTGAAAAAGTTAAGAAAGGGTTTGGGAAGCAAATGAAGTTTGATGCAGTGATAGGGAATCCCCCTTATCAGGATACCAGCAAAGGGGATAATGATACCTTTAAAGCTCCTTTGTATAATTTGTTTACCGATTTGGCCTATAAGCTTTCAGATCGTGTCAGCTTGATAACACCTGCACGGTATCTTTTTGGTGCGGGAAGTACGCCTAAAAAATGGAATGAGGAAATGTTGAATGATCCTCATTTAAAGATTGTTATGTATGAAGCGAAAAGCAATGAAATTTTCGCCAATACAGATATTAAAGGCGGGATTGTCATAACCTATCGTGATAAGAATCAAGACTTTGGGAAAATCGGTGTATTCAAACCATTTAAGGAACTTGACTGGATTTTAAAGAAAGTCAAAGACAGAGAAGATTTCAAGGAGTTCAGCCAGATTGTTTATTCCAGAACGTCCTATCGTATAACAGAAAAATTACATCAAGATTATCCTGAGGCAGAGAAGTATTTGAGCAAGGGACATCGTTATGATATGTCTACTAATATTATGGATTTATTACCATTTGTCTTTTATAAAGATAAACCACAGGATAAGTATGAATATATTAAAATATTCGGAAGAACTGCTAATCAAAGAACATATCAGTATATTCGCCGTGATTATGTAAATCAAGTTGATAATCTTGATAAATGGAAGGTTTTTGTTCCAAAATCTAATGGCTCTGGTGCATTGGGGGAAGTGTTAACTACACCCGTCATCGGCCAACCCGTCATCGGCCAACCCGTCATCGGCCACACTGAGTCCTTTATTAGTATTGGCTGTTTTGATTCAGAATCAGAAGCTAATGCCTGCCTAAAATATGTGAAGACCAAATTTGCTCGTTGTATGTTGGGTATTTTAAAGGTAACTCAAGATAATCCGCCTGATAGATGGAGATTTATTCCATTACAGGATTTTACCAACCAATCTGATATCGACTGGTCTGAATCCATACACGATATAGACCTGCAGCTTTACAAGAAATATAAGCTGGACCAAAAGGAAATCGATTTCATCGAAAGTCATGTTCAGGCTATGTAAGGGACAAATTGACTGGATAACGCAGTAAAAGGCGTTCTGATGTTGCCAAGAATGCCTGAAAGGCATCTTTACCGCATCAGAACGCCGAAAAATTGCTTCGCTGAAGGGAAAAGAAAAATGGGAAATCATACTGACAATAATCGGGAGTTATTGAAAAATTTCTTTACGGGAATTGGCAAAATCATCAATTTGCAGGAACAGGTAATCACTGATTATCATCAATACGAAAAAGTCATCGATTTTGAAAAATATCTTGCCTGGGATCCTCAACAGGAATATATAAAATTCAATGCGAATCCTGTAAACGGACCGATACTGACGGTGCAGCGGCCCAATTTTACCAGTGCTCCCGCCATCCCCAATAATTTACAGGAATGGATTGTAGCAGAAAAATGGAAGGATTTCCAGCAAACGCCTGAAAAAAAGGAACAGATCCAAAGAGACCAGGAGATTGAAAAGTTCGAGGCGGATCCTTCCCGTATGAGAAGCTGGAAAAAACTGCTTCCTGAAAGAGAAGCGTGGGCAGAAGAAGAAAAACGGCTGTATCAAATCGAAAAGCTCTTTCAGACCCTTTATCAGCTGAATATGATACAAAACCAGGAATTTGACTCAAAAGAACTGGTCTTTGCATTTGGATTGTTTGAAACCAAAGAAACAAACCCAATCCACATTTCTCATCCTCTATTTACGAAAAAACTACGGATCAGCGATGCTAGAAGTGAAGAGAATATTTTAGAGATCTTCGATGCTGGAGAAAACCTTGAGGTGGAAACTTCGTTCTTTCAGGAAATCCAGGATGGTTCTGTCCATCAGATTGCTCAAATCGGGAAAAATTTCTTGAGATATGAAGATACTATCAATATATACGAAGAAGCTACCTTAGAACCTGCTTTGAAAGACGTCTTATCGAAGATCACTTCTCACGGGGACTATTGTACAAAAGAACAGTTGCCCGGCGCACGGATAAAATCTCAACGGCCTTATTTACTGAGTTATTCACCCCTTATTTTATATAGAAGTCAGAAAAGTGGCATTGCCGCTTTTTTGAATAAGATAATTGAAGATGTGGATAAAAATGGAAAAATAAAGCCGCATCTCATTGATATCATGAGTCCCCAAAATACGGGATCGAATAGTGCTTCCATATCCGGAAATCCTGAATGCAGTCAGGATATTGGCAAGAGACTGAATGCAATCAGCGGGGAAGATGAAGAAATCCTGATGACAAAACCTGCCAATCGGGAACAGCTTTTCATTGCCCAGGAAATTGCCCATAAAAATGCGGTAGAAGTCCAAGGGCCTCCTGGAACAGGCAAGACCCATACCATTGCTAATCTCTTGGGAAATTTGCTGGCCCAGGGAAAAACTGTTTTGGTGACTAGTGAAAAAGTAAAGGCGCTGACAGTATTGCGGGATAAACTGGATGAACGGCTGCAGCCATTATGTATCCCCTTTTTGGGTGACAATCAGTCAGAAATGATGGATTCCATCCAAAAAATCCAAAATGGGGTTTCCCGTATCCGTCCAACTGAATTGCAAAAAGAAATACAGGAATTGAAGGACCAGAGAAAGTCCTTGATCCATGAACTGGAAGATAGACGGAAGAAGATTTTTCTCCTTCGCAACCAACAGAGTAAAGAAATCGTATATCAGGGAGAAGTATATTCTCTGTTGGAATTAGGTAAGAAACTGGCAAAAGAAGATGAACAGGTATTTCATTTTCCAGAGCCCTTAAAGAAAACAGAAACCTTTCCTTTAACGGAAGAAGAATATCAGATTCTGCGCCAAAACCAAAGTGAGATTTCTTTGGAGGAAGAGAGAGAACTAGAAGTTAAATTGCCGGAAGCTGAACAGTTCATCTCTCCGGATTCTATGAAAGCTTTGCTGGAGAAGAATGCTGAGATAGAAAAAACGATTCAAACTGTTTCAGCGGATTCAGGAATTGAAATACAATGTGATTGGGAACAGAATCGTTTCATGAACCATGGAACGATTCTGGCGGAACAGCCCAAACAGGAGAAGCTTGCAGAGATCTTAAATCTCATTGAGACAATGCCTCCTCTAAAAAAATGGCAATATGGGATTATTGAAAATGTCCGATTGGGAGAAGGATATGCTGCCCGTTGGAGAAACCTGCAGGATAAAGTCCATCAGTATGGGGAAAAACATGAAAAATATGACAGCCTTTCTTCTGGTAAGAGTGTTCAGTTCGAGGGAACGGCAGATGACACTTTGTTGAAATATCTGGATGAAATTAAGGGGGAATTGCAGCAGAATGGCAGTCTGGGCTTTGTATTTCGGCGTGTTACCCATAGAGATGCCTGTAAGGCTCTGGAGAAAATCCGGATTAATGGGAGTGCTGTAAGTGGTCAGGATGATGTGGAACTGGTCAAAGAGACTGTTGTCCTGCAAAGAGATTTTGAAGAGCTGAAAAATTTATGGAATGATAATTTCCAAGGGACTGATGTAATCCTATTGGATCAACAGAAGGACTATTCACCTTTTTTGGGAAAGACGGTTGTCCATCAAATCCAGGAAGCTCTGGAATGGAATGAGACCAGCTTGGAACCAATTTTCACGCAGTTGTCTGAAGCTGGATTCAACGATGCTTTAGTAAAAGAGAAAATCGACCAAACTGAAAAAGCAGAAAGCATGGTAGGGTATTTGGAAAAAGAAGTAACGGATACCCTGATCCTGGTGCAGCTTATGATGAAAAAACATGAAGTGGAGCAGGTATATTGCAAAAACGAACAAATGCTGAGACAGTTCGAGTTTTCGCAGTCTGAAAACCTGAAAGCCATGCTGGATGCAATGGGAACAAGAGATGGTTCTGCATATGAAACTGCCTACACTCGCTATAAAGCTCTTTTGGAAAAGAGAGAGTTTTATAAAAAGACAACGGCTGTTTATCAGAAAGTAAAAGAAGCAGCCCCCAATTGGGCAAGAAGTTTGTACAGTCGTTCTTTTAAGGTTGAGGACTATCCGTATGAAAAGCTCCTTCAATCATGGAAATGGAGTCAGCTTAATCAGCGGATGAAAGAAATTTTTGCCGGAAGGTTGGAGGATTATGAAAAGACAGTAAGCCGGGATAGCGTCGAACTTCGCGAAAAGACCGCGGAACTGGCCAGTAAAGAAGCCTGGCTCCATTTATATCATAAAATCGATGGAAATCAAAAAATCACATCGGCTTTGAATGCCTGGGCAAGTTTAATGAAAAAAATAGGCAAAGGGCATGGTAAATATGCTGATGAGTATCGGAAACAGGCCATGGCGAATATGAAAATCGGGCAGAACGGTGTTCCTGTATGGATTATGACTGTCAACAAAGCCTTGCAAACCCTTGATCCCCAATTTAATCAATTTGATGTAGTTATCATTGATGAGGCCAGTCAGTCGGCTTTGGAAGCCATCCCCGTATCTTATTTGGGTAACAAAGTCATCGTGGTAGGGGATGATAAACAGGTGAGTCCGTTACAGATTGGAAACGATCTTACAAAAGTGAACGAATTGCTGAAGATGTATATCGCTCCATATACACAGTATTGGTCGCTTTTTGACAATCGGACTTCTTACTATGAAATTGTAAAAACAGTATTTACTCCTATTTTGCTGCGGGAACATTTCCGCTGCGTTCCTGAAATCATTGGTTATTGCAACAAGTATTTCTATAACAATGATATTAAACCATTACGAGATTCTCATAATTCCAATTTACTTCCGCCAATTGTCAATTATCGTGTGGAGGGGAAAAGAGAAGGGAAACAGAAGATTAATAAAGAAGAAGCACGTACGATTGTTTCACTGCTTTTGGCTTGTTTCGAACAGAAGGAATATGATGATAAGACTTTTGGGGTAATTTCTCTGCTTGGGGCCGAGCAGGCTGATTATATTCGGGAACTGTTGGTGCAGAAAATCGATAAATATGATGATCTGAAAAAACGGGAGTTTTTCTCAGGCATCGCTCAAAATTTCCAGGGGGATGAGCGTGATGTAATCTTTCTGAGCCTTGTGGATGATCCTGACAGCGTCAGGACAGTGACGAAAGATGATGCTAAAAAGCGGTACAATGTTGCAGTCAGCCGTGCCAAAGACCAGTTGTGGGTTGTTCATTCTCTGAATCAGGAGAAATTAAGTAAAGATGATTTAAAATATCAGCTTCTTGATTATGCATCCCATTACCCTGTATATATGGAAGAACAGATGCAAATCGAGAAAAATGCAGATTCTCCCTTTGAGGTGGATGTTGCCCATTATCTCAATCAAAAGGGGTACCATTTTATCCAGCAATATCAGGTGGGAGCTTATCGTTTGGATTTTGCTGTGATTTATCAAAAGAAAATGGTGGCGTTGGAATGTGATGGGGAACGGTACCATTCCAGTGAATCGGCGATTGCTTCTGATATGGAACGGCAAACTGTGCTCCAACGGTTGGGATGGAATTTTATACGGATTCGGGGAGGAGTGTTTTACCGGAATAAGGAATTGGCCATGGAGAAAGTTTTCCAACAACTGGAAGAAATGGGAATCAAGCCGGAGAAAAATGAAAAAAGTGAAATGACCTCAAAAGAAACGGATCTTTTGAAACGTGTAAAGCAGCGAGCTTCCGAAATCCGTGACATGTGGGATAATGGCAACGAAAAGCCGGAGAAAATCACGGTAGAACCGGCAAATTTTCGGAAAAGAAAAATGGGAGAGAAAGATAAAGCAACAAAGTGTAAAAACAGTGAAGCACCGAAATTTATAGAAACGGCCCTGTTCGAATTATCGAATGAGCAGCTTTCCTCCATGCAGGAAAAGTTTGCTTCACAGCAAGGCAGGGGCAGAGATATTGTCGGCAAAGCAACTGCAGAGAAAAATCAACTTATCCAGGAAAAAATGGATATTGGTTACACAGCTGGAATTGCTTCCAGCAAAAAGAACGAAATGAAAGAACCAACTCTTAGGAACAGGAAAGAAGATGAAGGGGAGGATATCTTTAGTACGTTGACAGTCGAGGACGTGGATAATATTTTAAACCATTGAGGTGAAACCATGAAAGGATCTGAAGCACAGCTTTTGGGATTCCTGGAAGGATCCAACAACAGGTATGTGATTCCTGTCTATCAAAGAAAATATGACTGGAAAATCAATCAATGCCGGCAGCTGTTTGATGATTTGAAGAAATTGGTTGCAGAAGGCCGGAAAAGCCATTTCTTTGGCAGCATTGTTTCTCAGATTGTTCCAGGCGGCAGTAAAATCGAGTTCCATATTATTGATGGCCAGCAGCGGCTGACTACTGTTATACTGCTTCTTCTGGCCATATGCAATTTGATTCGGACTGGAAAAGTGCAGGCCATCCAAAGCCAGTTGGATGAACAGATTATGGAACGGTTCATCATTGATAAATGGCCTGGAAATGACAGCCGGATCAAACTGCGGCCTGTGGAAAAGGACTGGAGTGCCTTGGAAAAACTGGTGGCAGGGGATGAGACGGAATTTGAGCGGGCTTCCAATCTGACGGTCAATTACTAGTATTTCTTTGAACGGATCCAACAAGAGGAAATCTCTGTGGATAGCCTGTATCAGGCTGTGGGAGGACTCCAGATCATCAGCATTACCCTGGATCAGGATGATGATCCTCAGCTGATCTTTGAGAGCCTGAACTCCACGGGCCTGGCTCTGACAGAAGGGGACAAGATTCGGAACTATATCCTGATGGGGCTTTCTCCAGAGAAACAGGAAGCGTATTACAATGGTTACTGGACCAAGATTGAAGGATGTACCGGAAATGACGTTAGTCCTTTTGTGCGGGATTATCTCAGCATTAAGGAGCAGATGACGCCGGCCATCAGCAATGTGTATCAGGCTTTCAAGAAGTATGTGGAAACGGAAAAAGTATCCCTGGATGTTCTGCTGGAAGATATGAAAAAATATGCCCGAATCTATCAGAAACTCCTTTCTGGGAACAGCGGTTTGGGAAATGTGCAGTTGGATGACTGCATGTACCGCCTGAAACGATTGCAGATTACGGTAACGGAGCCATTCTTTATGGAAATCTTCCGGCTGGAACAGGAAGGGAAACTGACGGCAGATGAACTGGCACGGATTTTCCAGATTACAGAAAGCTATCTGTTTCGCCGGAATATTTGTGACGTTCCCACCAATGCCTTAAACAAGGTGTTCCTAAATTTAAACCGGGAAATCTTTCGTTATAATCACACCACTGCGGATTATGTAAACAAGCTGGCCTATGTGCTCCTTGCCAAAAAGGAAAGCGGCCGTTTTCCCAGAGATGACGAGTTTTCCCAGGCTCTGGCAAACAAAGCAGTGTACCAGATGCGAGGAAAATACAAGGCTTATCTGTTTGAACGACTCGAGAACTACGGGACGATGGAAACAAAAGATGTCTATACCCTGCTGGACAACGGAACCTATTCCATTGAGCACATTATGCCCCAGCATTTGACGCCAACCTGGAACCAGGAACTGGGCCCGGAGACGGAAGAAGTCCACAGCATCTGGCTACACCGACTGGGGAACCTTACTTTGACAGCCTATAATCCCAACATGAGCAATGGCTCTTTTCAGGAGAAACGGGACGGGGCCAAAGGCTATAAAAACAGCGGCCTGCGAATGAATCAGCGGATTGCTGCCAAAAATCAATGGGGACTGGCAGAAATACAGGAACGCAATGAGAAAATGGTTGCGCTGGCAACACAAAGTATATGGGCCCTTCCTATTACAACTTTTAAACCGGCTGTAAAAGAATTTGACACCTGTACCCTGGATGAGGAAGATGCTGAACTGACAGGACGGTATATTGTGAAATTCAGTTACCGAAATGCGGAAACGCCGGTTTCTAGCTGGACGGACATGTTTGATCATGTGGTGAAATACCTGCATGGAGAAGACAGGACCATCCTGCCAGCGCTGGCAGAAGGGGATTATGAAACGGAAAATCTGGGCGCGTATTTCAGCAGTAAACCGGACGGGATGAGGACTCCTTTACAAATTGACGATAATCTATATGTAGAGAAAAATACAAGTACTATGCTGAAAGTTTCCATCCTGCGCCGGTTGTTTGGCCTGTTTCATAAAGATCCCCTGGATCTGGTGTTTTATCTGCGGGAAACTGGTGGGGCAGGAAATCAAGAAGAAGCGGACAAAGATCGTTTTTTCCAACTGGCCTGCCAATGGGCTGAGAAAAAGACGGAAGCAGGGATAATCCAGGCAGAACTGAATCCGGCGAACCATACATACATCCGTTTCAAGACAAAAGAAATGTCTGCCATACTGCCTGATACAGTTGAACTGAGCGGATGGAATACGCCCAATCATTATTATTACCAACTGTCTACCCGGCGGGGCGATTCTTCCTATATAGTCCTGTGTCTGAGTTCCAGAAATCTGCCAGCAGAACAGAGAGAGAGCTGCCATCGGATGATTAAGCTTTCATCTGGAAAAGAAGAACCGACTGACTGGCTGTGGAAGACTGTTTTTCGTACCAACACGGTGAAATTTGATGCTGGGTTAACGGAAGAAACGGTGTTCCAGCAATTGGATCATGCTCTGGCGGAAGTGTTGGAAAAGCAGAAGAATCTGCTGCAGAAGTTGACGCGGAAAGACCGTGCGGAATGAAAAGGGACCAGTAGAAACCTGCACGATGGTACTGCGGATGGGGAAAGAATCTTTTTGTGAAACATAGCATCAATGGGAATCTCCGCCTAAAATGAAATGAAGCGGCCACAAGGAGGCAATTTCACTTGTGATCGCTTCTTTTTTCGTAAGGCAAGCGCTTAAAAATCCGGTGTATGGAATCACTACCTTCAGTTTGAGCTAATACGGATGTTAAAAATATCGCACGAAAAAAACGAATTTCTCTACGGTGCGCAACGTGTCGTTTTTTTCGAGCCATTCGTGTCACTCATCTCTGGAGGTGGTTTTGTTTTGGGTGAAATTCAACGCATAAAACATCAGAAGGCTCTGGAATACTGGAGCCAGATTCTAAAGGAGCAGCAGGAAAGCGGCCTTTGCATCAAGGCGTTCTGTCGGTCACGTCAGATGAGCCATCATGCCATGTATTACTGGATCAAGGAACTGAGAGAGGAAGCGCTGTTGGTCAATCCTCTCGCACCCGCCTGTACTACTCAATTTGCGCCCGTCTCTCTGGTATTAAGGCCGGGCTATAATTGACCTAAAGGGCCGAAAAAAATGCCCCACCTCGTAACAAAAGGACTACCATAATAATAAGCGCCAAACTTGTTAGGAGGTAGCTCCAGATGATAGGAAGTGGGTTTATTTGGGGTGAACTCATGAGTGATTCAGTGATAGCGACAGCCATTTTAGATAGATTGCTGCACCATGCACATGTAGTGAACATTAAAGGAGAGAGCTACCGTTTAAAAGATAGGCTGAGAGCCGGCTTGAATCCGGCTGTATTAAATCCCGGCGTTGGCCATTCCGGCCAGGGAAACCACCGGCGTTAAAAGTGCCAAGACTGCGAATTTGCCGTTTTATTGGGTCACTTTTAACCGGCCAAATGGGTCAAAAATATTCCGGCCTTGCACCCTGCCGGTTTTGGTCGGCAGGGCTATTGCTTTATATGTTGTACACCGGATGATTTTGCGGTTACTCTGTCCTAGAAGATTTTAAAAAACTGGCCCAAAAATTTCCCCACCAAAAACCTCAACTTGTGCTATAATAAATTCATAAGCGAACATTTGTTCGTAACAAGAAAAACAAAGACAATCCGAGGGGGTAGGCTACATGGGAAAAGTAAGAAAACACATCAGAAACCTGCACGATGGGTCTGAGGATGGGGAAAGGATCTTTGATGCCATCGTGGAAGAAGGTAGGGTGACCATTGAATTAAAAACCAGTAAAAAGCAGCTGGTTCAGGTTCCTTGGGAAGACATTGTGACCCAAGTGGATGCAGCGAAACATACAAATTCCAGAAAATAGAAGTTACCTGTGCGGCCCTATTCTTTATACGGAGCTGTCAAACGGAGCTATCTACGTTGACCGAAAGGTCATGTAGATGGCTCCGTTTTTTTGTTTCAGCAAGTTTAAAAAGTAACTTGTTGAAACAAGAAAGTACAGCCAGATTTCCGGCTCAAGGTTCATTCCCGGACGCGGGAGTGCCCAGAGCGGCGAGCCGGGCCCTATATACCGTCAGCCTACTGGGGTGGTTGACCATGGAAGCGGAGATGCATCTTATGGTCAATAACGACAGGCTGCCTGTGTGGATCTTCGCTTCGCATTTTGCGAAGGAGTTCCGCACATGGCCAATCAAGAGAAAACCAAAGTCAAACAGCAATATTTTATTCCCCTGGAAGTGAAGGAGGGAACTATCATCACGAAAGAATTTGAAGACGCACCACGGACGTGGTCGAAAATCGGGAACCGGAGGGTCCGTACCATTCTCATCCCGGCAACCAAAGAGCAGTATGAGGCCTATATGCGTCCGGAATGGAAGGAAGACAAGCGGCAGCAGCGGCTGGCCAAGAAACGCCGGAAGCGGGAAATGGCCCAGGAGGAACACCGAGTGGACCCGTCCGCCCAGGGCTGGGATACAGCCGTTTCTTTTGAACAGTTGTGTGAAAGGGAATATGGATTTAGGGAAGAAACCGGACAAACGGGATTGGACGAAATCCTGGAGAAAGAGGAACTGCTGGCAGCCCTGCGGCGTGAACTGGCCAAGCTGGAAAAATTGGACCGGATCATCTTGCAGATGGCCATGAGTGGCATCAGCGAAGCGGCCATTGGCAGGGAAGTGGGCCTTTCTCAAAAAGGGGTCAACAAAAGAAAGCATCGGTTGCTGGAACAGCTCCGGAAGCAGCTGAAGGACTATCGGTAAGGGGAACCCAAGATCCGGCTGGAAAAATTTTGTCCGGATTTTTGGAAAAATGGGTACTTATCCCCAGGAAACTTGTCCTGTTAGGGGTGAAGGGCAAACGAAGAAGCCCCTGGAGAGGAGGAGAAACCATGGAAAATGGACAACTGCTGAGAAACCGAAGTCAGGACCTGGACCGGGAACTGGCTGGAGTGCTGTTGAAAATCAGCGACACAGCGGAACGCGCTGCTCGGAACCTGATAATGCTGCGGATGAAGAGAAACGGGAAAGGAGTCAATTTCAATGAAAGAGGAAACGTTGGTCAAAGTATCCGGTGAACTGGAAACCTGTGGAAAAGCCCTGTTAAAGCTTGCGGAAGCGCTGCGGGCAAAAGAGGAAACCCTGGCGCCAGAACCCCAAAAGAATGAGCCGGGTTCTACCAAACTTACCCTGGAAGAGGTGCGGAAGGTGGCGGCGGATAAGGCCCGTCAGGGATTCACCGATGAGGTCAGAAGGCTGATTCAAAAGTATGGGGCCGACAAGTTGTCCAGTATGGATCCGGAAAAGTATGAGGCCTTTCTAAAAGACCTGGAGGTGATGGGCCATGCCGGGTAACCATGCGGTGCTTTCTGCCTCGTCCAGTTACCGTTGGCTGGCCTGTCCCCCTTCGGCCCTGGAATGTGCCAAGCTGCCGGATGTGCAAAGTGAATTTGCCCGGCAGGGAACGGAAGCCCATGCTCTTTGCGAATTCAAGGTAAAAAAAGCCCTGGGGCAGAAAGAAAAGGACCCCACTAAGAACCTAACGTATTTCGATGAAGAAATGGCCGAATGCAGTGATGCCTATACCCAATTTGTGTTGGAGAGTCTGGCTGCGACTAAAGTTGTCTGCAAGGATCCTCTGGTTCTGGTAGAACAGCGGTTGGATTTTTCCCGGTGGGTGCCGGAAGGGTACGGAACCGGGGACTGCCTGATTGTGGCGGATGACACCCTCACCGTTATCGACTACAAACACGGGCTGGGGGTCCTGGTGGACGCGGAAAGAAATCCCCAGATGATGTGTTATGCCTTGGGGGCGCTGGATCTTTTTGACGGCATCTATGATATCCAGAAAGTCTCCATGACCATTTTCCAGCCCAGGCGGGAAAACGTCAGTACCTGCACCCTGTCCAAAGAAGAATTGCTTCAATGGGCGGAAACCGTGCTAAAGCCAACTGCAGAACTGGCGGCCAAGGGGGAAGGGGAGTACAAAGCCGGTGACCACTGCCGGTTCTGTAAGATCCGAGCCACCTGTCGGAAGCGGGCTGAGTACAACCTGGAGCTGGCCAAGTACGACTTTGCCATGCCTTCCACCCTGGAAGAACCAGAAGTAGAAGCCATCCTGGCCAAAGCCGATGAACTGGTGAGCTGGGTTGGGGACGTGAAAGACTATGCACTGCAGCAGGCTCTTTCCGGCAAGGACTGGGCAGGATGGAAAGTGGTGGAAGGCCGGTCCAATCGGCGGTATGTGAACGAAGACGCCGTGGCAGCCAAAGTGGAAGAGGCCGGGTATTCTCCCTATGAGAAGAAACTCCTGGGGATCACGGCTCTGACCAAACTGCTCGGGAAACGCAGGTTCGATGAACTGCTGGCCGATCTGATTGAAAAGCCCCAGGGCAAACCGGTCCTGGTTCCGGAAACGGACAAACGGCCGGCTATGCATACGGCGGCTGATGATTTTTCTACAGAAAATGAAGGAGGAAATAAGAATGACTAAGAATTATGTGAATCCGTGCAAAGTGATCACCGGGGTGAATACCCGCTGGAGTTATGCCAATGTGTGGGAACCCAAATCCATCAATGGGGGAACGCCCAAATACAGCGTCAGTCTGATCATCCCCAAGTCTGACACCAAGACGGTGGAAAAAGTCCGGGCCGCCATTAAGGCTGCCTACCAGGAAGGGGAAGGAAAACTGAAGGGGAACAGCCGGGTGGTACCGGCCCTGGAAGCCATCAAGAATCCGCTCCGGGACGGGGATCTGGAACGGCCGGGGGATGACGCTTATAAAGACAGCTTCTTCATCAACGCCAACTCTGCTACCCAGCCGGGCATTGTGGATGCCCACTGTCAGCACATTCTGGAGCGCTCCGAAGTGTATTCTGGGGTGTATGGCCGTGCCTCCATCAGCTTCTATGCCTTCAACAGCAATGGCAACAAAGGCATTGCCTGCAGCCTGAACAATCTGCAGAAGATCCGGGACGGGGAACCCCTGGGCGGCAAACCTCGGGCAGAAGACGACTTTGCTACAGCAGATGAGGATGATTTCCTGGCTTAAAGATAGAAGAAAAAAGGTGGCAGGATGTGTTCTGCCACCTTTTCTTATAAGGAGAAACTTATGAAAAGCCTTTCGTTGGATCTGGAAACCTATAGTGATGTGAATTTGGCCAAGTGTGGCGTGTATAAATATGCGGAATCTCCCGCCTTTGAAATCCTTCTTTTCGGGTATGCAGTGGATGGAGGACCCGTGCAGGTCATCGACCTGGCTCAGGGAGAAACCATCCCGGAAGAAATCCTGGATGTTCTCACCGATGACACCGTTACCAAGTGGGCCTTCAATGCTAACTTCGAACGGGTGTGTTTGTCCCGGTATCTCACTGACCTGGGGAGGAGCCTGGATCCCTTTTATGACCAGCATCCTTTATCCCAGGAATGTGCCCGGTTCCTAAATCCGGCCGGATGGAAGTGCTCCATGGTCTGGTCCGCCTATCTGGGGCTGCCGCTTTCCTTGGAGGGAGTAGGAGCCGTGCTGAATCTGGACAATCAGAAGATGAAGGAAGGGCGGGATCTGATCCGGTATTTCTGCGTTCCCTGTAAGGAAACCAAGACCAACGGCGGCCGGACCAGGAATCTTCCCCAGCATGCCTTGGACAAATGGAATCTGTTCAAATCCTACAACAAACGGGACGTGGAAGTGGAAATGGCCATCCAGCAGCGGCTGCAGAAGTATCCAGTGCCAGAAAAAGTGTGGGAGGAATACCATTTGGACCAGGAAATCAACGATCGGGGTATCGCCATTGATCTGGAACTGGCCAGACAAGCGGTGGCCCTGGATGCCCAAAGCCGGGAAAGCCTGATGGCCGCCCTGAAGGAACGGACCGGCCTGGAGAACCCCAATTCTGTCCTTCAAATGCTGGACTGGCTGGAACAACACGGTATGAAGACGGATTCTCTGGGAAAGAAGAATGTGCAGGAGCTTTTGAAAACGGCCCAGGAGCCTTTGCGCAGCGTTCTCTTGCTCCGGCAGAAACTGGCTAAGTCCTCGGTGAAGAAATACCAGGCCATGGAAATGACGGCCTGTAAGGATGGCAGGGCCAGGGGTATGTTCCAGTTTTACGGCGCCAACAGGACTGGACGGTTTGCGGGGCGGCACATCCAATTGCAAAATCTTCCCCAGAACCATCTGCCGGACTTATCCGAGGCCCGGGAGCTTGTGCGCCAGGGAAACTACGAAGCCCTGGACATGCTCTATGAGTCCATCCCGGATGTTCTGTCCCAGCTGATCCGTACGGCCTTTGTACCCCGGAAGGGCATGAAGTTTGTGGTTTCGGACTTCTCGGCCATTGAGGCTCGGGTCATTTCCTGGCTGGCAGGGGAAAGGTGGAAATCTGAAGCTTTTGCAGCTGGAAAAGATATTTACTGCTCAACGGCCAGTCAGATGTTTGGGGTGCCCGTTGTGAAGCATGGCATCAATGGGAATCTCCGCCAGAAAGGGAAAATTGCAGAATTGGCCTGCGGTTATGGCGGATCTGTTGGAGCATTAAAGGCCATGGGGGCTCTGGATATGGGAATCCCGGAAGAGGAGCTGGGGAACCTGGTTCAGTCCTGGCGGTCAGCCAATCCCCACATCGTAGATTTCTGGTGGCAGGTAGATGGGGCGGTGAAGACCACCATCAAACAGAGAATCCCCGTCTGGGTGAACAACATTCGCTTCTCTTGTCAGAGCGGTATGCTTTTCATCGAACTGCCCAGCGGCCGGCGACTTTCCTATGTAAAGCCCCAGATCGGAGAGAATCAATTCGGTGGGGAATCCGTGACCTACGAAGGCATTGGGGCCACCAAGAAATGGGAACGGCTGGAAAGTTACGGACCGAAGTTCGTGGAAAACATCGTCCAGGGAATTGCCCGGGATATTCTCTGTTATGCCATGCAGACCCTCCGGTGCTGTGCCATCGTGGGTCACGTACACGATGAACTGATCATCGAGTGCAGCAAGGAAGTGAGTGTAGATGCCATTTGCCAGCAGATGAGCCGGACGCCACCCTGGGCGAAGGGGCTGGTCCTTCGGGCAGATGGATATGAATGTGCATTTTATCAGAAAGACTGAAAAATAATAAAAAGCGGCCACAAGGAGGCAATTTCACTTGTGACCGCTTCTTTTTTCAGTTATCTTTGTTTACCCGTTTCTTCTTTGTTTCATAGAGTGCGATTTGGTCAGGGGATAGAAAGTCCGCCAGGCTGATGGCCGGCAAGGGAGTACCGAATATCCAGGGAAGACTTCGGATGAAATTCACGGTCTCAACGGCCCGGTCAAAATATTTTACTTCTTCGTCCAGAACGGACTGGCTGCAGTACCCATTGAATCGTTCCCGTAAGAAGTTCCGCAGCCTTTCCTCATCGGAATAATTCTTCTGCATCTGGAGCTTGAAATAATTGATGGATTTCTTTTTGCTGATTCTGCACTTCCTGGTCGTAAAGGAACAGGAAAAAGTAAGGAGACAGGAATCGGCAGCTTTCTCTGAAACAGCTTCCATACGGAAGCAGAGGGTAGGGTCAGTAATATCGACTTCTTCGAGATGGACCGCTTCATATCCTCTATCAAGGGCATAAAAGAAGGTCAGTATTCCCTTGAGCCCAGGTTCATAGAAGATAAAGTGATCATACGATCTAAGATTCCGCCCTTTATATTTCAGGCAGTAGCGTTCATCCTCGGATAAATCAAATTGAAATTTCAAGACATCCTGGGTTGTAAAATCAAGGCTGCAGGCAGGAGCTTTTTCTTCCTTTACAAAAAATAAGTCATCTGGAATATGCTGCAGCAACTCTTCCATCTTTTCATCTCGGGAGGATGCAGAGGGATGGACTTTCTGCTTTTCCATATTGTTGATACGCCTCCTAAAACAGGAAATCATCAGGCCGAAAAGACTCTTTCTCTAACAATATCATAGCGAAGCCAATACAGAAAGACAACCAGAGATTTTGAAAAGATTAAAATAAACGAAAAAACTGGGGATGCGAATTCTCACATCCCCAGTTCTGTTATGCAGATAAAGAAAGTACTCTTCTCTGGTGGCGGCTACCTTCACCAACCGGCTCCGGCGCCGATTCTATTCTGGACAGTAATCCGCCCGACGGAAAAGCTGCAACCTGATACAGATTGCTGCTAATCCGCGACGAAAATCACCGCTCCGCAAAGTGCCGGAAAGAGCGCTGCCCTGAAGCCTAGAAAGAAGAGTACTTTGGAACTGTAATTCTATCATAGTGGTGAAAATCAGTCAATTATTTTTATTTTCCGGTACTTAACCCAGCGGGTTCTGTCCTGTTACAGGTAGAGAAGAAAAACTTCTCCTACCCATGTTAGCGGGATTGGGATCCGCTGTTTGTTTTTTGAAGGAGTTGAAGTCGCCATGTTTTATGTGAAGGAGCCGATTACGGACAATATGGAATTCCAGATGGAAATCACGGACAAAAATGTATTCTGCCGGTGTCCGGTATGCGGGAAGGAAGTGCCGGTGAATCTGGAAAAAGTCTTGGGCAATTGGAGTCCTTCGGAAGATGTGTACTGTGGGCCTCAATGTGGACGGTACAAAGGGCGGGCACTCCATATTTCAGGTTTCCAGCGGTAAAAGAAAGGAGGGGCAACATGGATTTTATCAGCTACACCTTTGTGAACGCAGTGATCAGTGCCCTGGCCGTATTCGGGTGCTGGCTGATCCTGCGCCCTCAGAAAATCGAGAATCGGGCGCTCCACAAGAGTATCGACAATAATACCAAGGCTCTGGAGGACCTGACGGGTCTCATCAACGAAATGCGAGTGGCCCAGGCAAGTGTGGAGACGAACATTACCAATCTCTGGCACCGGTACAAAGATCTGAAGGGAGAAGTGGACAGAATCCATGACCACAATCGGGATCTGGGGAATCCGCCATGTTCGAAAAAGTAAGAGGGTGGCTCAAGAAGAGCCTTGGGACTGTAAAGAAGCGCCTGAACCAGTTCCAGCAGCCGATTAAATGGATCGTCATAGGGTATCTTGTGACGGTCTTTTTGTTTGTAGTTTCCTATTACGGATTCTGGATGTATCTGGCCGTGATGGGAAAAATCCAGCTGCCGGACCTATTGGCAATGATACGGGAACTAGTGGGGCCTGCCATGGTAGGCTTTGTCACCTTCATTGCAGGCTGTTTCGTGGATCTTGATGGAAATGGAGTCCCGGATCATTTTGAAAAGGAGAAGGATAAGAAATGAAGATTTTTATTAATCCTGGGCATATGCCCGGTGTGGACAGTGGGGCCGTCAATGAAACTTATGGAGTCACCGAAGCGGATATCGTAAAAGAAATCGGAGCCGGAGTCCAACAGTACCTGAACCGGGTGGGCTATGACTGTATGCTGGTCCAGTCCGACAATCTTTGCGGGGAATCTCCCAACTATACCAATATTTGTGCCAGCGCAAATGGGTGGAAGGCAGATCTCTTTCTTTCCATCCACTGCAATGCGGCCGCGGAAGAAGCCCAGGGGACGGAAACTCTGGTGTACAGCAGGGACAGTGAAGGAGCCTGCGCCCTGGCAGAATGCATCCAGAACCAGATTGTCCAGAGCCTGAGCACCGTGGACCGGGGTGTGAAGGAACGGCCGGGGCTGGCGGTGCTCCGGGAAACGGATATGCCGGCGGTTCTTGTGGAAACGGCGTTCATCACCAACGAAGAGGATGTGCAGCTCCTGATGAATCAGAAGGACGGATTTGCCCGTGCCATTGCCCGCGGGGTGACGGATTATGTGGCCCGGAAAGGATGAGAGACCATGGACATGTGGCGGATCAGCGACGAATTTCTCTTAGGCTATCTTTTGGGCATCTTGACCGGGGTGCTCCTGTTCACCTTGGTCATCTGAAGAAAGAGGGTGGGGATGATTGAGAAAAAGCGTCTGGGTCTTGCTGCTTTGTTTGTTATTCTCCTTTCCGCAGGTGTCCTGGGCCTCTACGTATACCATAACAGAAGAGGAACTGACCCAGTTGGAGCAGAATATCAGCGAGCTGCAGACCATCAACAACAGATTACAGAAGGAATCCAGTCAGCAGAAGAAACGCATGAAGGAATTGGAGACGCAATTGACCGCAGCACAGACCGAATTACAGAAAGCCAGGGAACAGTCCAATCGGCTCGGGAGTCAATTGAAAGATCTGGAGAGGACCTCGATCAGGCAGGAAGAATCCTTGCGGATTGCCAACGAATCCTTAGCCGCATACGAGAAAGAAAACAATAGAACACAGAAACGGCTGAAGGCACAGCGGAATTTGGCTTATGGAATAGGTACGGTTTTGCTGGTGGCTTTGGTGCGGAAATGAATAGAGCCATGGTGGGAATTCCTGCCATGGCTCTTTTTTGCGTTATGGGTACTTATTCCTGCCATTCTTGTCCTGCTACTCTTAGAAACGAAATTTTAGGAGGAAACTGATCATGAAAGAACAAAGCCAAAAGCTGCCATTGAACCAGCGGTTTACGTTGACCCTGAAAGAAGCCAGCCAGTATTTCCATATTGGGGAAAAGAAACTTCGGAGAATGGCTGCCGAAGACCCTGGTTCCGGGTTTCTGCTGCATAATGGACGGAAAGTACTCATCATCCGGGAAGAATTTGAACAATTCCTTCGCCAAACTTCGTGTATTTGATAGAAGTTGACTTATTTTGTCTTCAGAGTGATGTATAGGATGCCAAAAGAAACGAAAGGGGAAAAGCAATGAAAAAACGTATGACAGGCCGGATCCGAAGAGATAAGAAAAGACGGATCCTACGGCCGGGAGAGTCTGTTCGGATTGATGGTAAGTACCAATTTAAATACATGGTGGATGGCAAACCCAAATTCTTTTACAGCTGGAAACTGGAGCCTACGGACCCATTGCCCCCAGGAAGAAAGCCTTGCCGGTCCCTTCGGGAGATGGAAGACAGCCTGGAGGTCCGCCTGGTGATCTGCCCCAATGCCAACAGCGATTCCATGACCGTCCTGGAACTGGTTCAGCGCTATCTGCTTCTCAAAAAGAGTGTGAAACCAAACACATTGACCAATTACCGGTTTGTGGTCAATGCCCTGAAGAAAGAGCCCTTTTCCCAGAAGGCTATTGGGAAGGTGAAAATGTCCGATGCCAAATTATGGTTGGTCAAGTTACAGTCAGAAGGAAAGAGCTACAGTTCCATCCACAGCATCCGGGGTGTGGTGCGGCCCGCCTTCCAAATGGCCGTGGATGATGAAATCTTGTGGAGAAATCCCTTTAACTTCGAACTGAAAGAAGTCCTGATCAACGACAGCGTAAGGCGGGAGGCTCTTTCAAAAAGAGATATGCGGATTTTTCTGGATTTCATTAAAAACGACTCCCACTACAAGAGATATTATGAAGGAATCTTCATCCTGTTCCATACGGGGTTGCGGGTATCAGAATTCTGCGGACTGACGGTGAACGATATCGACCTGGAAAAAAGGACGATCAACGTGGACAAACAGCTCCAAAAGGGGAATGGAAAATATTACATTCTTTCTACAAAAACCAAAGCGGGGGCCAGGTTGCTGCCCATGACCGATGAGGTCTACCAATGCTTTGCGGCCATTCTGGAGCGGAGAAGACCGCCGAAGGTAGAACCCATCATCGATGGGGTGGGGAAATTCCTTTTTTATGATGTGAATGGACATCCAACAGTAGCCTTGCACTGGGAACATTACTTCAAACTTATCGTGCGGAAACACAACAGCATCTATAAATATCAGCTTCCCCAGGATTACGCCCCATGTTTGTCGCCATACCTACTGCACCAATATGGCCCTCTCCGGGGTCAGTGCCAAGACACTCCAGTACCTGATGGGGCACAGCGACATTTCCATCACCCTGAATGTGTACACCCACATCAAGTTCGATGACGCCCAGAAAGAAGTGGCACTCATCCAGGCCCGGCAGCAGAAGGAGATGGAAAACGTCCGAAAAGAACTGGAGCAGGTGGGAGAAATCCAACCCAAAGTGATCCGGTTTCCAAAGCTAAGTGCAGAATGAAGAGCGAAGAGTGCAGAGCAGGACGGAAGGGGCGAATGGTCCATTGCGATGCCGTAGGGGGTGCCCGCAGGGAAGCCCCTCCCAGGCCGCCCAGAGGGCAGCAAAACAGTCCCGCAGTCCAGGTGATTGCGGGACTGTTTCTGTGTCGGGATTTTTGGATAGGTCATTTGGTATAATACAAACAAGTGGGAAAGAAAAAGTGCTGTAAAGGAGTGACATGGGAAATGCTACCGGATAAAATGAATTGGGATGAAATTAGATGTCTGTATGAAAAAGCAAAAGTATGTCTGCAGAATCCTGAAAAAATTAAAAAATCGAAAGAAAATCCCAAAAATGGCTGGTTCTATTTATGGAATGCCTATTATTATGCTTCTGCTGCTGATAGGGAGAATATGGATCATAGGACGTATGCACGGATCCTGGCAATGATTGCTCATGAACTGCAGTTTAAAATTCATGATTATGATCGATACCACAAGTTTTTATGTCCGGCAGTCAGGGAATACGAAAAAGCAATCGCCTGCGGGCAGGAGGTAAACAGGAAAGAATACTTTGGCATCAAAGACGAATGTGACTTCTTAGAATTTCAGACACAGCATGAAGAAGATACGGAGGAGAACTGGAAGGAAATAATTTCTCTGATTGAAAATGGAGAACTTATGAATGAAAAATCTTTTCAATTTCATGATAGCGAGGTCGTTTATTTTCAGCATACTAAGACAGAGGCAATCTTGAAACTTGCATATTATGATTTACTGGCTGAGTTTGCTTTTAGAGATGTATGCAGCATCGAAATAGATACTGATCCATTTGTAAATTGGGTCCTGGATTATCATTGCTACAAGGATTTGAGAACAGGAAATCTTGATTTCGAGGCTGGCGCATATCATATTATTTGCAAAGGAATTGTATTAGAACATATAGAAGAGAAGAAATCTTCTTGAATTGTACGGCTGAGTGAATTGCATAACTAATGGCGGGAATGATAGATTTGAAGTAAAAAGTATTGTTGAGACAAGGAATGAAATATATGAAAACAAAGGATGAGGAACCAAAATCATATCGTTTAGTTAAAACATCAGAATTACCACCAGAAGAAATAAACGATGTCTGTTATGTCTATGACGGTCCTATGAGAATGCCTAAATTTACTAAAGAAGTTGCTGAAAGAAGGTATCAGAAGCTGTTGGAGGAAATTCTGAAAGAAAAACCAAATTTTCTTAAAGAACATCCGGAATATAAATAAACCGTTAAAGCAGACCTTGGAGTCTATCAAGGCTTTTTGCTTGCAACAAAAGGTATGGAATCTATTCCTGATGATTTGCTCTTTGGTAAGGACAATCATTTGGCGAGGATCTCATAGGCTTTTTGGTTCTTGGCGATTAACCGCTTGGAAATGGCAAGTACATCTTCGTCACTGGCATGCTGTTCCTGTTCAGCGTTGGTAAATTCAATCAGCAAATAGCGAGGAGTGTTGTTTTTCAAAATGATGATGCATGGTATCAGACCGCTGAAGATACAAAAGAGAAGATCAAACAATATGAAAACTATCGAGATACTTTTATGAACTCTGCACAGTCTCTTTATGAATTATTTGTTTTAGATGAAGAAGTAAGTCGTCTGTTAGAACGTTTAAGCACTTATGCATATTTTAAAAGCGATGAAGATAACCGAAATAATACGTATTTAAAAATGAGTGGAGAGATAGATAATTTATACATTCTCGCCGAAACAAATAGTGCTTTTATTATTCCTAATTTACTGAAATACCAATATACAAAGATTGAAGAATATATGGAACAAGAACCACGATTAAAACAATATGAAAGAAGCTTTCAACAAATTTATCGCTATCAACCATATGTATTATCCGAGAAAGAAGAAAAGTTATTATCTGAATATCAGAAAGTATTTCAAGTTCCATCAAATGTATATGACATTTTATCCAACTCTGATTTGAAACTAGGAACAGTACAAGATGAAGAGGGAAAAGAAGTAGAATTGAGTGACGCTAATTTTATTTACTATTTACGTTCTAAAAACCGTGCTTTTCGTAAACGTGTCTTTGATACGGTTTATCAAACTTATCAACAATTTTCAAATACATTTGCAACTTCACTATCAGGTGTAGTAGAATATTCTTGTGTGGATGCAAAAGTACGTGGTTATGAAAGTAGTATGCAGTCTTATCTGTTTCCAGATCAGATGCCTGTCTCTGGATATCATAACTTGATTGACTCTGCCCACGAAGGACTCCCTGTTTTGATGAAGTATTTTCAATTAAAAAAACAAGAATTACACTTAGATGAAATTCATATTTATGACTTATATGTCGATCTTGTCAAAGAAAACAATCAAGAATACGCTTTTGAAGAAGCCAAAGAGATGGTGTTAAATGCGATGAGTGTCTTAGGAGAAGACTATGTAAGGCGGTTAAAAGAAGCATTCACCAATCGTTGGATTGATGTTTATCCAAATAAAGGAAAACAGAAAGGCGCTTATTCTGGTGGAGGATATGACACGCCTCCGTATGTCTTATTAAACTACATGGGAACAATTGATGATGTTTCTGCATTAGCACATGAGTTAGGACATGCAATGCATAGTTATTATACAAAAGAGAATAATCCTTATATTACTGGAGATCATTCTACTTTTGTTGGTGAGGTTGCCAGTACAGTTAATGAACTATT